>OGOH01001730.1_pt1 | contig 14668 bp, 9 predicted proteins | sample 1552571 | NCBI WGS metagenome assembly OGOH01 (sample SAMEA2580170, study PRJEB22360) | human gut metagenome | biome: human gut; feature: human-associated habitat; material: faeces | place: Denmark | collected 2008/2010
GCTTCGCGAGGCCCCCCCCCAGCAGCGTGCGCGCGGGGGAGCCAATAGATCGTGGCATCGGGGTCGCTGCCGCGCATGGACTTGATGAACGCACTGATGATGTCGTAGTGCATGTCGCCGTTTTTGTCATACGTAAAGCCGCGACGCGGGTTGGCAATCTTCACGTCATCCACGGTGATGGGATAGCGCTCCCCCGCCGCGGGCGCTGGCGTTCCCTCGGTATCAGGACGCGTGACGGCAATCTCGCTCGCAAGCTCGAGCGTCGTGAGCGCCGAGCGAGCGTCACCCGCTGCCAGCGTGCAGATGGTCTTGACCGTATCCTCATCGGCCGAGAACTTACCGTTCAAGCCCTGCGGTGCCTCAAGCGCACGTTCAATAAGCGTGGCGATATCCTCATCCTTCAGATGCTCAAGCTCCACAACGCGACCACGTGAGAGCAGTGCCGAGTTGACCTCGAAGTACGGGTTCTCCGTCGTAGCGCCAATCATAATGACGGTACGGTTCTCAACTGCATGCAGCAGGGCATCCTGCTGCGACTTAGAGAAGCGGTGAATCTCATCGATGAATAGAATGGTACGGCGGTCGTACGTATTCAGGCGCGTCTTGGCCTCATCAATCACGCGACGCAGGTCCTTCACGGTACCCGTGACGGCGTTGACCTCGACAAACTCGCTCTTGGTATGGTTGGCGATAATGTGGGCCAGCGTCGTCTTGCCCGTACCGGCAGGCCCGTACAGAATCACGCTCGAAAGCACGTCGTGCTCGATCGCGGCACGCAGCCACGAGCCCTTACCGACGGCCTTTTGCTGACCCACGTACTCGTCGAGCGAATTGGGACGCATGCGCACCGCGAGCGGCGCATTTTTAAAGGAACGCTCGCGCGTCGAGACAGAAAAAAGGTCGTCCATAGCCATCCCATGCATCAATCAAAAGCTTTGTTCGTCAACAGTATACCGAATATATACGAACTACCGTTCGTTAATATAGGTACGGTGCGGAAACTTCAATCCCGGAAACAACTTGCTCGTGAGCTCGCAGAAATAGCCATCCGTCATGCTCGCGATGTAATCCACCACCGCTTGATCTTTGTCGTCCTGCCAGGCATAGGCTCGATCGTAGTAGGAAAGCTGCTGCTCGATGCGCGAAATATGGTGCTTAAAGATGTAAGAGGACTCGTCGCCACTGTTTAGATCCCGCAGGCAACGGTCGTAGAGCTTTACGAACGCCTCGCGCAGCTCCGCCTCGGAATCGCCTTCGATACCGCCCTTGCTATAGATTTTCTCGTAGTTCTCGCGCTTGGCTCGGCGAATTTCCTCAAACAGGTCCTCGCTCATCTCGATGCGCGGCTTACCATAGCTATGCTCCACGATATCGATGGAAGCATGCGTAAGGATCCAACTGTTGTAGGCACCGCCCCGGCCATCATCAAAAGCGTCGGGTGACAGCAGGCCCGCCGCGATCGCATCCTGACGGTCACGACCGACGTAGGCAAGAATATCCGAGATGCGAACAACGCAGCCCTCGAGCGTCATGGGACGCAGATGCCCAATTGCGCTATAGCCCGTGGCAATGCAATCCTCAACCGTCTGGTCAAACTGGTTAAAGGAGCCCATGTCCGAGAGCTCAAACACACGCTGCTCGTACTCGCCGTTATGGCATAGCACGCCGTCGAGCGTCTGGAGCGACACGTTGCGGCCGTACAGTGCGTCGAGCACGCGGACCGACTGCACGTTATGGAAAAAATAACGCCCCGTGCGCTCATGATAAATATCGTTGAGGAAGCGCTCGCCGGCATGGCCGAAAGGCGTGTGTCCCAAGTCGTGACCCAGGCCAATCGCCTCGATCAGATCGCAATTGAGCCCCAGGGCGCGACCGATATCGCGCGCAATGCGGGAGACAAGCTGCACGTGCAAACCCCGGCGTGATAGATCGTCATTGCTACGAAAGCTAAAGACCTGCGTTTTGCCCGCATACCGGGTGTACGCAGGAAGATGAAGTATCTTTTCGGTATCGCGCATAAACGCCGGACGCATAAGCGTGCCTTTGTCGGCGGCGCGATCAATACGACGAATGACCTGATCATCGTTGCAACGATACGGGTTGACATAGCCCGAAGCACGATCGGCGGCAATGCGCTCGACAAGCTCGGGCGACAACGCCGAGGGAATACGGTCCATGCGCGCCTTAATGACGGCCGTTTCTTGATTAGATTCCATGGCATGCTCCTTAAGAAGGATGCGCAATCGGTTACAAAGTGCAGCCCACGACCTCGATTATGGCAAAAATCGGCACTAAAAACGGGAGCAATGGCAGGGAGCGCGATTTTGTGAAGAGACAGGAGAGGGCCAGGGCCAGGAGTGCGACGGCAAATGCCACGATGCCACCCATAGGGTCGAGCGTGCAAAGCGCGAAGAGCGCCTTGGCATCCCCCATGCCGATGCCCGGGATTTGGCGAAGACGACGCCAGAGGGACTCAGTCAGCACGAGAGCAAGATAGACGATGACCGCAAGACCGGCATGGTCAAGCGCCGTGTTAACGCCTTTGTCGAGCCAAACGCCCACTAACGCCGTCACCGCACACGCACCGGCAAGCTCATTGGGAAAACGTCGCTGACGGGCATCAATCGCCGCGCCGGCAAAGATGCAAATCCAAAACGGGATATAAAACATCGAGTGCCTCCTCGAGCTGCATCGCAAAAGCAAAAACCATCACAAAGGTGCCGGTCCCCTTTGCGGTGGTTTTGGTGGTGGTTATTTGGCGCCTTGCATGACCTCGTCGAGGGTGACGTTTACGGCATGCTGGGTAGGAACCCAGTCGACCTTCAGGAACAGCGCGGCCACCGTGATAGGGATATAGCTGAACATAAAGATCGGGAAGGTAAACAGGTTAGTCACCAGACGCCACTTTTGCGCGCAGTGAATATGCTTGTACTCAAAGATAGTCGTGAGCAGCGCCAGGATAAAGAAGGTCTGGTACATCATGGCGAAGGTCATAATGAGCGACGCGGCACAGGCCTGCATCTCGACTTCGGTAGCCAAAAAGCCGTGCGAGAGTCCACCCACGATCAGGAACGTCGCATTGGCGAGCATCGAGATGAGCGACAGCAGCATACCCGGGGCGATCGTCATGAACATGTCGTAGGCGGCAAAGCGATGGTAGCGGAAGGTCGACTTGACCAGGTGCTTACCGTAAGTAAAGAACACCTGGTAGAAGCCCTTGGTCCAACGCATGCGCTGTTTCCAGGACGCCTTAAACGTCACGGGTTGTTCGTCAAAGAACTCCGCCGGCGCATAGCCAATGCGAATGCCGTGAATGGCGCAGAACGTGGTGAACTGAATGTCCTCGGTCAGCGTGTGGAACTGCCAACCGTGCATGCCCTCGATAACGCTGGCGGAGATGAGGTAGCCCGAACCCGAAACAGCGCAGGACGTCTTGCAGATATTACGCGCGTTGTTGAGGAAGCGCGCCTCGCGTAGATACCACGTGGCATTAGCAGCCGAGATCCACGAGCTGCCGAAGTTCTTGGAATTGCGATAGCTCGTGACCACATGGAAGCCCTGGTCAAAGGCATCATTCATCTTGGAAACGTAATCGCGGGAGATAACGTTATCGGCATCGAAGATAAAGTAGCCCTCAAACGTGTCGGGATACTCGTTGAGAATGCGGTCGAAGCCAAAGTCCATGACCCAGCTCTTGCCCTTGCGGGCCAGGTCATTGCGCTCGTAAACAATGGCACCGGCCTCGCGCGCGAGCTGCGCCGTGTTGTCGGTGCAGGCATCGGCGACCACGAAAACCTCGATGAGCTCGGACGGATAATCCTGGTCCTTGATGGAGCGAACGAGGTTGGCGATCACGGCCTCCTCATTATGCGCCGCGATAAAAAAGGCATAGCGATGGAGTTTTTTGGCCTTGGGAGGCGCGACCTCGCCACGAAGAGCGCCAATGACAAAGAAGACCACCTGGTACAGAAAGCAGACCGTGAGCAGCGTGACGACAATCTGGTTGAAGATCACGATGGGTGTGTTGGTTTGTAAAAAGGCGAGCATGCAGGCTCCCAGCAACGCGTAACGTAAACAATCGTATATCTTACCGCAGGCTTACCGAGTTCAAGAAACCACCTAATACTGGCTAGGCTTCGAGAAGACCGAGCTGCGGAACGATTTCATCTCCAACGGCCGTGCGACCGAGCGAGCGCGGAGCCAGATCGTCGAGAACCGCAGCGAGATCCCACGGCAACTCGTCGCGGCACTCAATGCGCTCCCCCGTCACGGGATGGTCGAACGCCACGCGCCAGGAATGAAGGAACTGCCTGGTCAGGCCCTGGTCGGCGCGCGCATCGCACTTGCCGTAGAGTTGATCGCCCACGCAGGCGTGGTTGATATGACGCATATGCACGCGAATCTGGTGCGTGCGACCGGTAAACAGATGGCACTCAACGAGCGTATAACCATCGTCAAAGCGCGTGGAATCAAAGCGCTCGAGGACTTTAAAGGTCGTAATGGCCTGACGGGCAAAGGGGTCGTCCGAAACCGCCATCTTGACGCGGTCGCGCGTAGAACGGGCGATACCGGTATTGATGGTGCCCTCGTCCATGGCGATGTGCCCGTGGACAAGCGTGATATAGCGGCGGTCGAGCGTACGCGTGCGAATGAGATTTTGAAGCGCGCGCTGGGTGTCGTCGTCTTTTGCCGCGAGCATAAGGCCCGAGGTATCGCGATCCAGGCGATGCACGATGCCGGGGCGGTCCTCACCCTGCACGGTACCAAGATGATCGATACCGCAGTGGTAGACCAAGGCGTTCGCAAGCGTGCCGCTCTCGTGGCCGTGGGCGGGATGGCACACCAGCCCGCGCTGCTTGGAGAGCACAATGAGATAGTCGTCCTCATAGCGAATGTCGAGCGGGATGGCCTCGGGAATCACATCGGTGGGATCGTGTGGCTCGGGCAGGTCGACCGAGATGCGGTCACCGGCGCGTACGGCATACTTTTTTGACAGACAGGTCTCGCCGTTCACGATTACGGCGCCGCCCTCGATCAGATGCGCGCAGGCAGAGCGCGTGGGGCAGCCGTCGTTGGCACCCAAAAAGGCGTCGAGACGCTGGCCAGAGCAATCGTCGGCAACAAGAATATGGATGTCGGCCATTAACGCTCATTCCTTTCGCGAATCTTGCGGGCACGCTCCCCACGCTGCTTGGCTTTGCGCTTAGCGCGGGCCTCATCACGGGCATTGAGCTCAGCAGTCGCATCGACCTCGCGAGCGGCGGGACTCAAGAACATGTAACCGATGAGGGCAAGCACAACGCCTACGGTGATGCCGATATCGGCCACGTTAAAGACGGGAAAGTCGATGAAGGTGGTGGCAATAAAATCGGTCACAAAGCCAAAAGCCAGGCGATCGATCGCGTTGCCAATGGCGCCACCCGCGACCATAGCCATGCCCACAACCTCCAAGCGAGCAAGCTGGGGCGTGCGAAGCAAGTACACGGCAATGGCGACAATGACCGCAAGCGCCAGCAAAGCGAACGCAACGCCATGTCCCTCGCCCATGCTAAAGGCAGCACCGATATTACGGACAAACATAAAGTCGATGACACCGGGGATGACGGTCACATGCAAAGCGTCGCCCACGGCACGAACCGCAAGCTTGGTCAGCTGGTCAACAAGCAACACAGCCAGCGCCACCCCACCAGCAACACCCAACCGCCAACGCAAAGGCGGCGTCATATCCCCAGTACGACCCAAAGAAATCCCCTACCCTCAAGAACATCGAATAACGTTTAACGCAAAGCAATATCTTATATTGACCAGCAACGAAATAACCGATGATTCGTTACCGACAGCGAAAACCCGCCAGAGCGAGCAAAGTGCCTTGAAGCAAGGCGGCATAGATCTTTTGATCATGCCGCCGAAGCTGAAAGGCAGATTGCCGCTCTGGCGGGTTTGCAGCGTCAACCGGTTACGCGGTTTGGTAAAACCGCGTAACTACAAAGCGTCGGCGCAGCGCTTGCAGATATGCGCGTGGCCGTTGTACTCGCCGACGGTGGTGCGATAGTTCCAGCAACGGTCGCAGCACTCGCCCTCGGCAGCCTCGATAGCAACGGAAAGCTCCTCGCCCTGGGTCAGCTCAACATCGGAGACGATGTAGAACTCGGCCAGGTCGACGGCCTTGTCGCCGGTCAGCAGCGCGTACATCTCGGCGGGAACGACCGCCATGACGCGGACCTGCTGACTCTTAGTGAAGGTGCCGGCGGAGCGGGCATCCTCAAGGGCCTTGGTCACAGCGCTACGGAGCTCGAGCGAAGCCTCGAGCACACCCTCGAACTCATTGGCCTCGTCGACCGTGATGGGCGACTTGTACCAATCGAGCAGCGCGGCGTACTTCTGGTGATCGACGCAGCCGGCGGGCGCATAGGCCATGGCCTCGTCGACCGTGTAGGACAGGATCGGCTGCAGGTCGCGCATGAGCATCGAGAAGAGCTCGGCAAGCACGGTCTGGGCGCTGCGGCGCTCGAGCGAGCCGGGCTTGTCGCAGTACAGGCGGTCCTTCAGGGCGTCGAGGTACACGTTGGAAAGCTCGGTAACCACGAAGTCGTAAAGCGCACGGTAGGCGCGCGGGAACTCGTAGCTGGCGTAGGCGTCGTCGACCTCGGCCTGGACCTGGGTCAGACGGGCAACCATGAGCTTGTCGAGCGGAAGCAGGTCGGCAAAGGCGACGCCGTCGGTCTCGGGCTCAAACTGGCCCTCGAGCTCGGAGAGCAGGAAGCGCAGCGTGTTGCGGAAACGACGGTAGGCATCGGACGTACGGGCGAGAATCTCGTGGTCGATGGAAACGTCGGAGCTGGTGTCGACGGAGGCAACCCACAGGCGGATGATGTCGGCGCCCATCTCGTCACAGACCTTATTGGGGTCGATGACGTTGCCGAGCGACTTGGACATCTTGCGGCCCTGGCCATCGAGCGTGAAGCCCTGCGAGACGACCGCCTTGTAAGGAGCATGGCCGTTGGCGCCCACCGAAGTGAGCAGCGAGCTCTGGAACCAACCGCGATGCTGGTCGGATCCCTCGAGATACACGTCCGCCGGGTACTCAAGCTCGGGGCGATACTCGCAGACGGCCTTCCAGGAAACGCCGGAGTCCCACCACACATCGAGGATGTCCTTATCGGCCTTGAGGTGATGGCCGCCGCACCTGGGGCAGACGCAAGCCTCGCCCAGGTAGCTCTCGAGAGCGTCAGTGAACCAGGCGTCGGAGCCCTTCTCGTGGAAGAGCTTGATGACGGCGTCGAGCGTGGCGTCGTTCATGACCTTCTCGCCGCAGTCGGCGCAGGTGTAGCTCGGGATAGGCACGCCCCAGTTGCGCTGGCGGCTGATGCACCAGTCAGGGCGTTGCTCGACCATGGCGCCAATGCGGTTGGCGGCATGGGCCGGATACCACTTGACGTTCTCGCGGACCTCCTTGCCAGCCTGCTCACGCAGACCCGTCTTGTCCATCGAGACGAACCACTGGTCGGTAGCACGGAAGAGCACCGGGTGCTTGCAGCGCCAGCAGTGCGGATAGCTGTGCGTGATCTTCTTCTCGAGGACTAGGGTACCGCGCTCGCGCAGGAACTCGATGATGTGCGGGTTGGCCTCATCGGTGTCCATACCGCTGAAGGGGCCACCGGTGCCAAACTCCTCGCCGGTGTAGAACTTGCCGTCGTCATCGACCGGCATGCAGATGTCGGTGATGCCCTCCTTGAGGCAGGCAAAGTAGTCGTCGACGCCGTGGCCGGGCGAGTTGTGGACAATACCGGTACCGTCATCGACACCGACGTAATCGGCCAGCAGCGCCACGCCCTCGACACCGTCGAAGATCGGCTGCTTGTAGTGGATGTGGTGGAAGGTCTCGGCGGGAACCACATAGGGCTTGCCGTCGACCATAACCGGAGTGTACTCCCAGCCAAACTCCTCGCAGCACTTAGGAGCCAGGTCCTCGAGCATGACCTCGGCGCGGCCGTCGTGCTCAACGGCGACGTAGGCGGCGCCGGGCTTGAGGGAAACTGCCTGGTCGGAGGGGATGGTCCACGGCGTGGTCGTCCAGATGATAAAGTCGACCGGGCCGTCGAAGTTCTCGAGACCGGCGGGCTTGGAGGTCATCTCAAAGCGCACGAAGATGGACGGGCTCGTCTCGTCGGAGTACTCGATCTCAGCCTCGGCCAGCGCGGTGTGGCAGTGCTTGCACCAGTGGACGGGCTTGTGGCCGCGATAGATCATGCCCTTGTCGAACATGGCCTTGAAGACCTCAATGTCGGCGGCGTCATGCTGGTGATAGAGCGTCAGATACGGGTTGTCCCAGTCGCCAAGCACGCCCAAGCGACGGAAGCCAGCCTTCTGGAGCTCAATGTTCTCGACAGCGAACTTGTTGCAAAGCTCGCGGATCTTAGCCGTGGAGGTCTGGTTGAACTTCTCGGTGCCGAGCTTCTCCTCGACCTTATGTTCGATCGGCTGACCGTGGCAGTCCCAACCGGGAACATAGGGAACCTCATAGCCCTGCATCATCCAGTAACGGTTGATCATGTCCTTGGAGATCTTGTTCATGGCGTGGCCGATGTGGATCGGGCCGTTGGCGTACGGAGGGCCGTCGTGCAGCACGAACTTCTTGTGACCCTCGTTCTTCTTTAGAACTTGCTCGTAGACCTTGTTGTCCTGCCAGTCCTTGAGTCGCTTTGGCTCGGACTTGGAAAGACCGGCACGCATGGGAAATCCGGTCTTGGGCAGATTCATCGTCTGCTTGTACTCGTTTGCCACGGTACCCCTTTCATGTCGTGGGCGCGCACGCCCGTTGGGCACCAAAAAAAGCGCCCGTCCCTGCAAGCTGGGACGAAGCGCCACAAAACGGGCTGCACGCCCGCAAAAGCTCTTCGCTTAACCACCCAGCTTAGATGCCCTCGCCCGCGTATTCGCGCGCTCGCATCCGTTACTCGGCTGGCCTATATCGACGACCATCTCGGCGATGTCTACTAAGACGAACCTCGCGGCACGTCCGTTGGGACCGCAGCTCCGGGGTGATTTTCATCGGTCGCATGCACGGGTTCTCAGCGCTCCCCGCTCTCTGTAGCATGCGGACGGCCGACTACTCGTCCCCATCAACGCTTATGCGGAGTATGCTAGCACGTTCCGCGCCGGTGAAAAACCCTCAACACTGGTTTTATACGTTCGAAATTTCTCGCGGCTGTGGACCTTCTCTTGGAGCAAAATACCTGAAAGCACTTTATCGAACGAAAGAAGGTTGCTATGCGCACGATTGGAATGAGCGACTACACCGTTGGCGAGGATTGTTTTACCGAGTTGCCCGCCGCACTGGCAGAGTACGGAGCGACCAAGGTCGCCATCATCGGCGGCAAGCGAGCCCTGGCTGCGGCGCTGCCGGGCATCGAGGCTGCGCTGGCAGGCACCGACGTCGAGATTCTGGAGACGCGCGTCTACGGCACCAACAGCACGCGCGCCAATATCGCCAAGGTCGTGAACTCCCCCGCTTGCCAGCAGGCAGACGTGCTTATCGCCTGTGGCGGCGGCAAGGCACTCGACACCGTGAAGACCGCAGCCATCGAGCTCAAGAAGATCGTCTTCACCGTCCCGACGATCTGTTCCAACTGCTCGGCCGCGACCGCCATTGCCGTCGTGTACAACGACGACGGCTCGCTCGAGGGATATTCGTACCCCAACCGACCTGCGCATATCTTCATCAACCCCAAGATTATCGCCGAAGCTCCGGCGGAGTACTTCTGGGCCGGCGTGGGCGATGCCCTGTCCAAGCAGCCCGAGGTCGAATACGCCACGAGCGCCGGTAATTTGGAGCATACCGCCGGTCTTGGCCTGGCACTCGCCCACACCTGCTCCGAGCCGCTGTTTACCTATGGCGTCCAGGGTCTTGAGGACGTGCGCCAGGACCTGTCGAGCGAGGCCGTCAAGCAAATCGCACTCGATATCGTGGTCAATACGGGCTATGTCTCGAACCTGACGAACCAGAACGATTACTACTACAACTCGAGCGTGGCGCACGCATTCTACAACGCCACATGCAACATTCCGCGCGAGGGCACCTACCTGCACGGCGAAGTCGTGAGCCTGGGCGTGCTCGTGCTGTTCGCCTATACGGGCGATACCGAGAACCTTGAGCACTACGCGGCCTTTAACAAGCAGATGGGCCTGCCCGTGACGCTTGAGCAGGTCGGGCTTTCCGAGTCCGATATCCCGGCCCTGTGCGAGTACGCGCACGCCACCAACGAGTGGAAGCAGGGCAACCCCGAGCCCTTCACCGACGAAAAGTTCGCCGCCGCCATCAAGGCCGCAAACGCCTACGGCCACACGCTCTAGGCCTAGTCCAAAACCACCACAAGGGAGCAGCACCTTTGTGGTGGTTTTTTATTGCTCCAGCATGCTGGGGTCGAACTCGCTAGCCGGGATCACGCGATAACCGTGGCGGAGCAGTAAATCAACGAAGACGCCGTTGCCCGCCGTAAGGGTGCCGCTGAATGTTCCGTCGTAGATGCGACCCGCGCCGCACGAGGGACTACGGTCCTGCAGGATGCACGCGGCGATCTCTTCCGGCCCGCCCGCCTGCTCGCACATATCGAGCGCTCGTTGGGCACCCAGGCGAAATTCGCGATCGACCGAGATGCCCTCGCAGGTACGGACCTCGCCGTCCACGATCTCGGACGGCTTGCGCGGTGTGGGCAGGCCGCCAAAGACCTCAGGGCACACCAAGAGGACCTCGGTCCCCGTACGTTCGCAGGCCTCGACCAACGCGCGGTGGTAGTTGTCGAGCCCGTTATACTTGCAGCTCTCGCCCATCAAGCAGGCACTTACCACGATCTTCATATACAACTCTCCCCACGCAAAACGCCCCATTTGAGATAAACACTCAAATGGGGCGATTGACACTGCGCAACCAGTATTACTGCTGCTTTGGCATCAGCGGATTCTCGCGCGTGAGGAGATTCATGAACTCCTCGCCCGTGATCGTCTCCTTCTTGTACAGATAACGAGCCAGCTCGTGGAGCTTGAACTTGTTCTCCTTCAGGATCTGCAGGGCGCGGTCGTGCGCATCCTCGATCAGCTTGGCGACAATCGCGTCCACGCGCTCGGCCGTACCGGGGGCGCAGGTGAGCGACGTGTCCTGGTTAAGGTACGCATTCTGAACGGTACCGAGTGCCATCATGCCAAACTCATCGGACATACCAAAGCGCGTCACCATGTTACGGGCGAGCTTGGTGGCCTGCTCGATATCGTTGGCGGCGCCGGTCGTCATCTCACCAAAGATGAGCTCCTCGGCTGCACGGCCACCGCAATAGACGGCGAGCTTGTCCAGGACCTCCTGGCGCGTGGTCAGGAAGCGCTCATCCTCCTCGACCTGCATGGTGTAGCCCAGAGCACCGCTCGTGCGCGGCACGATGGTGATCTTCGTGACCGGTGCAGAGCCCTTCTGGCGGGCGGCAACGATGGCATGGCCGATCTCGTGGTAAGAAACAACCTGCTTCTCGTGGTCGGACAGCACCGTGGACTTACGCTGCTGGCCGGCGATGACGACCTCCACCGACTCCTCAAAATCGTCCTGCGTAGCGCGCTTGCGGCCCTCACGGACGGCACGCAGGGCGCCCTCGTTGATGATATTGGCCAGGTCAGCGCCCGAGGCACCGGGCGTGGCGCGGGCAATCGCGGTCAGGTCGATCGGCGGCTGCGTCTTCACGCTCTTGGCATGCAGCTCGAGAATGTTCTTGCGGCCGGTCAGATCGGGCAGCTCAACGGGAATGCGGCGGTCAAAACGACCGGGGCGCAGCAGGGCCGGATCGAGGCTGTCGGGACGGTTGGTGGCAGCGAGGACAACGATACCCTTGTGGTTATCGAAGCCATCCATCTCGGTCAGCAACTGATTGAGCGTCTGCTCGCGCTCGTCGTTGCCGCTAAAGCCGCCGCCGTCACGCTTTTTGCCGATGGTATCGATCTCGTCGATAAACACAATGCACGGGGCCTTTTCCTTGGCCTGCTTAAACAGGTCGCGCACCTTGGAAGCACCCATGCCCACGAACATCTCCACGAACTCCGAGCCGGAGATCGAGAAGAAGGGCACATTGGACTCACCGGCCACAGCTTTTGCCAGCATGGTCTTGCCGGTGCCCGGAGGGCCGACGAGAAGGATGCCCTTGGGCATGGAAGCGCCGATCTCCTCGTATTTCTTAGGGTCGTGCAGATAATCGACGATCTCCTGTAAGTTCTCTTTGGCCTCATCCTCGCCGGCCACATCCGCAAAGCGGATGCCGTGGGTGGATTGGACGTAGACCTTGGCGTTGGACTTGCCCACGCCGCCGAACATCATCGAGTTCGCGCCGCCGGCCTTCTCCATCAGCTTCCGGTTCATGACATTGCCCAGCCAGACGAAGAGGACGATGGGCAGCACGAAGCTCAGCAGAAAGCTCATCAGCGGCGAGGCCTGCTCGACGATCTCACTGGAAAACTGCGCGCCTGCGTCGTAAAGGCGCTGGGTCAGGTCGGGGTCGTTCATAAGGCCCGTCTTGTAGACCTGCGTTTCGTCTTTATCGGTAAAAAGGATCTGGTTGGATTCCACATCCACCCGGCCAATGTCCTTCTCCTCGGTCATGGACATGAATGTGCCGTAGTCCACTTCCTTGATCTGCCGTTCGTTCATCCACGGCACGAGCACGAAGTTGAGCAGCATCAGCACCAGCAGCACGATGGCGTAATAGATGGCCAGCGGCTTTTTGGGGGTCTTGACTTCTTTCATGGGGTTCCCTCCTCGCCCTCTCCGTCTGCTTTGCAGCCACCTCTCCCATAGGGAGAGGCACTGGCGTGCCGGGCAGGCTGAAGCGGGACGACCAAAGCTTATGATCTCGGAAACGGCAGTGCCCTGCAGTTCCCTGTGAGTGTAATAGTAGCATACCACGACGCCATTTAAGAAACCAGCGTTTCGAGGGTAACTTTGCAAAAACTTCGCAGATTCTTAACAAAGAAGCCCGCCGGATGCATTTTCCATCCGGCGGGCTTCCCCTGCCTTTTATCGCCCTGCGGTTTCCCGGAGGATGAGATTCAGCTTTCGGCCTTCAGCACCGTCGGCTCAGCGGGCGGCGGCGTGAGAGTGGAGTGGGCCAGCACGAAGGCAGCGGCCCGGCTGGACGCGATGCGCTGCGCGGCGCGGCGGCGGTCGTTTGAGGGGAAGGTGTGTTCCCCGTCCCGCTTGTCGTCCCAGTGGGCCAGTTCTTCCTCCACCTCGGCCTCCGTGGGCCAGAGCTGCTCTCGCTGCGCCACCAGCAGCAGGCCCATCCGGCTGCGCAGCTTGCGCTCCGCCTCGGTGTGGAGCCATGCGCGGAACTCCTCTACGGTCTGGCCCTGCACCTTCAGATACTGGTCGAAGTTGATGCCGTTGGCCTGCATCCGCAGGTTGAACTGACGCTGTTCGGCAAAGTAGTTGCCCGCCACGAGCTGCTTGGGCAGCGGGCCTGTGACCTGTGTGCCCAGCTGGGCGATGAGGGCCTGTTCGGCCACGGCGCGGGCCTGCTGGCAGCGCTGGGCGTAGATCTCCTGTGTCACTCTGGCCCGGAGTTCCCGCCTGCCCTCGGCATCGGCGGCACGGTCCTCGTCGCCGTGATTTCGGTTGATCTCCAATTCGATGGTCAGTTCCCGGATGGGCCGGGGCTGGATGGGCTGGACAAAGCCGGTGTATTTCCCCAACTCCAGCGGCGGCAGACAAAAGAACTGCGCCCCCACCCGGAATCCCTCGGCCCGGTTCACCGCCAGAAGCTCAAAATCCGGGTCGGTGACGGGCTGCAAATCGTTTTCTTTCATCAGCTGGGCGAACAGAGGCGAGAAGCCCTCCAGAATCGCCCGATTGACCGCCGCCGTCAGCAGGTCATCCTCGTCCTGCGGGGCGTCCGGGGCCGCCTTTTCGGCCTGCACCGCCGCTTCCAGCTCTTCCGCTGCGGCGGAAAAGACCACCCGGCAGTCACCGGGTTCTGCCATGCCAAAATGTTCGAGTTTCATTTTCTTCTTCCCCCTCTCAGCGGACGATGCCGGCCATCAGCACCAGCAGCACGATGCCCAGCACCACATACAGCACCTCTGCACCCAGGACGGACTTGTCGCCCTCGACGTACATCTCGGCGGGGTCGTCGGGGTTATAATAAAGGGTGACGACAGCTCCCTGTGCAAGCTCTCTGCCCTTGGCAGACTTGGGGTAATGGAGGCGGTGGGTGCCGCCAGCAGTGGTGAACTCCAACAGATAGGCTTCGCCGTCCCGGCTCCGGACGGTGCCTGCCACAGCGGCCTCGACCTTTTCGCCCCTGGTCATGAGCTTGCGGCGTCTCGACCAGCTCCGCCATGCCATGTAGAACATGATGCCTGCACCGATGAGAAAGATAATGATGTTGAACATTCGCAGTTTCCCTCTTCCGTAAATAGTCCCGCCGGGCCGCTGCCCCGCAGGGGTAATATTTATTGTATCATACTCCGCCGGATTTTTCGCCCCATTCGGCCTATACGGAATGCAACAATTTTCGCAAAAAAATTTGTCGCACTATTTTTGCAGAAAACGCTTGACTTTCTTTGCACCTGTGGTATAATAAGTATCGTTCCGAGCCGAACGGCAGCGAACAAAACAGAATATGCGGATATGGCGGAA
>OGOH01001732.1_pt1 | contig 14648 bp, 7 predicted proteins | sample 1552571 | NCBI WGS metagenome assembly OGOH01 (sample SAMEA2580170, study PRJEB22360) | human gut metagenome | biome: human gut; feature: human-associated habitat; material: faeces | place: Denmark | collected 2008/2010
ACGCACGCTCGCGGCGGGCAACGTAATCCCCGCAAAAGCCGGCGAAAGCCGTTCCGATGGTACTTATTGGAACTTTTACGTGAAAGAAGTCCCGGCTTTGGGATACGCACAGTATTATATAAAGGTGAAGGATGCGCCACGTCCGGAAATACAGGGCACTACGGAATTAAAAGAGACACATGTGGAGAATCCTTGGTATGCCATCGACTTCAATACCCGTAAAGGTACGATTCGTAAATTATGTGATAAGGATTTGAACAAACAATTGGTTACGCCGGATGCGGAATGGGAGATGGGAGAGTTTATTTATGAGATTATCGATAGCCGTCATCCGATGGAACAATATCGTGCTCCCCAATTCCTCCGCCGTCGCCCAGAGAAGATGCGTTTCGAGAAATATGAGAAAGGCGATGTCTGGGATACATATCGTTTCCGGGGAGAGACAGTAGCGGGACGTGAGCCGAATAATTTGATGGTGGAATTCCGTGTATTTAACGTAACAAAGAAAATCGAGGTAGTTTATCGCCTGCGCAAAAAAGCGGTAACAGATCCGGAAGCGGTTTATATCGCTTTCCCGTTTGAGGTTGAAGGAGGAAAGATCCATTTAGATGTACCCGGCGGATCGATTGAGGCGGGTGTAGACCAAATCCCGGGCTCCTCTAACGATTGGTACACGGTGCAAAACTTCGCTACGGCTCGTAATGGAGAGTCACAGGTCGTGATGGGTAGCCAAGAAATACCATTAATGCAATTGGGGGCGATCAATACGGGGCGGTATAAGGCCGGAGCCGTACCTCAGTCCACGAATATGTATTCATGGCCGATGAACAACTACTGGGTAACCAATTTCAATGCGGACCAAATGGGAGAGATGCAATGGAGTTACTTCATCAACTCTTCGAAAGACAACTCTATTGAGTATGCGACTAAGTTCGCTTGGGAAAACCGGATTCCGTTCTTGACCCGTGTTTTGCCTGCCGGAGATAAAAAGGTGGAGCCTCTCCAATCGGCTTCCATTTTCAAGATCGTACCGGAGAACTTGTTGTTGGTAAACATGAGGCCTGTGGAAGGCGAGAATGCTGTTATGCTTCAATTGCGTGAGATAGGCGGGAAGCCAGCTACTTTCTCCGTAGCTTCAGATAAAATTAATTTTGTGAAAACTACGGTTTGTGATGTCGTAGGAGACCCAGTTTCGGGGAATCCGTTGAGTTTCGCTCCGTGGGAGAATAAGTTTATAAAATTATCTTGGTAGCATGGTAAGGGGCGGGGTTTGCCCGCCCTTATCCAGTTTGTCTTATGTTTGTATATTGAATGTTTTGATAGGATCTAATCCCAAATAAATCGGTATTATTCTAAGCAGAAGACTTGCTTGTGTTAGAGTGATGGGTGAAGAGTGTCATGAGAGACTCTGTTTCGGGTAATGCCTTATTGGATTTCAAGCCTTGTGGGAATAAGTCTATGGCGCTTTCTTGGTAGAAAGATTGTAGATAATGTGGTTCTTCTTTTATTTATAAAGGAAGGCTAAATTTTTTTATATTATCCAGTCTCTGAATATATTATCTGTTTTTTTCATAGAAGCCATACTAGTGCCATTTTCGCCTAGCCTTGAATCTCAATAAATTTAACATTTGTTTATTGTAACCAATTTAAAGTGTTTTTACTGTTAATATTTGATAGTTAATTATTTATGTGATAGAAAGACGATGATACTATTGTAAGTCCGTACGGAACAATATATTTTTAGTACATTTAAGGGCTGATATTCTTGGTTTCAAGGGGTGATTTGTGATAAATGTGTCATTTTTATTAAAAAAATACTATAGATTTAAGTCTAGTTTACAAAAAAAGTTATACATTTGCCCAGTTTTTAATGATATAGACCATGAATGGCGCACTAGTTCCGTACGAACTATGTCCATCTATAACGATAAAAATTACATAGACAATGTAATCAATCTAAACTTAATTAAAAAACAAAGCAAAATGACAAAGAATGAATCTAAGCTATTATCCATTCAGGGGATAGCTAAAGCCTCAGCGTTCTGTTTGCTGCTTTCTGCCTTCTCTGTAAACGCCGCTATGGCCGCTCCCGCTCCCGCAGGCACGGTTGATGAAGTAATGGCAGTGCAGCAAGGCAAGAAAGTAACAGGTGTGGTTGTTGACGGTACAGGTGAGCCTGTTATTGGCGCTAACGTGGTGGTGAAAGGCACTACAAACGGTACGATCACTGATTTCGATGGAAATTATACGATCGAGGGTGTGCCCGCCGACGGAGTTTTGGTGATTTCCTATATTGGTTATTTATCTCAAGAGATCCCTGTAGGCAACCAATCTGCAATCAATGTTACATTGAAAGAAGATACACAGACTTTGGATGAGGTAGTAGTAGTAGGTTACGGTACGATGCGTAAATCGGATGTAACAGGTTCTATTTCTACAGCTAAAGGAGAAGAGATGTTAAAAGCTCAAAACTTTAGTGCATTGGATAACTTGCGTGGTAAGGCTGCCGGTGTAAATATCTTCTCTAACTCTAGCCAGCCGGGTGCTTATGGTAGCCGTGTTGTTATCCGTGGTCAAGCGACAATTAATGCCTCTTCTGATCCGTTGTATGTTGTGGACGGCGTAGTAATGGAGAACTTCTATTTGATGAACCCGAATGACATCGAGTCTATGGAGGTATTGAAAGACGCTTCCGCTACCGCTATCTATGGTGCTCGTGGTGCCAATGGTGTTATCATGGTTACTACGAAACGTGGTAACAAAGAAGGTGGAACGAAGGTTAGCTACTCTGGTTCTGTAAGCTTGGCTCATCGCGCTCGTAAGATGGATACGATGAATGCGCAGGAGTGGTGCGATGCTTTTATGCAAGGTATTGAGAATGAGAATAGATGGGGATCTGATAAGGATGGCAATCCATTTAACTGGTCTACTAATCGTGCGGATTGGTTTACAGATCGTCGTTTCTTCGATTCTAACGGTAATCCTCTTTATGATACAGATTGGCAAGATGAGGCAACTCGTACAGCGATCTCTCATAACCATCAATTGAATGTTCAGCAAGGTGGCGAGAAATCATCTATGGGTGCATTTTTGAACTATACTGATAACCAAGGTATCATGTTGAATACCTATTCAAAACGTTTGAATGCAAAGATCGCTTATGATGCGAATCCTACAACATGGTTATCTACAGCGATCAACTTGGCGGTGAACCATACTTGGGGTAACTCTACTCCAGAAGACGGTGGTGGACAGGATGCTCGTCGTACTATGATTGAAATGGTTCCTTGGATGCCGGTTCAATATAATGGCAAATATACCTCCACCAATACTCCAGAAGGGATGCCAATGGACTTTGAGGCAATGTCTAACCCTGTTCATATCTTGAAGACCTATAAGAATATGAACTATAATACAAAAGTATTCGGTAATGCAGCCTTGACATTCCATATCATCGAAGGTTTGGATTTGAAGACTCAATTCGGTGTTGACGCTAACTTTAAGACTTTGCATAAATATATGCCAAGTGACTTGGTGAATTTGGCATATGACCAACATGGACGTGCTGAAAGATATCATGCAAATACTCTTTATTGGCAGGAAGAGACTTACTTGACTTATAATAAGACGATTGGCGAGCACCGTATCAACGCTATGGCCGGTTTGTCTTGGCAGGAGCGCAAGTATGATTATTCTAGAATGTATACAGAAAACTTCACTACCGATTTCTTTGAGGACTTCAATATGGACGCAGGTACGAAGCCTGATGCTCCGAAGACTTATTGGGAACGTTGGGCTATGAACTCCTATTTCTTACGTTTCGCTTATACATTCAAGGATCGTTACTCCGCTACAATTACTGGTCGTTATGACGGTTCTTCTAAGTTTGGTAAGAATAATAAATATGCGTTCTTCCCATCAGCGGGTTTGGCTTGGAACATCACGCAAGAAGACTTTATGTCTGATCAAAATACGATCAGCAACTTGAAGTTGCATACCAGCTACGGTTTGACTGGTAACTCTGAGATTGGTGTTTACAAATCTTTAGCAACAGTTAAGAGCGAAACGTTATTATTGAACGGAACACGTAATTCCTATTCTTATTTAAATAGATTGCCTAACTCTGATCTGAAATGGGAGAAAACCGCCCAGTTCGATATAGGTTTCGATTTAGGTTTGTTCAATAATAGAATTACGTTAGATGCTTCTTATTACAACAAGAAGACTTCTGATCTGTTATTGGATGCTCCGGTTCCTCATACAACAGGTTTCGAGACTGTTTATAAGAATATCGGTTCTATCCGTAACCAAGGTTTGGATCTGATGTTATCTACTCGCAATATTGATACAAAAGACTTCACATGGACAACATCCATCAATGCTAACTTCAATAAAAATAAGATCTTATCTTTGGGTGACAATGACGAGGATATCTTGAAAAACAAATGGGTGAGCGGTGCTTCTATCTTGCGTGTAGGCGAAAGCGTAGGTAGTTTCTATGGTTACAAACGTTTAGGCGTTTATACAATAGAAGATTATGAAGCTGGTAACTGCCAGAAGAAACAGATCGGTCGTGCGAAACGTTCTTCTGAGCGTGAGATCATAGGTAAAGGTGTACCCGATTGGACTGGATCTATGATCAATACATTACGTTACAAGAATTGGGATTTCACTTTGGATTTACAATTTGTCGCTGGTGTTCAGACCTTGCAACAGTTCTATCACTCTACATATGACCGTTTCGGACAGACTAACGGCTTGACAAATATCTTGTATGACGCATATAATGGAACGAATCCTAATTCTATGCAGCAAGCTATCTGGTTGTTCAACGGTGGTCACGCAGGACAGGATACTTTGACAGACTCTCAATGGGTGGCTAATGGTTCTTATTTACGTGCGAACTTAATCCAGTTAGGTTATACTTTTGACTCAAATCAATTGGCAAAGACTCCGTTTAGTAGCTTACGCCTATATTTGAATGTGAACAATGCGTTCTTGATTACAGCGAAAGACTTTAATGGGTACGATCCTGAAAGTACATCTCAGATCTCTACATCTAACGGTTCAGTATCTCCAGAACAATTTGGTCAGAATATGGCCTTCTTCTCTTATCCGAGAGCTAGAACGTTTACGTTGGGTGTAAATGTAACATTTTAATTAATTAAATTATTCAGAAAATTGCAATGAAAAAAATATTAACAACAGCTATTTTATGTGCGGGATTGGTAGGATTTACCGCATGTGACAGTTTTTTGGATGAGGATCCGAAGTCGTCCTTGACTTTGGATACCTATTATAAGACAAGTGCTGATATTATTGGCAATGTCAATTATCTATATCGTGATGGTGCTCCTGATAAGATGGGTAATATGACTGGTGCTTATAGAGGTTCTAGCTTGTCTGTAATGAACATGGTAACTGGTTATTTCGTGAATGAATATGAAGGTCAGGAAGTAGACTGTTCCTATGCTCGCCAGTTGACTCGTCAGGACTTTACGCAATCTTGTTGTAATTATTTGACTAATGACACTTGGAAAAGTTGTTATAAGTCGATCAATGTAGCGAACGCAGTTATCAAGTATGTTGATGGTGTGGAAATGGATAATCAAGCTCAGTATAAAGCAGAGGCTCGTTTCTTCCGTGCATTGAACTATTTCTATCTTGTAAAAATGTTTGGTGATGTTCCAATGGTTACAGAACCTACAGAAGATGCTACTTTGGTTGAATATCCGACTCGTACGGCTGCATCGGAAGTTTTCAATACAGTTATCATTCCTGATTTACAGTTTGCTGTAGAGAATTTACCTAATGCTACTTTTGCAGGAAATAGTCACCGTGTGACAAAATATGCGGCTGATATGTTGCTGGCCGATGTTTACATGAGACTAGGAGAGTACGCTAATGCGGTTACTCCATTGAAAGATGTAATCAATAGCGGAAAATTCGCTTTGGCTACTAACGATAACCTTGCGGAAGGTAGTGCGTTCAATAAGTTACGTACAACAGATGATCTGCCAGAGGTTATTTATGCCCGTGAATATGACGCAGCTATTTCTCCTAACGGTAATATCCCGGTTCACGCATTCAATTTGATTTCTCCGACATTCTTCGCTAATTCTTCTACTGGAAACAAATACTCTTTGTGGGTAAATGTGTATGGTGTTAGCGAGCGTTATTTGAATGTGTATGGTGAGAAAGACTTGCGTGCCCAGATGAATCAGTTCTTCCATCGTACATATACGCATCCTGTTGATGGAACAACTCTGGATATGAAGATGCTTTGTAACTGGTACTGGTATGATGAGACTGCTATCTTAGAGACTGGTAAGGGTACGAAAGACTGGAACTTCTATCGTTATGCTGAAACATTATTATCTGCCGCTGAAGCTATCGCTCAGTCTAGTGGGGTAAACGCTGAGGCTGCCGGCTATTTGGCACAAGTTAAGGCACGTGCTAACATGGAAGGTAAGGATGTTTCTACAATCGCTTCCGAGCTTCAAAGATTAGGCAAGCAAGCTTTTATTGAAGAGTGCTGGAAAGAGCGTTTACGTGAGTTCCCATTGGAAATGAAGATTTGGGATGACTGTGTTCGTACAGGTAAATTCCCTCAAATCTCCGCTACAAACAAGGGTGAGGTTCAATTCGTTGATTTAATTGGCGCTAAGAATGGTAGCGGTGCTACATTCAAGGCAACAGACTTATACTGGCCGATCCCTGTAAACGAGATCCAACGTAATCCGAATTTAACTCAGAATGAGGGATATTCAGCGAAGTAATTACTTTTTATTTCAATAACTGATGGCTGAAAGGGAAGGATGAGTGATTATTCTTCCCTTTCTTCCTTAATACAAGAACCCCATCATCCATAACGGGATCTTATTTTTATATCATCCGCAACGATAAAACCGTCCGGTATCCCTTCTATTGGTGAGTACCTTTTTCGTTTGCCACCGATCTCGAACGTATAAATTCCATCCACCAAAAAATCGTTGGCTTCGCTCATACTTTACAAATTTATCCTTTCTATTTTATCTGTAATACTCGGATGTAAATCTAAGGTTGTTACTTGGTGAGACTTTTTCAATTGGTTCGCAAAGAACGTCTCCCGCATGTTGCCGATATTCGCTTTCAAAGGCGAGAGGATATACATCAGATTTCTATTTTTCAAGTAGATATTGTCCGGCTTTTGCAGGCGAGAGATACCAAAAGTAGAAACAGTTGTAGGTCAGCTTACTTTCTGCCAATACGTTTAGATAAGTCAATAAAACGTTTCTCGTGATACTAATCCATTCGCAGAGCTTACTGATATTCGGGATAAAAGGGGCCGGTAAAGATAATTTGCAGTTCTGGCATATCATCGTATATATTCTTCAACTCTTGGCTTTACTGGGGGGATTTATGTACCTCATCCAAGTGTAAGCGTGTTCCTCCTCGTTTCACGAAACGATCCGCAAAGTCATATAATGTATTGTCAGAGAAATAGATACTATCTAAGCTGACATATATGGTTCGTTCGTCTTGCGGAAAATTTCGCTTGATATGCTGTTGCGGTACACTCCCCGAGCACCTCTTATACCGATCAACCGGGCATCCCGATTAATCTCGTACACCGTGCTTCTAATAAAGGCGGTAGAGGTAAATCGCAACTTCTTTCGATACATCTCTATCAATCGCTCCATAATCGTACTTATATATATGCAAATATAACAAATTGTTTATAGCAGAGAGCAATTTTGGGCGTTTTTTGTTTACAGAAGGAAGCAATTGCTTATGCTCTAGCCTGTGTCAAAGTAAAGGATGTTTATGAAGTATTAGTGACTTGGCAAAGTAATATATACTGCGTGGGCAAAATAAGTATATATCCTTTGAGCAAGTCAGTAGTACTGCTCAGAAAATCATTCTTTTTTCTTCACCTTCCAACCGTCCTTCTAACTTAGCAGAATCCAGTATGTCATTTCTTGCTCTTTTGTTTTCATAGTTGAAAGTGAATAATAAGACAACCAAACCAAAATTCTGTATATTATACATTGTTTCATGCAACTCGCTGACTAATCGAGCTACCAAAAAGAGAAGGAAGGATGATCGCTCATTCCCTCCCTCTCTAGCCATCAGTTATTGAAATTTATTATTGAACGGCATAGCCCTCATTCTGAGTCAAACTCGGGTTACGTTGCATCTCGTTCAAAGAGATCGGCCATAGCAAGTCGGAAGACTTGAAGGTTGCGCCGGAAGCGTTCTTTGCGCCAACTAAGTCAACGTATGTAACCTTACCCTTCTCTGTAGAAGAGATTACAGGGAACTTGCCTGTACGCAAACAGTCATCCCAAATCTTGAATTCCAACGGGAACTCACGCAAACGCTCTGTCCAGCATTCCTCGATAAAGGCCTGCTTACCTAATTTCTGAAGATCGGCAGTAATTGCGGCTACCGTCTTGCCTTCCATGTTTGCACGAGCCTTGACTTGTGCCAAATAGCCGGCAGCCTCAGCTGTTACACCTTGAGACTGAGCGATAGATTCAGCAGCGTCAAGTAAAGCCTCCGCATAACGATAGATATCGCGGTCTTTCGTAGAACGTCCTGAGTTCAACAAAGCGTCCTCATCATACCAGAACCAACAGCCACAAGCATCCTTAGGAGCCGTCCAAGTCTTGCCATTGTCCGGATTTGTATAATCCCAATGGAAGAATTGATTTGGCTGAATACGTAAGTCGTTTGCTGCATACACGTTCAAGAATTGATTCGTTGGCCCGTATGTACGCTCAAAGATAGAATACGTACCAAATATAGCTGTAGCCGCTGAGTTGAACGCATAAGTAGGCCACCAACCACCGTTACTGATCGTAGCGTTGTATTCATAAGAGTAAATAGACTCATCTAGTCCGTCTGTCGTGCGGATCTTATTATAGGCAGAACCTAGCGCTAAGTCATTATTGGTTGCCAAAGCGTGCGGAGAATCGATCACAGTCTTTACCGCAGAAGCCGCATCCGCATACTTACCTTGTTGCATATAAACGGAAGTCAAGACCATCGCTGCCGCATACTTCGTGATACGGTTACCATTGTTGTAGAAAGTAGCAGCCGGCAATGCATTAACGGCATCCCTCAGGTCGGATTCGATCTGAGCATATACTTGCTCTACGGAAGCACGCTCCAAATACATGTTCTCCATAGATTCGTAAGGTTCTACTGTCAATGGAACACCACCAAAGATCTTTACCAAGTTGAAATAGTTGAATGCTCTGAAGAACTTAGCCTCTCCAACCAGACGATTGGCCAAAGATTGATCCATCGAGATTTCCGGAATATGCTTGATCGCACCATTCGCTACGTTGATAGCCTTGTAGCAATCATCCCATATACCGTCAATAGTTACGGAAACAGTCATCGTATTCTGCTGACGAGTCAACTCGCGAGAATATTTACAAGTCAACTCCTGACCTTCATAACTGTTTGTAAAGTAACCAGTCAATTGTCCTGTGATAGAGGCAAACGGACCAACATAAGCACTACCCGCACCTGTGAGCTTATTTGAAGCTCCTGTACGATACAAATAGTTCACGTTAGCTTGAGCTTGAGCCTCTGTCTGGTAATAATCCGGGGCTGTCAACGATGACTGCGGTTTCTCTTCCAAGAAATCATTACATGAGCTGAACCCGGTTAAACAAGCACATGCAATCGCTACTGTCAATATTTTTTTCATTTTTTTACTCTACTGATTAAATGAATTAGAATGTTACATTAACACCGAACGTGAATGTTCTCGCTCTCGGATAAGAGAAGAATACCATGTTCTGACCGAACTTATTACTATCACCTTGTGATGTACCCTCTGGATCGTAACCAGTGAAATCGCTAGCTGTAATCAAGAATAAGTTATTCGCACTTGCGTACAAACGCAAAGCGGACAAACCGATCTTGCCAATCACGTTTGAGTCAAAAGTATAACCCAATTGCAACATGTTACAACGCAAGTAAGAACCATTAGCGATCCATTGAGAATCTACTGTCGTATCCTGACCTGCATGGCCTGCGTTACATAAGTAAACAGCCTGTTGCATCGTGTTCGGGTTCGATCCGTTATATGCGTCATATAAAATATTGCTCAAACCATTCGTGATACCGAAACGGTCGTAAGTAGAGTGGTAGAACTGTTGCATTGTCTCAACACCCCATACGAACTGCAAGTCCATCGTCAAATCGAAGTTTTTGTAAGAGAAGTTGTTGATCCAGCTTCCAGTCCAGTCCGGCATACCTTTGCCGATGATCTCTTTCTTATCCGTACGTTTCGCACGACCGATCTGGTTCTTCTCGCACAATCCGTTGTTGAAATCTTCCTCCGTATAAACACCCAAACGTCTGTAGCCATAGAAAGAACTCATGTTCTCACCTACACGCAAGATACTTTCAGAACCACCTACCCAGCTGTTCATCTCGATATCCTCGTTATTGTCACCCAACTGAAGGATCTTGTTCTTGTTGAAATTTAAGTTGATCGTAGAACTCCAGTTGAAGTCTTGAGTCTGAACCGGACGTGCGCTGATCATCAAGTCCATACCTTGGTTTCTTACAGAACCGATGTTCTTATATACCGTAGTGAAACCTGTCGTGTGAGGAATCGGGCAATCCAACAACAAGTCGGTTGTCTTCTTGTTATAGTAAGCTAGATCGAAAGACAAACGGTTCTGCCAAAATCCAATTTCGAAACCAACATCAAACTGACCGGTCTTCTCCCACTTCAAATCAGGGTTAGCCATAGAACTGATGTAAGAATACGGAGCACGTACATCGTTGATAAGAAGCGTACCGGAAGAAACACTTGCCAATGACTTATAAGTGTCAATCTCGGAGTTACCGGTCAAACCATAACTTGTGTGCAACTTCAAGTTGCTGATTGTGTTCTGATCTTGCATGAAATCCTCTTGTATGACATTCCATGCCAAACCAGCGGATGGGAAGAACGCATATTTGTTGTTCTCACCAAACTTAGAGGAACCATCGACACGCCCTGTTACGGTTGCGGAGTAACGATCTTTATATGTATAAGCGAAACGCAAGAAATAAGAGTTCATTGCCCACTTGTCGTAATCACTGCCAACAGAAGGACGGTTCGTTCCGGAACCTAAATTATAATATCCGTAGAAGTCATCAATATACTTACTGTCGGAAGCTTCGAATTTGGTATAATTATACTCTTGCCAAGACATACCCGCCATTGCATTAATGTGATGTTTGTTTATATCTTTCACATAAGTCAAATAGGTTTCTTCCTGCCAATACAAAGAGTTGGAGTTATTTGCAGAAGCTGCTCCCTCGGAACTTTGATTAATCATCGGACGCGGAGTGAACGGCGTATAGTTAGCATCACGATTATTGTGGTAGTCGATACCGAACTGGGTCTTCAAATCCAATCCTTTCATGAGATGGAAAGTCAAAGCAGCATTACCAAAAATCTGCGTACGATATTGCATAGCCTGCATCCGTTCGAGCAACTCAACGGGATTACCTACACCTTCCGGGCTGAATCCTTGTTTTCCGCTATTAGGATCAGTCTGATTATTGAGAATAGAGCTTGTATTAATAATGTTCGTCTGCGTATATTCACCATCCAGCTTAACCGGTAAGAAAGGCAACTGTTCGATCATTGTACGCAATGCGCCTTGTCCGTAAGGGTTATCAGAAGTTCTATTACCCCAAGTATGATTTACTAATAAATTAACGGAAGTAGACAGCCAATCAGTCGGTTTGTCATCATACGCCAATTTTGCATTGATACGTTTAAAGTAAGAATTCAACAAAATACCCTGTTGATCGGTATAATTGATGAATGCTCCGATAGAAGATCCTTCTCCTGTACGTTGGATACTGATCTGATGGTTATGAGAGATGGCAGTGCGGGATGCTTCATCCTGCCAGTTGGTATTATATTTCGGAGAACCGTCTGCATTGAACAAACGTTCGTCTGTGAATATCTGTGACAGATCAGTTGTGAAGTTCTTGCCTTGAAATTCGTTGGCATTTTCCAATCCCTGCTTGAAGGTAGACATCCATTCGTTAGCATCCATTACATCTATTTTTCTAGCCATCTTACCGATAGACAATGAACCATCATAGGAAACATGGACTCCTTTTCCTGCATTACCGCGCTTGGTAGTCACCATGATAACACCATTTGCACCACGGGCACCATAGATGGCAGCAGAGGAAGCATCTTTCAATACTTCGATAGATTCGATATCATTCGGATTAAGCAATTCGAAGTTTGACATCACCACTCCATCGACTACGTACAGCGGTGATGCTGATGCGTTGATAGTAGAAATACCACGAATGATGACACGTGATTCTCCACCCGGCTGACCGGTATTAGAGAAGATATTCACACCGGCCACTTTACCTTTCAATCCGTCAAGCGCATTGAATGATTGTGCTTTCAGCATGTCTTTACCTTTGGCTGTGGAAATGGAACCCGTCAAGTCTGATTTGCGCATGGTACCATAACCAACAACGACTACTTCGTCCAGTGCTTTCGTATCCGATTGCAGAACTACGTTCAGAACATTACTCTTTAATTCCGAGACTTTAAATTCTTGTGTGATATAACCAATATACGAAAACACCAAGGTGGCATTGGAAGGAACAGAGAGAGTGTATTTACCGTTAATGTCAGTGATTGTTCCTGTACTACCGGTTTTAACTTTCACCGTACCACTGATAACCGCCTCTCCCTGATCATCGGTTACCGTACCGGAGATTGATTTTACAGATTGAGCATTCATGCCCAAACTCAACATCATACCTATTACAAATAAGGTAAGATACTTTAGTTTTTCATTCATAATTCCTTTAAATTTGATTAGTAATAAGGTTAATTCCCTTTAAAAAGATTGTTGCAAATAAAGGTTATTCGAATAAAACTCCAATGCTCTACCTTGCCAAAAAAACGGCAAAATAAAGACACATCTTTAAAGCACAGAAGGGCAAATTAGAGCACAGGTTAATACCCTAAAAATCAATACAATAAAATTAACAGAAGGGATTTAGAGCACAAGGTTGTGACAAACAAATAAATAATAATGTTTCCCAACCAATCACCTATACGAAAGAATTTAGCCTGACAATCAGCATACCTTTCGCTGTTCCCGATAATCTTTCGGTGTCATCCCGAACCGACGGGTAAATTCTTTATAAAAATAAGACCGGCTGGAAATACCGATCTCCATAATAACATCTTGAATAGAAAGTTCTTCATCAAGTAACAAGCGGGCTGCCTTTTCCATACGGTAACTCTTTATTAAATCACCGGGAGCAGTATTGGAGATTTCCTTGAATTTACGATAGAACTGACGGGAACTCATTGCCATACGATCAGCGATCAACGTTGAGCCCAGTTCTTCCTTGTCCAGGTTTTCTTCAATCACCTTTAACAATTTACGAATAAAATCAGCTTGTTCGGTAGTTGTACAGACAATCTGTCCCGCCAAATCTCCCAGTTCCTCCATATATATCTGCTTCGCTTCCCGCTTTCCATAAATAGCATTATGGACAACTTCCCGCAAGAATAATATATCATAAGGAAGTACAATATAAGAATCAGACCACAAGATCAGTTCCCGCTGAATGGCCGAACCAACTTTCCAGGTTAACAATGGAATAAAAGCTGTCTTTGAAAGCAGAGTACGATTTCGGCTAACATACTCCATAAAAGTACTTTCAGCATTGGCATACATTGTCATATCCACTAATAATAGAGCCGGAGCCGACCGACGAATTTCGTCAAAAGCAAGCTGCACACTCTTTACCTGATGAACCACATATTCATCAGCCAGGAAATTACTAATCAACCAAGTCATTTCATCTCTGTCTTCCAACAAAAGCACAGTTTTTTTCCCTTGTTCACCTGCCACTGTCAAGACCGCCGGTTCAAAGATAATCGTCAACCGACTACCACTCTCATCATCATAACGAAGAACGGCATGAATACGTTCCAAAGCCGACCGTACAAAACCTAAAAGTAAATGCACAGCAAACACATGATCGGAATCTTTCTCCGTCACTGAAGAAGCTTTATCTGAAAGATATTCATACAACGCTTTCGCAGTAGCATCTTTAGAAGAAAAATGTAGCTGCATCTTACCATCCTGTTCTGACATTTCTACTATTACGCCATGAGTACCTTTCATTTCAGTAATCCGGAGATAGCAGCAATAAAGAATACTGTATAATGCATTCTTGTAAACTGGAAATGTTAAGTGTTCCGGAATCATTGACGATATAGAAGAATGATCAATCCCTTGTTCTTCCAACGTACGTAACACCTCTTGAGAAACTCCCTGTATACTCATACGTGCAGAAACAATAAACCGATCCGGAAAGAATTGTTTAAGTTCTTCCAAAAACAGAGCGTCAGGATTAAGAAGTGCGTTCATCACAGTTTCGCGTATCAGTGACACTTTCTCAAGACATTGCTCATAAGAAAGATTCTCTGCACGCAATTGGTCACAATAATTATAAATAAGAGTAAAATCTTCAAGCATCCTACGGTTTGTATATACAGTCTCGGATTTCCGGCAACTTTCTGTCCCCATCAGTGTTTTCATCATCCGTTCCTGAAGGTAGTTTTTACGTAGTAAATATATCACATACCC
>OGOH01001744.1_pt1 | contig 14584 bp, 10 predicted proteins | sample 1552571 | NCBI WGS metagenome assembly OGOH01 (sample SAMEA2580170, study PRJEB22360) | human gut metagenome | biome: human gut; feature: human-associated habitat; material: faeces | place: Denmark | collected 2008/2010
GAATCTGGCCTGGCATGGCTTGAGCCGCATGGAAGCCAAGCCGGAACTGCGTTTCGAAAGCGACAAAGCCGCAAAAGAGGCGGAAAAGCAGGAAAGGCGCGAAATCAAGGAAATCGCGAAGCGTGAGCGCAAGGCCGCAAAAGAGGCACAATCACAAAACAATACGGAAAGCCCAGCCGGGCAGAACGCTGAACAGAACACCGAACAAGGCGCAGCCGGAAGCCAAGACACACAAGCCGAACAGCAGTTGTAAGACCCAGCCGCACCCTGTCACCGCAAGCATCGCAGCCCACGCCAACAGACGCCAGGCGCAGGAATTAAACAGTGCCCGCAACAGAGGAAATCGTAAGCAGCACAAAAGCCAATAAACATCGACGAAAACCGACGAATCGTCAACAACGATACCCTTAAGGGAAATTTCAGGTGCAGATTGAACTATTCAGGGTGCCTATTGCGCACAAACCGTTCCCCTGAAGCGAACAAGGTGCTACGTTAGTTTCGTTACGCAGTGACCACGCGCACGCGGAAGGTCACCTCGGCCGACCAAGGAAGACTATGCAGGAGAAGAAGACGCTCACCTTCGTGGTGCCCGCGTACAATATGACCGAATATTTGGAACGATGCGTCATGTCGTTAATCGCAGCGAAGCGCAACGACGACATCGAAGTGCTGATCGTGGATGACGGATCGTCCGACGGCACGCTGGAAATGGCACAGAAATTCGAGGCCCGCTATCCAGGTATCGTGCGCGCCATCCACCAGGAGAACAGGGGGCACGGAGGGGCCGTCAACACCGGCATCGCGGCAGCAAACGGCATGTATGTGAAGGTCGTGGACGCCGACGATTGGGTTGGTCCCGAAGCACTCGAACAAGTCATGGCCGTGCTGCGCGAAGAGGCCGATTCCACCGAGCCGATCGACATGCTCGTCACCAATTATGTGTATGACAAAGTTGGCAAACGCAACAAGCATGTAGTGAACTTCCGCCATGCCATGAAGGCCGGCGAGCGCCTGACTTGGAACGATCTTGGGCATTTCGGCTTGGCTGAATACATTCTCATGCACGCGCTGACGTACCGTACTGCCGTGGTGCGAGAGTCCGGCATGCAACTGCCGGAGCACACGTTCTACGTGGATTTCATTTACGCGTACCAACCATTCCCGTGGGTGAAGACCATGAAGTATTTGGATACGCCGTTCTACCACTATTTCATCGGGCGCGACGGGCAAAGCGTGCAGACCGATGTGATGATCCGCCGTGTCGACCAGCTGCGTCTCGTCAACCAGTGCATGGTGCGCGCCACTCCGGAACGCGACACGGTGCCGGACGGCCTGTACCGTTATATGATCCACTTCCTGGCGATTGAAAGTTCCGTGGCAAGTGTGTTCATGATTTTGTCTCGCGATCCGGAAAATTATGAGAAGAAAAAGGATATGTGGGACGACATTAAGGCGTACTCCCCCACTATTTACAAGGATGTGCGCAAGAAGGCCATGTCTCGTGCGTTGAATTTGCGCGGGTCAATCGGTCGTTTCGTGATTCGCAAGGGATATTTCGTGGCGGAACACGTCGTCGGGTTCAACTGATCGCGATTTCCGACGATTTGATGGTCAATCGACGGTCTGGATGACACTATCTGCCTTATATATGGCGGAACTGACGTACGGGGAGCGAGGATGCAGTCGTGAGGCTGTTGGAAGCAGCACTGACGCTTCCAACAGCCTACGTTCATGCGGAACCGCCCCGAGCGCGGAAACCTAGCTCATTGGAACGGGTTTTGCCGGATTTCAGGACTTTATGCTCAGTTCCAGCGGTCGGACATGGCGAAACTGTTGTGCATGAGATTGCTGGACGTGTAGAGCACGTCGTTGAGCAGTTTCGTAACGTGAGTGCGCAAGTATTCCGCCATTTCTTCGTTGGACTGCTGCAGTCTGGCGATGATTGCAATACTTGCGTCTTCCGTAATCTCCGCGGTTTCTGTACTCTTTTGTGATTCGGACGCGCTCGACTGCGCGGTCATCTCACGCAATTCGGCATCGGTACGTTCTACCAGACGATGGCCGTACGCGCGGGCCGATTCCACGAATTCTTCGATCGCATTGCTGGTTTCGTAGAAATGCGCGTCGGCGAGCGCGGCGATCAAACGGTTCGCCCAGTACAGGTTGTTGGTCGAGACTTCCGGCGTGGTGTCGCGCAGGTAGGCGGGGGTGTCGTCGACGTTCGCATAGAACGGGGCGGACGTGGTGAATGCGCCGGAACCGTACGAAATCCACATGATCGAACGGCTTTCGACGGGCGCGTACGGGCGGATCTGCATGGCCACCATATGCCCGGTGCGGTTGATGCCGATCGGACGGTAGCGATGGCGGCTTTCCGACGTTCCGAGAGTACCGTACGGGTCGTAAGGGGTTCCCTCGAAGTGTGCGCTCATCAGGAAATCGACGTCTTCGAGCGTCACAGCGTTCTCAGGCACGCGACACCACGGAATATCGTCGGACGCGGGCGTGTAGCGGGCGGCCGGCGAATCCCAATCCTCGCTTGGATTGAGGTAGCGCTGCATGTACCAGGCACGCGGAGTGTTGTAGATGCGGTCTTTGGTGGTGGCGGTGCCGAAAGCCGTGCGCGGATTGAAATGGTTGCGTCTCAGCGCCGCGCCGCTACTGCTATTACTGCCACCGTTCATATTGACGTTTCCGAAAGCGCTCGTCGGCTGGAATCCGAAGCCGCTACTTGCAGCCGCGCTCATAGTGCGGTCAAGGTGGTGCGCATCCATGAATTCACGCAAATCTGCACTGCACATGAATTCACGTTGGGTGTTGAAGGCGTCGTCGAAGTCGAAATCGTCGATGCCGAGCTGGTTGGGGATGGTCGCATAGCAGTCGTCCGGCACGCGGCGGGCGATCCAATGGTGTCCGCCGATCGTTTCGACATACCAGATTTCGTTTACGTCGGAAATGATGATGCCATTCGATTCGTAGGTGCCGTATGTTTCAAGCAGTTCGGCGAGACGTGCGACGCCTTCGCGTGCCGTGGTTACGTAAGGCAGCACAAGGGTGATGATGTCTTCTTCTCCGATTCCGCCCGGAATTTCAGGGGTATTAGCGGCTTTGTTCGCCGGTTGCAACTCAACGAGCGGATCAGCGGCTAGCACGCGCTCGTTGACTGCGATGGTTTCGGTGGCGCTCATCGCCACATTGTGCTCGTTGACACCCGCTTCCGCGAGAATTCCGCGATTTGGCAACACGTTCGGCACAATGCTGTATCGGCATGGATTGTCGGGAAGATCGATTTCGACATGACTGAGCACACTGCGGTAATGCCGTGGTTGGTCTTGCGGCGCGACCGCAATGAATTTCTTCGGATCGTAACGGCCGGAACCGGAATCATCGTCGCGTGCGATGATAGTGGAGCCGTCGTAGCTGGCTTTCTTTCCTACAAGAATCGTGGTACATGACATACATTCCACTGTACGAGCAGATATACAGAAATGATGCTGCGATTCGCGGGAATTCGATGATGATTCGGCGATGACTTGGTGATAATCAACGTTTTTTGTCATTTACAGCTGATTTGTGTGGCGTTTTGCGTAAATATGCTGTATACTAGCTCTCTGTTGCCCCTCTAGCTCAACGGTTAGAGCAGCGTCCTTTTAAGTCGTGGGTTGTGGGTTCGAATCCCACGGGGGGCACATACGAAAAGCCTCGGAAATCAATGTTTTCAACGGTTTCCGAGGCATTCTTGTTTCTGCAGCCTAATGGATCAAAGGCCGCAGCCCAGCATTTACCCAGTACATTCACTGCTATAGACATCGCAAACTCGGCATCATTTCACGACCGTCCGCAACGCATCTTGCGCCCATCAAACAGCATTAGAGACAGTTTCGACATGCGCGCAGACACGAATTCCGTAGTTTGAGGTACACTGGAGCATATTCGAACAAACGTTCGTATTTTTGGGAATTCTGGGGAATTCCCCACTATATACAGTGAGGAATCTCACGACACACCACTACCGGTAGTGTGTATGCTAGATAGTGGCTTGTGTAAGCGAGCATAACCGAAGAACGTGGCCGACACGGCTTTCACAAACGACGAAAGCCATTTGCATAGGGAGGAAATCGAATGACCGTGACCGTCTTCACCAATCCGAGCAACCCGCAATGCGAAGCCACCGAACAAGAGCTTGCAAAGCTGGGCGTGCGTTACGACACCGTCGACCTGACGAAAAACCCGTCTACCTTCGAACAGATCAAAAACGCTGGTTTCAAGCAGATTCCGGTCGTCATCTCACCGAACTCCTCATGGAGTGGACATAGGCCGGATCTGATCCGCCAGCTCGCACAAAGCTTCGCCGCATAGCCCAGCCCAGCCAGCCCGCTACATGCGACCGGCAATAGACGGGTCGAGCGTCATGGTCTGGAACCGATTGGCCATGAAGTCGTCGTCGAAATACGTGGCGAAGAATTGCGAAACAGGCGAATTCTGCGCAATACCCGCCATACGCGAATACCAGGCATCCAGCGCCATCAACGTCATCACGCCGTCAACGAAAATCAGCGCAAAGCACACCGCCGTCAACGTATAGCGAATTTTCCACGGAATACGCTGAATCATCGCAAGCAAATGCGGCAGAATCAGCTTCACCCACACCAAGCCAAGTATTCCCCAGAAAAACATGTATTTGCCGGATGTGCGCCCATCAATCGACAGCCATTTGCCTGTGTAATCCCACGCGCGAATACCGAACGCAACTTCCATGAACCAGCTGGTGAAATATTCGAACGCGCCGCCAATCACCGCGCTCGCGCAGAAAATCAGCATCCAATTCGACCACCATAAGTGGTTGAGCAACACCGTCAGAATCACCGCGCCAAAACCGTAGATAGGCGAGAACGGCCCCCACAAAAATCCAGCGCGATCCTGCCATTCGCCGAACAGCACATAGTGGTACAGCGTCTCCACCACCAGACCAAACACGCAACCGACCACAAACAGCCAGAATAAGTTGAAGAAATCCAACGAAATATAGCCTTTGCCAGTCAGATCACGGCCGGCCATGCCCTTCGAAACAGCCGTCTCATACTCGCTGCGCGCATCCAAACGACGAAGCGCGAACTGCAAACGACGCTCCTCGCGCAGCGACGGATCGGCCGTAATATGCAACGCAACCAATACAAGCAGCTGCACGACCGGACTGATCAGATTCACACCCAAACCCTGCAACGACAACGACAATAGGCCTTCCGCAAGCGTGAGCGGAATCATCAAATACGTCCATTGCGCGATATGCCGACGCTTGTTGAGAATCAGCAGCACGCCGAAAACCGCAAGGCATGCGGTGGAGACCAGCAGCACCGCAGCATGAATAACCGACAGAATAGTGGTGAGGTTCAGCGCGTCAAACGCCAGCCTGCCGGAAAGCGCGGCTTGGACTGCATACAGGCAGGAAATCACGATGATCGGCAACGTCACCACGCCTTCGACCAGCATGACGATGCCGTAAATGCGTGCAATCAGCGGCAGTCTACGGTCGGCCGGATTGTCGTCGGCTTCCGCCGATTTTGATTGCGCAATGATTCCGGCCTCTTCGATCGCTGTGATTTCGGTTTCGTCGGCGATGGCCGCGCTCACTTCTTCGGTTCTGCCCATACTATTCGTCCTTCCTTGTACAACGCTACCAAAACCCAATCGCAGTGCGCTACACGAGAGGATTGTTTGTGCGCAACCAGCACAACCTGCGATTGCTGTCTGCACAAGTCACGTGCCATCTCGTAATCACAAGATCGCAGACAACAGACTCGACTTGCGCATGCACAGAATGCAAGTTGTGCGGTCATTAACGGCAAGATTCACAGTTCCGCCGCAGTTTGTCGTGTTTATTTCAGTCATGGGCGGAGCGCATTTACGTCCGTGCCCAAATTTGTCCGAGAACGGGTATTACGATACGGAAGGCGTAGCGCTACGGATAACGTATCGCTACGCGCGAACACGGTCGAACATCCATTGGACTGGGGAGACAATGCGCAACGTACTGCAGATTCTGCGTCGTGACCTCAAACGACTCGTCACCGTACCCGCCGCCTGGGTCATCATGATCGGCATAATCATCATTCCGCCGCTGTACGCATGGTTCAACATCTACGGATTCTGGAATCCGTACGGCAACACCCAAGGCATCAAAGTTGCCGTGGCCAACGTCGATAAAGGCACCGACAACGCCCTGCTCGGCAAAATGAACCTCGGCGACCAGATCGAAGACACGCTGAAAGACAACGACCAGCTTGGCTGGGAATTCATGGGCAAGGCCGAAGCGATGGAAGCGATACAGTCCGGCGACTGCTATGCGGCGATCATCATCCCCTCCAATTTCAGCGAGGATCTCGCCAACGTCGTGACCGACAGCAAGAACCGGCCGACGCTGGAATACTATGTCAACGAAAAATCGAGCCCAATCTCCCCGAAAATCACCGATCAAGGCGCGACCACCGTCGACCGTACCGTCAACAACACCTTCGTCTCCACTGTCAGCGAAGTACTCACTAAAGCCGTGAACTCCGCGAACGGCACCATCAACGGCAAAACCAACTCCTTCGTCAACGAAACCACAGCAGAACTCGACAAAACCCAGAAGAACGTAAACCTCATCCGCTCCACCATCGAAGATCTTGACGCACAGCTCGCCAACGTGCCGCAACAAACGCAATCCGCACGTCAGGCAATGAACGACGTGCAACTGGCCGCAGCAAGCGCCGGCAAGGGCCTGGCGAACACCGCCACCGCCATCGGCACCGCACAGAACGGTCTCAATACCTTCACTTCCAACGCCAACACTGCTTTGGAAAACGGTTCCGGCCTGATTTCGCAGGCCACCAGCGACACCACCACCAGCATCAACAAGGTGACCACAGCCGTCTCTTCCGCGAGCGGAGCCGCACAGCAGGCCGTCAGCAGCATGCAAAGCGTGACCGACCGTAACGCCCAGCTCATCGAGAAGCTCAAGAACGTCAGCGACAACACGCAGTACCAAGACATCATCAAGAAGCTTGAAGACACCAACAACACGGCCGCTGGCACGCTCAACGACCTCAAAACGTTGAGCGAGAACACGCAATCCACGTCCGACAGCGTGTCCAAACTCGCCACCGACTTCAACACCAGCACGCAAAATTCACTGAAAAGCATGGGAGATGCCCGCAACACGTTGAATTCCGGCGCGCTCCCCCAGCTCAACTCAGGCCTGAGCTCGCTCGCCATGACCGCTGGCACGCTGTCTGGCACCGTGACCAGCCAAAACACCATCGTCACCCAAACCTCCGCCGTGCTCGACCAGCTCGACCAGGTAACGAACGACACCCGCACCACCCTGCAGAACACCGACAAGCAGCTTGAACATGTGGAGAACAAGCTCATCACCGTCAGCACCGACCTGAAGGCACTCGGCAGCGTCGACATGCTGAAAAACCTGACCGGCGGCAGTTCCCTCGACACAGAGAAAATCGCCTCGTTCATGCAGTCCCCCACCGTGATCGACACGAAGAACGTGTACCCGATAAACTCCTACGGTTCCGGCATGGCTCCGCTCATGACCAATCTGGCCCTGTGGGTGGGCGCGTTCGCCTTTGTGGTGATATTCAAGGTGGAAGTCGACGATGAAGGCCTCGAAGGCCTCGACCTGACCGCTTCCGAAAAATATTTCGCCCGCTACATGCTGCTCGGCATCATGGGCGCGGCCCAAGGCACGATCACCACCATCGGCGACCTGCTGCTTGGCGTGCAGACCGTGAACGCACCGCTGTTCGTACTTACCGGCGCCATCACATCGCTGGTATATCTGAGCATCACATTCGCACTATCGACCACGTTCATGCATATCGGCAAGGGATTGTGTGTCGCGTTGGTTATCGTGCAGATTCCGGGCGCTTCCGGCCTGTATCCGATTGAGATGATGCCGAAATTCTTCCGCATGGTCTACCCGTTCGTGCCATTCAGTTATTCGATTGACGCGTTCCGAGAGACGATTGCCGGCTTCTACGATGGGCATTGGCTCAAGTCAATTGGCACGCTGCTGCTGTTCGCCGTGGCCGCATTCTTCATTGGACTTGCGATTCGCCCGCTGCTGGTCAATCTCAACCGCCTGTTCGCCCGTCAAATCAAGGAAAGCGACATGATCATCGGCGAGGAAGTGCAGCTTCCGGAACGCGGATACAACATGTCCCAAGCCATTCAGGTGCTTGCCGACAAGGGCGGCTACCGTGAGGCGATCGAGGAACGCGCAAGCCGTTTCGCCGAACTGTATCCGAAGCTCAAGCGTGGCGCGCTCATCGCCGGTTTCATTGTGCCAGTGATTCTGGTGCTGATCTTCTCCTTCACCAACGGCGAGAAGAGCGTGGTGCTTGCCACCTGGATCATTTGGGTGCTGCTCATCATCGGATTCCTGATGGTCATCGAATACATGCGTTTCAGCCTGCAACGCCAGGTGGAACTCGGCAGCCTCAGCGACGAAGCGATTCGCGAACAGCTGGTGGAACGTCAAGCTGCGAGACTGCGCCGCAAGAAGCGCGCGCAACAAAACAGGCGAGACAAGTTGATACGCAAGGCACGACGAAGAAAACATGAAACCAAACAGGCGATCGCCAACGTCGCAGGCACCAACCAAGCCGACGCCGACGGCGTCGCAACACTGGTACAGGCCATGAACGCGGCCGGCAACACCGGCACAGCGAGCAACGCCAATCCCAACGGTAACAGCGAAAGGAGCAACGCATGAAAAACATCTGGAAACTGTTCGTCGGCGACGTTCGACGCCTGACCAGCAACATCGTCTCCATCATCATCGTTACCGGACTGGTGGTGATTCCGGGTCTGTTCTCTTGGTTCAACATCAGCGCAAGCTGGAATCCGTTCGCCAATACCGGCAATCTGAAATTCGCCGTCGCCAACGACGATGAAGGCTACAAGTCCGACCTCATTCCAGTAAAGATCAGCATCGGCGACCAAGTAGTCAACACCTTGCGCGCCAACGACCAGATGGACTGGACCTTCACCACCAAAAAAGAGGCCATCGACGGCACCAAATCCGGCAAATACTATGCGGCAGTGGTGATTCCGAAGGATTTCAGCACCCGCATGATGACGTTCTTCACCGCAGACGGCGACCATGCCACGCTCACCTATTACAACAACGAGAAGAAGAACGCACTCGCCCCAAAGATCACCGGCCAAGGAGCCGACACCGTGGCAGCGCAGATCAACGAAATGTTCTCCGAAACGTTGACGAGCACCGCGCTCAGCATCACCTCGCAGCTGGCCGACGAGCTTGACAAACCGGAATCGCAGGCCACGCTCACCAACTTCAGCAACAACATGGGCAATTTCGCGAACACGCTCACCGACACGTCATCCGCGTTGACCACGTTCAGCTCACTGACATTGAGCGCACAGAACCTGCTCGACAGTTCCAACAGCCTGCTTTCCAACGTGAGCGACAGCGCGAAGAACGCCGGCAACGAGCTCAAACAGTCGAAAAACAGCATCAACGATCTGACCGGAGCCGTCAAAACCAGCACGAACGCTCTCAGCACCGCGTTGAACAGCTCGGCGAACAGCTTCGGCGCGGTCTCCACCGATATTGACAGCGTATTCAACAATGCGGGCACCCAAGCCGGCAATACGGCCACCGCCCTGCGCAATCAGGCCGCAAACGTAACCAAGCAGGCGCAAAGCTACCAGAACATCTACGACGCCCTCGACGAGCTCAGCAACAACAATCTGATGCCGGAAGTCGCGAAAATCGCCATCGATCATCTCAAAACCAACGTGGGCGCGACCATTACGCAACTCAACGATCTAGCGAACTCACTCAACACCAGCGCCGACAATATCGACACGAAAGTGAGCGACACCACAGCCGACCGCGAGCGCGTGAACCAGCTCGCCCAGCAGGCGAAGGCCTCCATCGACGGCATCAAAACCGATTTCGACAGCCAGCTCAAGCCGCAGCTCAACGATATTTCCGATTCGATCAGCAACACGGTCACCGCATTGAGCAGCACGGCCGCCGATCTGAAGGGCGCGTTGGGAGATCTCAACAGCATCACGAAGTCGGCAGACAAGCAGCTGACCAATATTCGCACGGTGCTTGATTCCACCGCCGAAAGCCTCACCAAGGCGGGCACCGCGCTGTCTTCGTTCAATGGCACGCTTTCCGACGCACTGAACAGCGGCAATATGGACACCGTCAAGGAAGTGCTCGGCAATAACACCGATTCACTGGCGGCGGCTCTTGCGGCCCCCGTCCAGGTGAAGCGCACAGCTGTGTTCCCTGTTAAGAATTTCGGCTCGCAGTTGGCACCGTTCTACACGATTCTTCCGCTATTCGTAGGTTCGCTGCTTATGGCCGTAACGCTGAAACCCGGCGTTTCACGCAAGAACCGTGAGGGTCTTGACAATCCGAAACCGCATCAGCTGTTCCTCGGCCATTATGGCGTGTTCGGTGTGATCGCGCTGCTACAGAGCACGTTCTCGCTGGGCGGCAATCTCCTGTTTCTGCATGTGCAGGCGGTGCATCCATGGCTGTTCATGCTGGTTGGCTGGACGAGCTCCTTGGTGTTCTCGTTCTTCACGTACACGATGGTGGCGAGTTTCGGCAATATAGGCAAGGCTATTGGCGTGCTGGTGCTAGTGGCGCAGATTTCCGGCTCGAATGGCGCATATCCGCTGGCCGTGCTGCCGAAGATCATCAGCGATATCAGCCCGTTCCTGCCGGCCACGCATTCGATTGTGGCGTTGCGTGCGGCAATTGCCGGTATTTACAACAACGATTACTGGCATGCGCTCGGCTCGCTGCTGTTGTTCCTGATTCCGCTGCTGCTGATTGGCTTGGTGCTGCGTATTCCTCTGGTCAAGTTCAACAAGTGGTATGTGGCGAAGGTGGAAAGCACCAAGGTGATCTCATGATTACCGGAGTGCATGAGGCGGTTTCCGAAGCCGTTTCCGACGCGGTCAGCGACGTGCATGAGGCGGTTCGCAAGGCGCAGAGCCGCCGCGAGCAGCTTCGTGAGCAGACCGATCATAAGATTATGAAGGCCACGCTTGCGATTGTGATTTCCGATGGCGTCGGCGCGGTGACCATCGAAGAGGTCGCTCGTCGTTCCGGCGTTGCGAAAACCACGATTTATCGCCGCTATAAGAATGCTGATGATCTGTTGCGCCGTGTGCAGCTGGAAGTTGCGGGATTACCGGATTTCAGCGATGTCGAGTTGTCGAAAAACGGTTTGCTGACGATGTTGCAACGCATTCAAGGTTGTTTTTTCGACAGCGATTTTGGTTTGAAGGCCGTTGGTGTGGTGCTTTCGTCTGATAACACTTCGTTGAATGCGATTGCCAATCAAGTACTTGTTCCTGCGGAAAAGCGTTTTTCTGAGTTTGTTGAACGCGGCATGAAGGCCGGAGTGTTCCGTAATGGATTGAATCCGCAATTCCTGTTCAGCACGATACTCGGCTCTATGCTCGCCTGTAAGGCGTTGCATGGCGATGCGAGTATTCCTTGGCCTGAGAACATGGCGGCCGTTCTGTGGCCCGTTATGGCCGTCTGAAAGGCATCACAGAGCAGACTGCCATAGTAATCTGAAACTTAGTGAGCGCCCCCGCTACGGCCTTTGATCACTCTTTGGGTGAGGCTGTAGCCGAGGCGCTCATTGTACGTTTGCGGGGCTTTTCGCCGCTACTGGCCCTACTGGATCGACGCTTCCTGACGGGCCACATCCAACGCCTTGTTGAACGCTTCCGACGTCCAGCTGGCACCGGCCACCTTGTCTACCTTGAGGTCTTTGAGCGGCTTGCCGTCCACCACGCCGTTGATGGCTTCGGCGAACGCATTCTGGTGCTTTTTGGAGATGGACGTGAACGGATGCCCGATAACCTCCACATTGGTGACGGTCTGGTCTTTGACCGTCACATGCACGTCGATAGTGTCTTCGCTCACCGGCCCATACTGGCCGTTGATCGAGTAGGTGCCGTCGGCGTAGTTGCCGGTGTCTTGCTTATCGGATGTAGTGCTGTTCGGATCGTCGGCATGGTTTTTGACGTCCGTATCCGCAGAATCGCCGGAGTCGGTGGCACTACCGCTGTTCTTTGAATTTTCTTCCTGCGATTGCACGCTTTCGCCGGAATTTCCGGCATATTCATCGTCCATTGGCGTCGCCGTGGGTTCGCCGCATGCCGACAGCAATGCAAGGCTTGCCGCAGACAGTGCGATTACTTTGATCGCATTCGATGATTCGTTGCTCATGTTCGCTCCGTACGATTCGTCAGTGCTATGGCTTGGATTATTCGGCTGATTTCAGCTTATTCTTCGCCACCGGTTTTCGCGGCTTTGGTCGGATCGGCGAAGCTGATGGCCGTCTCGCCATTCTGTGCGCCTTCCGTAGTGGAACCGGTGTATGCCGGCTTGCCACCCGCCTGCTCATAGGCCTTCCGTGCGGCCTCATCATTCCACTTCTCGCCGACGAGCACGCCATGGTTGAGCATAATCTCGCGCTGGGCACAAGATGCGACGAGCGCATCATGGGTCACGACGATGATGGTAGTGCCCTGCTCGTGCAGCTGACGGAACAGGTCAAGCACGATTTTCTCGTTCTTCTCATCCAAATTGCCGGTCGGTTCGTCCGCAAGAATCAATTTCGGGCAGTTGATAAGCGCACGTGCGATGCACACGCGCTGCTGTTCGCCACCGGAAAGCTGGCCGGGCAGATGGTGGGCACGCTCCTTCAAACCGACGCGTTCCAACGCTTCCAACGCCTGCTGCTCGTTGACTACGGAATGATAGTACTGTGCCACCATCACGTTTTCCACAGCCGTCAGATGCGGTACCAGATAGAACTTCTGGAACACCAATCCGATCATGTTCTTACGCACGTCGGCAAGCTGCTTGGCGTTCAAATCCTCCAACTTGCGGCCTTCCAGCATGACGGAACCCTTTGAAGGCGTGTCCATGCAGCCAATCATGTTCATCAGCGTGGTTTTGCCGGAACCCGACGAACCGACAATCGCAAGCCATTCACCTTGCGGAACGGTCAAAGTCAAATCGTCGACGGCACGCAAATCGCCGTAAATCTTGGAAATATGATCCAATTCAAGCAACGTATTCAACGTATTCTCGGAACTCATGATTATTCCTCCCTCAAAACGATGGCGGGGTCGATACGGGTTGCGCGGCGAACCGGCGGAATGGATGCGATGACGGCGATGAGCACGCTCAACAGCAGCGAAGCGACGCCCAACAGCCAGTTGAAGCCAATGGCACGCTCGAATACGGACACGCACAGCACGCGGGCCAGCAGGTAGCCGATGACAGTGCCGATCAGGCCGCCAATCAGTCCGTAGATGGCGGATTCCACATAGAATTCGATGCCGATGGCCTGCGACGATGCGCCCAACGCTTTGCGCAAGCCGATTTCGTTGCGTCGCTGAGACACGATGGAACTGATGGTGGTGCCCACGCCGACCAGCGTCAGCACGAGCACGACCAGCGACACAATCCAGAACAGGGTTTGCAGCATGGCGATGATGCGGGTGTCGGATGAGGTGATTTTGGTGACGGTCTGCGCTTTCACGCCGGTTGACGGATTCGCATTGATTGATTTGACGACGTCGTTGAGTTCGCTACCTACCGCATTGACGGAATATTCGATCACGTCCGCACCGCGTTTGGAACCGGCCAGTTTGGCCACGTCAGCATTGACTGCGTAGACGATTCCGTCTTCGCTGCCGCCCGTATCGACGATGCCTCCGACACGGAATTCGGTGCCGGTGTTCTCCATAATGTCGGACGAAACGCGGCCGTTTTCCATGGCTTGCGCTTCGGTTTGGCCGGGAGCGCCGGAATCCTGCGCATCGTCGGATGCACGGTAGCCGATGGTGATGGCGGAGCCGATTCTCAGGCCGATGGCGTCGGCGATGTCGCGTCCGACCAGCACCTTGCCGTCGGTCGGCCACGAGCCGTCGACCACCCAGTGATGGTTGAGGTTCTTGACCTGCGCCGCATTCACGCCGGCCATCACGTACGGCGAGGCGTTGACGCGCACGTTCTCGTAGCGGTAGGTGGCGTATTTCGCGGAACCCTTGGCCTTGACCATTTCAGTGGTGTGCTGCACCATCGCCTTGTCGATGCCGGCCTTGCCGTCAGCATTGGTCGATTCGGTGGGCGTGACAATCAGGTTCGCGCCGTACGCGCGCATCTCCTCGTTCATCTGCTGCGGCACGGCGAGGCAGATCATCGCCAGGCAGAACAGTGTGGCCGCGCCGACCAGCGACGCCACCACAGCCATCACCGCGCGCGAACGCCGGCGGAACACGGCGCTGAACAGCATTCTGAAGAACATACCGGTGTTGGTCATCGGTTCCCTCCTTCCACACCTACGTAGATAAACTCAGCGACCATGGAGCACCTCCGCAGGCTTGAGGTTCAGAATCGAACGAATCGATGAGGCGGACGCCAACAGCACGGTGACGGCCAGCAGCACGAACACCAGCGCGAACACCATCGGCCGCATCGTAATGCCGGAACCGAACACCACCCGGCCTA
>OGOH01001780.1_pt1 | contig 14414 bp, 9 predicted proteins | sample 1552571 | NCBI WGS metagenome assembly OGOH01 (sample SAMEA2580170, study PRJEB22360) | human gut metagenome | biome: human gut; feature: human-associated habitat; material: faeces | place: Denmark | collected 2008/2010
CTGGAAGCCAAACAACTCAAAGGCTATTAGTATAGAAGTAACCGGGCAGTTCGTCACACCGCAGAACACAGCGATCATCCCGGCGGCTGCACTTAAAGACGGTGAAAATCCCATTATCTGTCCTGCCAGACAGCCAAAAGTGGCACCAATGGCAAATGAAGGAACGATCTCCCCCCCTCGAAAACCTGCACGCATCGCCAGTGCTGTCAGAAGCATTTTCCAGAAAAAGTCAAAGGTCTGCGTCTGTCCATGTTCCACTGCCTGCTCGATCAGCTGATTACCCGCACCCATATACCGATCTGTCCCAAGGATCCAGTACAGGACTACTACCAGACAGCCCGCCGCGAAGACACGCAGATATGGATTTTTCAGCCATTTATCATATCCCTTGCTCACATATTCCAGTAACAGACAAAAAAGGATACTGACTGCACCGCAGCCTACGGCGATGATGCCCATTTTAATCCCGTTTTCCATTGAAAATGCCGGGATTCCCGTGACATGAAAGTTCTCCGGATGGATTCCGAAACTTCCCGAAAAATCATAAGCAACCAGCGATGCCACCACACAGGGCAGCAAAGCCGCATAGTACATCACACCTACGCTGACCACTTCCATGGCAAATACCGCTGCCGCCATCGGCGTACCGAAAACAGCCGAAAACGCAGCACTCATCCCGCACATAACGATCACATGGCGGTCTTCCTCATCCAGATGAATCCAACGTCCCAGTTGATTTCCGATACTTCCTCCAAGCTGGATCGCCGCACCTTCCCGGCCTGCTGAGCCACCAAGCAGATGTGTCAATGCTGTAGCGATAAAAATCAGTGGTGCTGAACGAAGCGGGACCTCATCCTGCGACCGGATCGTAGAGAGTACCTGGTTTGTTCCTCTGTCCTCTTTTCCAATCTTCTGATATAAAAATACAATCAACAGACCACCAAAAGGCAATAATAAAACAACCGCCGGTCTGTCTGCCCGAAACTGTGTCACCCAGCTCAGACACCCGGCAAATAAACTGCTGGCACCGCCAACCACTCCACCGATCAGAAGTGCCAGCAGGATCCATTTGACAAAGTTGCTCATATCCTGCTGTATCCGTTTTCCATAATAATGTGACATCACTTCCAGACGGTGATGTCCCTTTTTCATAGGTTCCATATGTTCCCCCGCTTCCCTTTCCTCTTTCGTATTTCCGCCTCATTTTCCCGGAATCATACTTTCTTTCAGTATACGCCATCCCTGTATATTTTTCCAGCGCAATGAACTTTAAATATCATGGAAAATTGGTTCACTGTTACGGTTCACTGGCTCAATTATTGATATGCAGTGCAACGAAAAAACAGGGCGAAGCTGCTTCCCTCTCAGCATTCGCCCTGTTTTCCCTTATTTCTTTTACTCCCTCACATCACTGCCTGATCCCCTTATGCGTAGATTCCCTCAGAATCTGTAATCTCGTACTCAAAAGTCTTCAGATTTGCGCGCAGTGTTGCACTCTCGCCCTGGTTTGTCCAGATGAAGGTAATGATTTCACCTTCTGTGGATACTGCAAGTTCTGCATCAAAACCGAACGCTTTGGATACGTTTCTAAAATGCAGAAGTTTCAACTGCTCTTTTACGATATCTGTCTTCATCAGTTCTTCGATCTGTGCTGCGGACAGATTGGTACGGTTGATTTCTTTATGACCGCCGGCACCGGCACGTTTAACAGCCTCGTGGTCGTTCTTGCCAGCGAAAAGATCCAAGTACCATACCTGCGGTTTTCCAGGCATGAACATCTGCAGTGCTCTGGCCATAAGCATTTTTTTGTCATCTTCTCCCAGTGCACTGTAATACGTTGCATTTACCTGATAATATACATTTTTCTGACCATGAAGATCTTTCACATATCCGCCTCTTGCAACAACAGTGTCGATGATCTGCTGGATCCTTTCTTCCGGGATCAGCCCCTTCAGATCCAGAAGCGGGATTCCATCGTGGCAGCCCAGCATGTTGACTACATGGATTTCTTTTTCCATCAGTTCTTTTGCCCATTTTTCCAGAGTGGAACCGTTGCCGCTTTCCAGTGCATCGATGATCATGCCCGGAAGGAAGAAATCGTAGGTCATGTAACCCTGTTTTGCAATCTGTTCATAGTTCTTCTCTCCGTAGCTTGCATGGATCTCCGGAAGAAGGGTCAGATTGTATTTGTCTGCCAGTTTTCGTACTTTTTCCAGTACTTCCCATGTTCCCGGCTCATTCAGGAAGTTTTTTTCTCCCGGCTCCTTCGGTGCATAAGCAAATGCGTCCAGACGCACGATCTTTGCTCCATATGCAGCCAGCGTCTTCAGTGTTTCGTCATAAAACTCCCATACCAGTGGAGATTTGATATTCAGATCCATCTGTCCCAGATATTTTCTCTTGCTCTCCAGAAGTTCTACCACGCTGTCTTTACAGAAAGTATCAATGCTGAGTTCTGACGGTTTTTTACCTGCTGCGATCTCCTCATTGACTTTCTTCGCGATCAGATCTGCTTTGTAATACTGTACCTTTGCCACCTGCATAATATCCTGTGCATCCAGTACCGGATATTTAATTTCCTGATAGAACGTATTCCAGTAAGGCACATTTTTTCCGTCCGGGAAACGTACCATCAGGATGGGAAGCCCCGGTTTACGGAAGAACATATGCTCGATCAGTTCCTGATCCGGCTGGATATATCCTTCTTCAGTCATGGTTCCCTTTCCTTCCCAGAACTTGTTCCAGTCGATAAAGAAATCACGGTATTTGGAGTCGTCGCCGTTTTTCAGGATATCCTGAAACTGTCTGGATAATACAGAAGCATGGTTCAGGATAAAATCCAGTTTCAGATTAATTCCCAGTTCTTCCAGTGCTTCCAGATCTTTTTTATCTGCCAGTTCTTCATTCAATGTGTAATCGATTACAGAGAACCCGCGATCAAGATCTGTATTAAATACGCTGGGCAGAATATAAAAGGAAGAAAATACATCCTTTAATTCCGGTTTCTGTAAAAATCCGGTGATATCACTGAGGGTTCCGCCTACGCTGTCCGGATATGCATTTAACATCGGTTTTGCATCTGCTGTAACGGTCATTTTACTCATGCTTCTCTCTCCTTATATTCTTCCCTGATCCATGATCTCTTTGTATTCGTCATAGGATAACAGTTTTCCTGCTTTGGATACGATCACTTTCGCTTTATGAGCCTGGCTCTCCAACATATCCTGTTCCAGTTCCAGTACCATGGTGGTAAATGGGCTGTCTACAGCACCGTCACGGTTTCTTGCTTTTCTGTGTGCCATAGTCTCCTGCGGAGTACTGTTTAACAGAACCGGGATATCTACACCCTTGTAATTGTCACTGTTTCCGTGTGTCCACTCGATGATCAGGATCTCGGTATCAGAGAAATCCACTTCTTCATACCACAGTTCGGTATCTTCTCTTCCCATCCGTTTCAGCCAAATCTTTTCTGCCTTGTTTTTAAAGCTTTCAACGATTTCTTCCACTTCTTTGAAATCGATTTCATTCAGGGTACCAAGATATCCTCTCAGGCCTGTCTTACCATTCTCCAGATAAGATTCATACCAGTCGTAGCTCTCTTTCAGCTTCGGATCTGCATCCATTCCTGCAATCTGTCTTTCATGGATGATGTCGAATCTTTCTTTTGTAAATGTTCCGTCTTTTACCATACCGCGGATCGCACTCTCACGAAATACATGAAGACGTTCTGCATCGTTGTACTTTGGAATTCTGTGCGGATAGTTATCTCCGGACAGTGTATAGGCTTTCATGCCAATCTGATTAAAATAGAAAGAAAGCAGAGAAGCGGTCTCTGATTTTCCTACTCCGGATCCACCGCATACAGTCAGTACAATCTTGCGGTCTGCGTCTTCTTTTTTCAGTTCTCTGATCTGTCCTAAAAGTTCTCTGAAGATCAGGTTTGCTTTGTTGATGTGATCTTCACCAATCTCGATCTTGTCTCCTGGCATGTCACCCTGTGGGATCTTCTCCGGGATCACCGGTGCAGTCCATGCAGAAGGATTTTCCACATATTTGTTCATGTTTGCCTCCTCTTGTCCGCTGCCTTCCGACAGCCGCTGAATCATTGCGTTTTCGTAACTGTTCCATACCTTCACAGGTACGGACCAAAATGCATGTAAGCTCATCTTCGATGATATCATTTTGGCTTATTTGTCAGATAAAGGAATTATATCACGACATTGTGAAAAACATATCGCAATATAATCGGTGTTATTATATGCCAGATACCCGTTTTCCGTCAATATTTCTTCAAAATATTTCTCCGTGTAATTTTTGTGTAATATTTGCTTAATATCTTTATGGTAAAATATCTCATATTTTTTTAGAGGAGGAAATCTATGAAAAAGTTTTATACATGGTATCAAAAACATATCACAGGTGCAATCTTTATCGGCCTGATTCTCGGTATTCTGACCGGACTTTTTCTGGCTGGACGATTTGAACCTGTACTGACCGTCACCAGTCTTCTGGGAAGCATCTATATGAATGCACTGAATATGATGATCTTCCCTCTGGTCTTCTGTTCCATCATCATGGGTATCACCAGTATCGGTAATGCCCGTACCACCGGAAAGATTACCGGTTATTCCATGATCTTTTTCCTGTGTACCACCGGACTTGCCAGTCTGGCAGGACTGATCATCCCACGTCTGATCCGCCTTGGAAAAGGAGTTAACTTCGAGATGGCAACTTCCGATATCGAGATGACTAGCATCCTGGATACCGTAAAAAACCTGATCCCGTCCAATCCGGTAGCTGCTTTTACCAACGGAAATATGCTTCAGGTTCTGGTATTTGCCGTTATCATCGGTTTTACCCTGTTGGCGATCAAAGAAAAAGGGGAACCTCTGTTACATCTGATTGATTCCTGTAACGAGGTATGTCTGAAGATCATCAGCACCGTGATGTATTTTACCCCGATCGGTGTCTTCTGTACCATTGTACCGGTTGTAGAAGCCAACGGAACCAAGACGATCCTGTCTCTGGCTACCCAGCTGATCATTCTGTATGTGACTTTCTACGGATTTGCACTGTTCATCTATGGAGGATCCGTAAAACTTCTTGGTAAGACAAGCCCGGTCAAATTCTTCAAGGCCATCATGCCTGCTGCTCTGAATGCCTTCGGAACCTGTTCCAGTTCCGCAACCATCCCGATCAGCAAACAGTGTGTGGAAGAAGAACTCGGTGTCTCCAACAAGATCACCAGTATCACCATTCCTCTGGGAGCAACCGTCAACATGGATGCGGTATCCATCCTGATGTCCTTTATGATCATGTTCTTCGCTAATGCCTGCGGTATTAACGTAAGCATCAGCATGATGATCATCATCCTGTTAGCCAACGTTCTCCTTTCTGTGGGAACTCCGGGTATCCCCGGCGGAGCCATTGCTTCTTTCGCAGCTCTTGCTACCATGGCCGGTCTTCCGGCCGGTGTTATGGGTGTCTACATCAGTATCAACACCCTGTGTGACATGGGTGCAACCTGTGTCAATGTCATCGGTGACCTGGCTGCCTGTGTGGTTCTGAAGGAGAAAATCAAGTTAGACGAATAAAACAATTAATTACATAAGTGCAGAAAACGGGATACACCCGGACATCGAAAATGATTCCAGGTGCATCCCGTTTTTATTTTCTCATTTTTTTCAGCATATTTTCTCCAGCCCTCTTACAATCTTTCCGATCCGCTCCATATCTACCGAAGAATAATTCATTACATACGTGTTTTCAATTCCTGCCTTCTTTTCATAATAGAACTTGGAAAGTGGTGACAGCTTGATGCCCTGGGCTTTTGCCAGCTCTATTACATTCTCCTCAGCTTTCTCCGTTTTCAGTTTCATCAAGAAATGCACACCGGCCTCTTCCCCGGATATTTCCACGCATTTGTGCAGACCACTATCCCAGATCGCGGATAAGAATCCATTTTTCTTATTTTGATAGTAATTGCGCAGCCTGTTAATATGTTTTTCGAAATATCCTTCTTTGATAAACAGATCCAGGGTATATTGTTCAAAGTTTGATACCGTACAGGAATAAAATGATAATTTCTGATAAAACTGTTCCAGAAGCGGACGCGGCAGGATCATATAACTGATACGTACAGTAGAAGCCAGCGTCTTTGTAAAGGTATTCATATAAATAACTTTTTCGGAAATATCGATACTTTGCAGTGTGGGGATCGGTTTCCCGCCCAGACGCAGTTCACTGTCGTAATCGTCCTCGATGATGTACCTGCCTTCTCCTTTTGAAGCCCAGCCAAGAAGTTCATAACGGCGGCTGATCGGCATCACAATTCCGGTCGGATAATGATGGGATGGAGAAATATGTACGATATCTACCTTTTTTTCTTCTAACTGAGAAACTTCCACGCCTTCATCATCCATATCGATGTATGTCCAGTTTACCTGATAGTTCCGATAGATTTTCCCGATCTTCTGATATCGCGGATTTTCCACCGCATAGACTGCCTCGTGTCCCAGAAGCTGGATCAGCAGACCGTACAGGTACTCGGTTCCGGCTCCGATGATGATCTGCTCTGGCTGTACCGTCATGCCCCGGAAGTCTTTCAGATAGCCCGCGATTGACTGTCTGAGCGACATAATTCCTCCACAGGGCGGGTTGGTCATCAGCTGAATCCGGCTGTCGCTTAACACCTCCCTGACCATCTTCGCCCAGATGGTAAAAGGAAACTGATCGGCCTCGGTCTGATTGCTGGTAAAATCAGCCAGATAGCTGTTTTCTCCACTGGTCATGGGAATAATCTCCTGCACTTCTTCTCTCTGTTTTGTCTCCAGCACCCCTTTAAAGTCCGTTACATAGAATCCTCTTTTGGGCATGGAATAAATATAGCCCTCCGCGATCAGCTGCTCATAGGCATTTTCTACAGTGATCACGCTGATACCCAGATTTTTTGCAAAACTCCGCTTGGAGGGAAGTTTTTCTCCTGCCTGCAAAGTCCCCTGTAAAATATCGTTTTTGATGCATTTGTACAGACATGGAATCTGACCCTATATTTGTGAAATTATATGTCAGCATTGTTCTTCTTTTCTCCTGTCTGGCCTTACTGAATATATTTATTTTGATAATTTTTTCATATCCACTTTAGCATTATAATCTACCCATACATTTTTTTCAAGAGATTAACCTACTACTTAAGGAGGAATATTATTATTATGGAAAGCAGATACGAACTGAACAAGGAACTGGCACAGATGTTAAAGGGCGGTGTCATCATGGATGTCACCACACCGGAGCAGGCAAAGATTGCGGAAGCAGCAGGTGCCTGTGCTGTCATGGCTCTGGAACGGATACCTGCAGATATCCGTGCAGCCGGCGGTGTTTCCCGTATGAGTGATCCGAAGATGATTCAGGGGATCCAGAATGCTGTTACTATCCCGGTTATGGCCAAATGCCGAATCGGTCATTTTGTGGAAGCTCAGATATTGGAAGCCATCGGTATCGACTTTATCGATGAAAGTGAAGTATTGACGCCTGCCGACGAACTTTATCATGTAGATAAAACAGCCTTCAAAGTGCCGTTCGTATGTGGAGCACGTAATTTGGGTGAAGCTTTACGGCGTATCGGTGAAGGGGCTGCTATGATTCGTACCAAGGGAGAAGCTGGAACCGGAAATGTCGTTGAAGCGGTGACTCATATGCGCCAGATCAACGATGATATGCGGCGGGTGAAAAATGCCGGAATGGAAGAATTGATGAGTCTGGCAAAAGAATTCGGAGCTCCTTATGAATTAGTGAAATATGTACACGAAAATGGGAAATTACCTGTCGTGAATTTTGCTGCCGGTGGTATCGCCACTCCTGCCGACGCTGCCTTGATGATGCAGTTGGGCTCCGAAGGGGTATTCGTAGGTTCCGGAATCTTCAAATCCGGTGATCCGGCAAAACGGGCAAGAGCTATTGTTCAGGCTGTTACCTATTATAACGATCCGGTGAAATTGGCAGAACTGTCGGAAAACCTCGGAGAGGCTATGTCAGGACTCGAGATTAAAACATTGGAGAATAAATATGCTGAGAGAGGTTGGTAAATCCGATATATCCATTTAAACTCAGTAACTTTTTACATGAAAATAGGAATTTTGGGTTTTCAGGGTGCTGTCATCGAACACCAGCGACACATCGAACAATTGGGGCAGGAAGCTGTCGTTGTCCGCTATACGGAACAATTGGCCGAGATCGATGGTATTATTTTACCCGGAGGGGAGAGTACTACCATGGGAAAATTACTAAACAGGACCGGAATGATGGAACCGCTCCGTGAAAAAATTCAGCAGGGGATGCCGGTTTGGGGTACGTGTGCAGGCATGATCCTGTTGGCAAAGGAGTTGGATCAGGATCCGGTTGTGCATTTGGGAATGATGGATATCACGGTCAGACGGAATGCTTACGGTACGCAAATCGATAGTTTCGATACTCAGGTGGTGATTCCGGAGGTAAGCGATGAACAGATTCCGCTGGTATTTATCCGGGCTCCTTATATTGTCCGTACAGGAGAACGGGTAAAAGTATTGTGTGAAGTGGAAAGACATGTCGTCGCTGCCCGCGAAAAGAATATGCTGGCGACTTCTTTTCATCCGGAGTTGACCGGAAATGCCGCATTTCATCAGTACTTTATCGGTATGTGTAGCGGTAAGTAAAAAAGCCTGTTCCCTTTCTGAAAATATTCGTTTCGGCAGGGAACAGGATTTTTTATTTTTGTTGTACTAATTCTTCGATGGTAAGCGTAGCTGTACCGACTTTCTTCACGACGATACCTGCTGCAATATTGGCTGTTCTCATCGCTTCGCTGATTTCAAAACCTGCCGCCAGGCAAAGTCCGAGTGTCGCTACGACAGTATCTCCTGCACCACTGACGTCGAAAACTTCTTCGGAATGGGTCGGGATATGAATGGGGGGAATGGGACCGATCAGGCTCATGCCTTTATCACTGCGGGTGACTAGTAAGGCGGTCAGGTGATTGTTCGTAATCGCTTCCCGGGCTGCTTTTTCAATGGCCCGGTCGGTATTGGGTACCGTATAACCGACGATATCACTCAGCTCTTTAACGTTGGGAGTGACGATATCGGCGCCTGAATATTTCTCCCAGTTTTTCCCTTTGGGATCGATAATGACTTTTTTATCGTATTTGTGAGCTAACTTAATCAGATAACGGCATAAATCTTCGGATATCAAGCCCTTGCCGTAATCTGAGATCACCAGGATATCGTATTCCGGTAAAATCCGGCTGATCGTGTCCCGGAATAGCTTTTTATTGTCCGCATTCAATTCGCTTTTATCTTCATAGTCTACCCGGACGATTTGCTGTTTTCCGCCGATAATCCGTGCTTTGGTGATTGTCGGGGAGGAAGTTTTCAACAGAAAGGTGTCGATATTTTTGTGGCGGCTGATCCGTTCGATTTCTTTACCGAAAAGATCATGGCCGATAACACCACATAATAAACTATGTCCTCCCAGACTGACAATGTTGTTGGCGACATTCGAAGCACCTCCCAACCGGGATTCTTCTTTTTGAATGTTGACGATGGGGACCGGAGCTTCCGGAGAGATACGGTCTACTTTGCCGAAATAATATTTATCCAGCATGACATCTCCGACAATCAGAATTTTACTGTTTGAAAAATCTAACATCTTAGGCTAATTTATTCGACACCTCCGAATTCCATCAGGTAGGCTTTTATGAAACCGTCGATTTTACCATCCATGACTCCGCCGACATCGGAGGTCTGAAAATTAGTCCGGTGATCTTTTACCCGGCGGTCATCGAAAACGTAACTCCTGATTTGTGAACCCCACTCAATTTTTTTCTTATTACTCTCGATCTTCTGTTGTTCTGCCATCCGTCTTTGTAATTCCATATCATACAACATAGAACGCAACAGACGCATAGCGTTTTCACGATTGTCCAGCTGAGAACGGGTTTCGGTATTTTCAATCAGGATTTCGCGGGTTTCACCGGTATCCGGATCTTTGTAATTGTAACGTAGGCGTACACCCGTTTCTACTTTATTTACATTCTGTCCGCCGGCTCCTCCCGAACGGAAAGTATCCCAACTGATATCCGCCGCATTGATGGCTATCTCTATTGAATCATCCACCAATGGTGTCACGAATACAGAAGCAAAAGAAGTCATTCGTTTACCTTGGGCATTGAAAGGAGAGACCCTGACTAAACGATGGACGCCGTTTTCACCTTTCAGGTAACCGTAGGCGAAATCGCCTTCCAGCTGCAACGTAACCGTCTTGATTCCGGCTTCATCGCCTTCCTGAATGTTACTGACCGTCAATTTGTAGTTATTGGCTTCTGCCCAGCGCATATACATTCGCATCAGCATGGAAGCCCAGTCCTGACTTTCTGTTCCACCGGCACCGGAATTGATTTTAAGGATGCAGCTCATCTGATCGGCTTCACCCCGTAACATATTCTTTAATTCCAGCTCTTCCACCAATTGCAGGGTTTCTGCATAGTGGGTATCCACCTCTTCTTCGGTAGCTTCGCCTTCTTTGGCGAAGTCAAAGAGGACGTTCAGGTCGTCTACCGAACGGGATACAGCTTCACAGCCTTCTATCCAGCCTTTCAATTCGCGTACCTGTTTCATCACCTTTTCCGCTTGCTTCGCATCGTTCCAGAAATCAGGAGCTTGGGTACGCATTTCTACTTCTTCGAGCTCTATTTTTTTACGATCGATGTCAAAGATACCTCCTCAGAGCGCCACTGCGTTCTTCAACTGCTTTCAGTTGATCTGTTGTTATCATAATATCGTTTTTTTTTGTGTGTGTATATTTTATGCTGCATATCATCCGGTATGCAGCATAAAATGAATTATTATTTCCCGGCTTTGTCCGCCGTATCCTTCATCAACGGTTTATCGGGAGAAATATGTGAAGGATTATATAATCTCAATACTTTGTCCTGCAATTCCTGTGCCAGTTCTTTTTGTCCTGCCTGGGTGGCAAAAGCCAATAATTGCTTGATCACTTCGATGCTGAGTCTTTCCTCTTGTTGTATACTCGGAGTATTGGCAAATTTCGGCTCGAGTGAATTGGCATATTTCAACATCTGATAGTTGTTCGTTGCCAGTTCGTTGAGCAAGTGGTTCGCCTTTTCGGTTTCTCCCAGTTCGTAATACATCGGTATATAGAACAGCATACTATTGTCTGCCGGTACCTGATACAGTGGAATTTCTTCCAATGACTTATCCAGAACGGCGACCGCTTCGGCTTGTTTACCTTCGTCATACAGTTTCTGGGCCAACCGAAGGAAGGTATTCCGGTATTTCATGACGGCGATGGTCTGATCGTGGAAGAAGTCGATGTTTACTTTCGGATCTTTGATATTTCCCCATTCGAATTTATTCATGATATTATCGTAGAGGATATCGCTGTCGATCCGTCCGTAATCATAGAATTCGGCTTCTTTCGTTTCGATAGGTACGACGCGGTAGGCCGCCCCTTCGAGCTGGAAGTATTTTTCCAATCCCATATAGGCATCCGAACCCATACCGATTCCGAAATATACCGGACGTTCCCAGTTGTTCGTCGATAAAATATCCAGGACCATCAGTTGTGATTTGGTCAAGCCTTGCATCGGCAAATGCAGTCTCAGGTCTTTGACGATCTGATCTGCATCCTGGGGTTTAACCGTCCCATTGGCGATTACTTTGGCCGAATCTACCGGAAGGATAACGTTACGTGTCGGTATAAAATCGAGTTCCTTGATATATCCCTGTAATTTTGTCTGAGGCAGGTCGCTGGCGACAAACTCCATGACATCTTTCAGGTTTCCTTCTTTGAACTGATCCCTGATCAATACATAGTCCCGTTTCCCATCCCGGTATTGTTCATGAGTGAACGAAATCGGCACTCCGGAAGATTCATAAGCTTTCCGTTTCATCTGGTCGATATACCAGGAACCGGATAACAAACTTAAATTGACGCCCCGGACACCCCGCCGTACTCCTTCCACTTCTTGTACATACCACAGTGGGAAAGTATCGTTATCTCCATAAGTAAATAAAATTGCATTCGGAGCACACGAATTGAGGTAATTACGGGCATGGGCTGTCGTGGCATAACGGGCATGACGGTTGTGGTCGTCCCAGTTTTGGGCGGCCATATTGACCGGAATGGCGAACAGACAGACCGTAGTAACGGCAATGGCCGATACCCGTGGATCTATATTTTTGATCTTTTTATTCAGAAATTCCCAGATAGAAAGCACACCCAGGCCGATCCAGATGGCATAGGCATAGAAAGAACCTGCATAAGCATAGTCCCGTTCCCGGGGTTCCATCGGAGTCTGATTTAAAAAGACGATGATGGCTATACCGGTCATGATGAACAAGAGCATGACTACCCAAAAATCCTGTTTTCCGGTTTTCCCCTTCCGGTATTGGTAAAACATCCCCAACAAACCGAGCAGAAAAGGCAACATATAATATTTATTGTTTGCTTTTTCATTTTTCAAATTGTCGGGTAATTCATCCTGATTTCCCAGGCGTAATTCATCCAGAAATTTAATGCCGGTGATCCAGTTGCCGTGCATGATGTCGCCATATCCCTGGATATCGTTTTGGCGTCCGGAGAAATTCCACATGAAATACCTCCAGTACATATGCCCTAACTGATAATTGAAGAAATAACGCATGTTATTACCGAAACTCGGGCGGGTGATGGTCTCGCCGTTGACCGTATAGGTCGGACCGTTGTTTCTTCCTGCCCAAGCCTGGTATTGATTGGCAAAGTTGGGCCGGGTATCGCTGTACATACGTGGGAAGAAACCACAAAACCGTTTGTCGTATTCATAGATGGTTTTGTTACCGATTTTTTCATAGACCCCGGTTTCTTTGTTCTGATAATAGATCGGTTCGCCCTCCTTCGTCCCTACTTGGGGAGCATTGAAATACTGGCCGTAGAGTAAAGGAGCGTCACCGTATTGGTCACGGTTGATGTATGACAATAAAGAGAATACATTGTCAGGGCTTCCTTCGTCGATAGGAGGATCGCTTAATGAACGGATAACGATCATCGAATAAGAAGAATAACCGATCAGAATCACCATAAAACAAGTCAGGATGGTATTCCAGACAGGCATCCCTTTTTTCAGCGTATAACGGATACCCCAGACTAAAGCCCCGATAATCAGTAATACATAGATGATCACTCCGGTATTGAAAGGAGCCCCCATTCCGTTGACGAAAGTCAGCTCGAACCAACCGGCTACTTTGATCACGCCCGGAATGATTCCGAAATTAACTACACCCAGGATAAATACCGAAAGAATGCCTGTTTTGATAAATCCCCGTACGGTGGGTGTATATTTTTTGAAATAATAAACAAACACGATTGCCGGGATTGCCAGCAAGTTCAATAAGTGTACTCCGATAGACAGTCCGATCAGGTAAGCGATCAGGATCAGCCAGCGGTTGGCATAACGTTCGAAAGCGACATTTTCCCATTTCAGGATAGCCCAGAAAACTACCGCAGTAAATAAAGAAGACATCGCATACACTTCGCCTTCTACGGCTGAGAACCAGAACGTATCTGTGAAAGTATAAGTCAAAGAACCGATCAGCGAAGCTCCTAATATCGCAAACATTTGTCCCATAGTCATTTCTTCACCTTCTTTTACAATAAGCTTACGGGCCAGGTGAGTGATCGACCAGAACAGGAATAAAATGGTCAGCCCGGAACAAATGGCCGACATACAGTTGATCATATAGGCTTGGGTATCTGCCGATGGAGCAAATATCGCAAACAACCGCGAAATAATCATAAATAACGGTGCTCCGGGGGGATGTCCCACCTGTAAGCCCACAGACGTGGTGATGAACTCTCCGCAATCCCATAGGCTGGCCGTTGACTCAGCTGTGAGTATGTAAGTCATACTCGCGATAACGAAAGTGACCCAACCGGTAACCCTGTTAATCAGCTTGAAGCTTAAATTAGGATGATCTTTGATTTTATACATATTCATTAATTAAGATAAATTTGCGATTATTATGTGCGTAAAAAATCATTATTTCCTCCGTTTTGAAGCTTTCTTGCCCTTGGGGCGTATTTGAATAAATAGACATAAAGTGTTAAGTGTCTGGTTATCAAAAGATGACTTCGTAACGAAACAACTAATGAAGCACGAAAATAATTATTTTACTCGAATTTTCCTCATTTTTTTTGTTGGAAAAAAAAAAGGTCATATATTTGCACCGTCAAAAATGACACTATCAATGATTGTCCCATTGTGTAATGGCAGCACAGCAGGTTTTGGTTCTGTCAGTCCAGGTTCGAATCCTGGTGGGACAACACTTGATTGCCCAAGTGGTGAAATTGGTATACACGCTAGTTTCAGGTACTAGTGGCTT
>OGOH01001784.1_pt1 | contig 14404 bp, 7 predicted proteins | sample 1552571 | NCBI WGS metagenome assembly OGOH01 (sample SAMEA2580170, study PRJEB22360) | human gut metagenome | biome: human gut; feature: human-associated habitat; material: faeces | place: Denmark | collected 2008/2010
GGGCTGCACCATTTCCGGGGTCCACGGATCGAGCGAAATATGGCCGTCAGCCTGTGCGGCGAGAATGTCGCGATCGGACAGCAGCATCGAAATTCCTCCAAACATCACCGGAACAATCGTCATATGAGCGGGCGCGCAGCCAACGCGCGCCCACCAACTGTCGTCCAGTCTAGCCCGTCGACGCTATAAGCCAGCATCACCGCCGATGCATCGCACGCAGCACGCACTTGCGCAGCTCGGAGGCGACGAGCACAATCATCGCCAGGCCGAGGCATTCGACCCACGCACCCGCGGACAGCGGCACGGTACCGAACGCGGTGTTGAGGAACGGCACGTAGACCACCGCAAGCTGCAGCAGCGTGGACAGTGCGATCGCACCCCACAGCCACTTGTTGGCGAACAGCCCCACGAACACCGACTGGTCATGCGAGCGAGAGCACAGCGCGTTGAGCATCTGCGCAAACACAAGGATGGTGAAGCCCATCGTGCGCGCCTCAGTCATTTGCGCATCATGTCCGACAGCATCCACGGAACGGTCGGTGAACAAGCCTCCGGCGAGGTGCATGTCCATGCCGATCAGCGTGACGGCGGCCATGATGATGCCGATGAAGATGATGTCTCCCCACATCTGCCCGTCGATCACGCGGTCGGTGAGTTTGCGCGGCTTGCGGGCCATCACGTCGTCGGTGGAGGGATCGACGCCCATCGCCAAGGCCGGTGCCGCGTCGGTGAGCAGGTTGATCCACAGCAGCTGCGTGGCGAGCAGCGGCACGGTCACGCCTTGGCTGCCCGGCTGCGTGATGCCGAGGAAGCCGGCCAGCATCACACCGCCGAAAACCGTGAAGACCTCGCCCACGTTGGAGCTGAGCAGGTATCGCAGGAATTTACGGATGTTGTCGAAAATGCCACGGCCTTCGCGCACCGCTTCGACGATGGTGCTGAAGTTGTCGTCGGCGAGGATCATCTTGGCGCTCTGCTTGGTCACTTCGGTGCCGGTGATGCCCATGGCCACGCCGATATCCGCGGTTTTGACGGCGGGAGCATCGTTTACGCCGTCGCCGGTCATAGCCACGATATTGCCTTGCCGTTGCAGCGATTCGACGATTTTCAGCTTGTGTTCCGGCGCAACGCGCGCGTACACGGAGATTTCGCGGGTGGCCTTGTCGAACGCTTGCTCGTCCGGCAGCTCGTCGAGTTGAACGCCGGTGAGCACTTTGCTACTAAGGTCGGCGCTGCCGACCGAGCTGCCGTCTCCGTCCGTTTCAATAATGCCCAGATCGCTGGCGATGCGTGCCGCGGTAAGCGGATGGTCACCGGTAATCATGACGGTGCGGATACCGGCGCGATGCGCTTCGGCGACGGAATCGCGCACTTCGGTACGCGGCGGATCGATGATGCCGACCATGCCGACCCAGATCAAGTCGCTTTCCAGCACATCGCTTTGGTCGGCGATGTCCGCCACGTGACCGGCGGCGTTGATGCGCACGCCTGGCACTGCGGCGAGCGACGCGGTGCCGAGTGGCCGGTACGCCTGGCCCAGCGTACGATACGCTTCGGCGGACAGGCGTTCCACGGCGGCGAGGATCTGCTGGCGATCGCCTTGCGTCATCGGTCGTACGGCACCGTTGACCGCGATGCGGCTGCAGTAGCCGAGCAGTACGTCGGGGGCACCCTTGGCGAAGACGGTGAGACGCCCGGCATCGGCGTTGTCCTGCGCGACGACGGCCATGCGTTTGCGGTCGGAGGTGAATGGAATCTCGCCGACGCGCGTGTAGTTGGCGTATTTGCGATCGGCCTTCACCTTGCGTGCGGCGACGATAAGCGACACTTCGGTCGGGTCGCCGACGGCTTCCCACGTTATGTCGGAAGCAGCGGAACCATCGCCGGCACCTGTGTTTTCGCGCAATTCGCCGTCGTTGGCCAGCGAGCCCACGGCGAGCGTGGCGACGGCTTCGACCTGTGCGGCGGAAGCGGCGGAACCAGACAGAGCAGCGTCGGGAATCGCAATCATTCTGCCTTCCGGCGCATAGCCGGTCCCAGTCAGCTGCACCTCGCCGCTCGGCGTGACCACGCGTTCCACCGTCATCTCGTTGCGGGTGAGCGTGCCGGTCTTGTCGGAGCAGATCACCGACGCGGAACCGAGCGTTTCCACGGAATGCAGTTTCTTGACGATCGCATGATGTTCGGCCATGCGGCGCACGCCGAGCGCGAGCACGACTGTCAGAATCGCGGCGAGCCCTTCCGGCACGGCCGCGACGGCCAGCGAAACGGATAGCAGCAGCGAATCGATTACGTCGTGGATGTCGTTGAAGCCTTCGGTCAGCGCAAGCGCCACCAGCACGACCGCCGCGATAATGCACACCGCGATGCCGAGAATCTTGGAAACGTAGTTCATTTCCTTCTGCAGCGGACTGTCATCATCATCCGTGGCCTGCAGAAGGTCCGCGATTTTACCGACCTGCGTGCGCATGCCAGTGCTCGTCACGATTGCGCGGCCGGTGCCTTGCGTCACGGACGTGCCGTTGAACACCATATTGGCGCGATCACCCAAGGCCTTGGCTTCGGCAAGTGTGTCGACGTTTTTGCCGACCGGTACGCTTTCACCGGTCAGGCTCGCTTCCGCCACGCGCAGGCTGGCGGCGGCGAGCAGACGTCCGTCGGCGGGAATGGAGTCGCCTTCACCGAGCACGACCATGTCTCCCGGCACCACGTCGACGGTGTTGATGCGTGCGATTTTGCCGTCGCGCAGCACGTTGGTTTGCGGCGCGGTCATTTGGGAGAGCGCTTCGACGGCTTCTTCCGCTTTCGATTCCTGAATGTAGCCGAGTACCGCGTTGACGATAAGGATAAGCACAATGACGATGGCGTCGAACGGCAGTATTTCGCCGCCTTCCGCGCCTGGCGCAGCGTTGGCTTTTTCGATGAACCATGCGATGAGCGAGATGCCGGTGGCAGCGAGCAGCAGGTAGACGAGGGGGTCTTTGAACTGCGCCAGGAACTTCTTCCATTTTGGCACGGGTGGTGCGGATGCGAGCTCGTTCGGCCCGTATTGCGCGAGTCGGCGTTCAGCTTCGGCTTGGCTCAGACCGGTGTTCGGATCGACGCCGAGCGATGCGGCCACGGCTTGCGCGTCGGCAAGCGACGGGTCGATTTGTGGCGGCTGCTGGTTTTGCTGATCCTGCCGAATCTGCGTGCGATCGCCCGTAGCGGAATCGCCGTCAAAATTGGCATGGGACTGGATGGACTGATCTTTCTTGCGATCATCCATGGTGATCTCCTTGGGAGCGCCGCGGAGTAGTCAGCTCTCCCCCGTCTTACGTATGCCTCGAATCGCGGAAATCGAAAATCCGCGGAATCGCAAGCATTTTGCAAAGGCGAGGCAACGCTGCGCGGTTGTGGGCACCGGGCGGACGCCATCGGCGCATCCTGTTATTATCGCACATCCTCGGCGTGTGAAAAATGGACATGTGGCGGAACGATGCATGGCACGCGACGGATGCACGATACCATGAAGTGTGATATATTATCGGTAGTTAGTAAAATTCATTACTAAACGGTCGTGCAACATCGCACGGCGCAACCGCAACGATGCAGTGACACCAAGTAATACAGGGGGATGCAAGATGGCAGATACAGCCGAACTCGCAATCGTACATGCAACCACGGCAAGTGCAAGCTGGCTCACCGATCCGACGGTGTTCGCAGCGAACCGCAAGCCGGCACATTCCAGCCACCGATATGTCATCGGCGAGACGAGCGAGCCGAAGCAGAGCCTCGACGGCGAATGGAAGGTTCGTATCGAACAAGCGCGCAACGTGGACGTGGAAAGCGCTCCGTTCGCGGCCGTCGATTTCGAGGATGGCGATTTCGGCGCGATCGAGGTGCCGGGCCACTTGCAGATGGCCGGCTATCTCAAGAACAAGTACGTCAACATCCAATATCCGTGGGACGGTCACGAGGATCCGCAGGCGCCAAATATTCCGGAAAACAACCATGTGGCGATCTACCGCCGTCGATTCGCGCTCGACGCGCAGCTTGCGCGCACGCTGGAAAACGACGGCACGGTCAGCCTCACCTTCCACGGTGCCGCCACCGCGATCTACGTATGGCTTGACGGCACGTTCGTGGGTTACGGCGAGGACGGATTCACGCCGAGCGAATTCGATGTGACGGAAGCGCTGCGAAACGGCAATGGCAACGCCGCCGATTCCCCCGAAGCCGAGCATACGCTCACCGTCGCCTGCTACGAATATTCGAGCGCCTCTTGGCTGGAAGACCAGGATTTCTGGCGACTGCACGGCCTGTTCCGCACCGTCGAGCTCGCCGCCCAGCCGCATACGCACGTCGAAACCGTGCAGCTTGAAGCCGACTACACCGCAGCCGACACCGCCGGTACGGCCGACACCGCCGAACTCAACGCGGCACTCACCTTGCGCAACCCCGCCGACGCGATGACTATCGAAAGCACGCTGCGCGACGGCGACGGAAATGTCGTATGGGAATCAACGCAGGCCTGCAACGGCGAAATCGCCCTTAATTCCGGCAAAATGACGAACATCGCGCCGTGGAGCGCGGAATCGCCGACGCTGTACACGCTGACCGTACGCGTCGTCGGACATGACGGCGCCATCATCGAAACCGTGACGCAGAAGATCGGCTTCCGCACATTCCGCATCGAAAACGGCATTATGACGCTCAATGGCAAGCGCATCGTGTTCAAGGGCGCGGACCGCCACGAATTCGACGCGAAGCGCGGGCGTGCGATCACCCGCGAGGACATGCTTTCCGACGTGGTCTTCTGCAAGCGGCACAACATCAACGCCATCCGCACCTCCCACTACCCCAACCAGGAGTATTGGTACGACCTGTGCGACGAGTACGGTCTGTATCTGATCGACGAGACGAATATGGAGACGCACGGCACGTGGGTGGCAAACAATGTCGAGCGTCCTGAAGACGGCATCCCCGGCAGCCGCCCCGAATGGGAGGGCGCGTGCGTGGACCGCATCAACAGCATGATGCGCCGCGATTACAACCATCCGAGCGTGCTGATCTGGTCGCTTGGCAACGAGTCGAGCGCGGGCGAGGTTTTTCGTGCGATGTATCGCCACGCGCACACGATTGATCCGAATCGTCCGGTACATTACGAGGGTTCCGTGCACATGCGCGAATTCGAGGATGTGACGGACATCGAAAGCCGTATGTACGCGCATGCTGACGAAATCGAACGCTATCTGAACGACGGCAGCCCGGCACATACGGACGGTCCAAAGAAGCCGTACATTTCCTGCGAATACATGCACGCAATGGGCAATTCGTGCGGCAATATGGACGAATACACGGCGTTGGAACGCTACCCGATGTACCAGGGCGGTTTCATTTGGGATTTCATCGACCAGGCAATCGAGACCAAGCTGCCCGACGGCACGACACGCATGTGCTACGGCGGCGATTTCGGCGATCGTCCAAGCGATTACGAATTCTCCGGCGACGGCCTGCTGTTCGCAGACCGCACCCCCTCGCCGAAAGCGCAGGAAGTCAAGCAGCTGTATGCGAACGTGAAAATTGCGGTTTCGGTCGATGAAGCGCGTATTACGAACGACAATCTGTTCGTGTCTACGGGCGATTATCGCTTCGTGCTGCGGATTTTGGCCGACGGCAAGCCGGTATGGTCGACTACGCGCCGTTTCGACGTGGCCGCCGGCGAGAGCGCTTCATTCGAAGTCGATTGGCCGGTTGATGACTACCGCAGCAACGCCGAAGAGCTGGTTTTGGAGGTATCGCAGCAGCTTGGCAACGCTTGCGATTGGGCACCGGCCGGCTACGAGCTGGCGTTCGGCCAGTGCGTGGTGGCAGGTGCGAAGACCACTGCAGATGCCGTTGACGCGGCCGGAGCTCCGGCCGACGGCACCGTCACCCTTGGCCGCTGGAACGCCGGCGTGCGCGGACAGGGTCGTGAAGCACTGTTCTCCCGCACACAAGGGGGTATGGTTTCATATACGTTCGGCGAGCGCGAATTCGTGCTGCGCCGCCCGTCGATCACCACGTTCCGTCCGCTGACGGACAACGATCGCGGTGCTGGACACGCTTTCGAACGTGCCGCGTGGGCGGTCGCAGGAAAGTATGCGCGTTGCGTCGACTGCGCGATCGCAAATCGTGGAGAAAATGCCGTGGAAGCCACGTATACGTACGAATTGGCGATTCCGCAGCGCACGAAAGTGACGGTCCGTTACGTTGCCGACACGGCCGGCCTCGTTTCGCTCGACGTCGAGTATCCAGGCGAGAAGAACGGCGATCTGCCAACGATTCCGGCGTTCGGTATCGAATGGGCGCTGCCGGTGGAATATGCGAACCTGCGATTCTACGGCGCCGGTCCGGAAGAGACGTACGCCGACCGCAGGCACGCGAAGCTGGGTGTATGGAGCACGACGGCTGGCGATGATTGCGCGCCGTACCTGCTGCCGCAGGAAACCGGCAATCATGAGGATGTGCGTTGGGCGGAGATCACGGACGATTCCGGCCACGGTGTGCGCGTGAAGCGCGGTGCCGGCGCAAAGCCGTTCGCGATGAGCCTACTGCCGTATTCGAGCACGATGCTGGAAGAGGCGCTGCATCAGGATGAGCTGCCGAAGCCGCGTCACATGTTCCTGCGTCTGCTGGCCGCGCAAATGGGCGTCGGCGGCGACGATTCGTGGATGTCGCCGGTGCATGAGCAGTACCAGCTGCCCGCCGACCAGCCGCTCAGCCTCAACGTTCAGCTCAAGCTGTTCTAAGCTAAGCCAGCTTCAGCCTCAAGCATGACCGCCGATTCGCGGCATAATTCCGGCCGACTTGCCAATAGGCAGGCCGGCCGATTCTGTTGATGGCTGAAAACAGGCAGGGTGCCTAAAATGAAAGCACGTCTTTGAAGCAAACGACGCCTCAAAGCATGTTTTTCTGAAGGAGGGCATCATGAGCTATCCAAATATGAATCCCGGCAATCCCAACGACCCCAGTCAACCACCGCAGCCGGGATACGGCGCCTATGCACCGAGCCAGCAAGCGCAGCAATCGCAACAGCAGGACGGTCCACAAAGCGGCGGACCAGATGCCGAGCAGACCCCTCGCTATTCCGGCAATCCATATGGCAACCCCTACGGCAATCCGTATGGATATCCGTACGGCAATCCGTATGGATATCCGTACGGTAATCCGTATGGTTACGACCCGAATAGCCATAGCAACGACAGTGGCGAGTGGGAGCCGGTAAGCCCGTTCAAGTTGGTGGAATCGTGGCTGCCGCAACGCGCGAAGAATGCCATTCGCGGTGTGTACGGCGTGCTCGGCGTGATGGCGATTGCGCTCGGCATTGCGCTACTCATCTGGCCGGGGGTGACGCTGAAGATCGCCGCGGTTGCGTTGGGCGCGTATTTCGTGATTTCCGGGGTGATCCGTATCGTCACCGCAATTGTGGAGCTCGGTCTGCCGGGAGGCTGGCGCGTGCTTGACATTCTGGTCGGCCTGTTGCTGACAGTCGGTGGCGTGGTCATGCTGAAGAATGCGACCCTGTCCGGCGCCATGCTGGCAGTGCTCGTCACTATGGTGGTGGGCCTCGGCTGGATGATGGAAGGCGTGATGGCGCTGGTTGAGTCGTGGCATATGCCAAGTTCCGCATGGGCTGTGATTTACGCGCTGATTTCGATTGTGGCCGGCTGCATCATGCTGTTCAGCCCGCTGGCCTCCACCGGTTGGCTGATTCTGTTTGGCGGATGCGCGTTGGTTGCACTTGGCATTGTGGCGATCGTCCGCGCGTTCACGTTTGGCAAGGTCGGCAAGTCCGGCAAGAAGCGCTAACTACGCGTAGTTCTCCCGTATAGGCGATAAACCCATACGGGAGAACGCGACGTGCCGTACGATTGACATGATTTTATAGTCGCGCTATGCTAAGTGAAACGTTTCGACGAAACGATTCGATAAATAGCGGATAGAACGGCACAAGAGGGAGGCGAGACGCATGGCAGGCATCAAAGACGTGGCCCGCGAAGCGGGAGTTTCCGCCAGCACCGTCTCCTATGTACTATCCGGCAAGCGTTCAATCTCTGCGAAAACCACCGACAAAGTCATGGCCGCCGTAGAGAAGCTCGGTTACACTCCGGACGCCAGCGCCCGTAAGATGCGCGGCATGCGCAACCAGATCATCGCGTTGAGCGCCCCGATTCGAGGCGACATCAACCAGGCCAGGTACAACGCCTACTTCCTGCGCACCGCATGGGCCGCAAGGAATGCAGGGTATGACGTGATGTTGCTGACCGGTCCGGATGCAGTGAAGGATATCCGCCGCGTGACGCAAAGCAATCTTGCGGATGGCATCGTACTGCTCGACGTGGAGCAGGATGACGAGCGCGCCGCTCAATCCGGCACTTTTTCCAAGCCGTGCGTGGCTATCGGCTATCCGTCGTCGCACGCCGGCTGCGCCTGCGTGGACATCGATTTCGCGCTGATGGGCCGCAAGGCCGTCGACTTCCTGTACGAGAAGGGACACCGCACCGTCGTGTTCCTGCGCAACAACGAATCCGACTACAACCGCCATTCCGGTTACGTCGTCATCTTCCGCGAAAGCCTGCTGGCGCACGCGAAGGAGCTCGGCATGACGGTCATCGAATCCGAGCATTACGAAGCGGACAGCTTCGACGCGCAGCACTTCGTCAGCACCGTCTTCGCGCACCCCGACCGCCCGACCGCCATCATCAACCAGGCGAACGCAAGCGTCCTCAGCCAGGTACTGATGGCGTTGCACGACGCGGGCATGTCGATTCCGCAGGACGTTTCGGTCCTGTCGTGCGGCACGTATTTCGAAGGCGAGCCGACGCGCTTCCCCATCACCGAAATGCCGGTCATGCCGGAGGAGCTGTGCGCCGAAGCCATGAACCTGTTGGTCTCCGCCATCGAGGAGCACACCGACATCAAAGGTTCCGTGGAACTCATCGAACCCGCGCTGAAGCGACGCGGATCCGTTGCGGAAGCGGGGTCCGGCGGAACAATATAGATTTTCCTGCGATTACCGGAAGGCAGAGCGGCCGGACGGAATCGCAAGGCAACATAATTTCATACGGATAATCGAAACGTTTCAATGACGATATGACGGTCTCCGAAGAAACCGAACAAACGAACAAGCCGGGCGAAATCCGGCGAATCCAAACGGACCGCGGAATCGCACGCACGTCATCGAAACGTTTCAATACAACCAGATGTGAGCCGTACCGCAGGGCGCGCCTCAAGAAGGAAACAAGGAGAATAGCAATGAACATCAAACGAGGACTGGCCACGCTGGCCATCGCAGCACTGTCGCTGACCTCCCTCGCCGCATGTGGTAGCGATACCGCACAGGACGAGGAAAAGCCGAACAGCCTGTCGTTCTGGTATTACGAAGAGGACGACGCAGGCCAGACTCAGGCTTGGCGTCGCGCGGCCAAGGCCTTCGAAAAAGAGACCGGCGTCAAGATCAACTTCGAGCGCAAGTCCTTCACCCAGATCGCGCAGAACGGCAGCCAATTCCTGAACTCCGACGAAGCGCCAGACCTCATGGAATCCAACCGCGGCAACGGCTCCGCCGGCGTGCTCTCCACCATGGGCCTGCTCACCGACCTCGGCGACTATGTCAAGCAGTACGGCTGGGACAAGAAGGTGACCGGCGCAAACGCAGCAGTCGCCAAGTACGACGAGAACGGCATCATGGACGGCGATACCTGGTACGGTATGACCAGCTACGCTGAATTCCAGCGCGTCTACTACAACAAGGACCTGTTCGCCAAGTACAACATCAAGATTCCGACCACCTACGACGAGTTCGTGGACGCCTGCCAGAAGTTCGTGGACGCCGGCGTGACCCCGATTGCAGCCGACGCGCAGGAATACGGCGTGATGTGGCTGTGGTGGCAGCTCGTTTCCAAGAATGCCGACTCCAAGTTCATCGACAACTGGCAGCTGTACAGGGGTGACGTCGACTGGAATTCCAAAGTGCTGACCAACTCCGTCAAGACCATCAACGAGTGGCTTGACAAGGGCTTCATCTCCCGCAACGCCACTGGCATGAAGGCCGAGGACACCACGCAGGCCTTCATCAAGGGCGAATATCCGATCTACCAGACTGGTACTTGGAACCAGGGCCGTTTCGTCAAGCAGATCAAGTCGTTCGATTGGGACGCGGCCGTCATGCCGGAATCCAACTACGCAGTCGGCTGCGCAGGCAACCTGCTGGTGATTCCTGAGAAGTCGCACCACAAGGATCTGTCCGCCAAGTTCATCGACTACGTCCTCTCCGATGATGTGCAGAACTTCCTCGGCAACGCAGGCGGCATTCCGGTAGCGGCAGACACCAGCAAGATCACCGACGCGAAGAGCAAGGCCATGATCGAGGAATACGATTCCTACGCCAAGGACGGCAAGCTCAGCTACTACCCGGATTACGCGGCCTCCAACCTCACCGACGCGGTTCCAGCGGAGTTCCAGGAGCTGGTCAACGGCACCAAGAAGCCGGCAGACGTGCTCAAGAACATCCACGAGAAGTACGACACCGGCGTCGAGGACATGGGCGTCAAGAACAACTAAAAACAACCGATCCTTCCTTTCCATTCCAACTCCAATAATGGTGCGGCCCGTCTTCGGGCGGACCGCACCAACCCTTTCCTCCCCCATACATTCCGCACGTCGCATCGCGCCAAATCGTGCGTCATCACAGAACAATCCATCGGAAATCCCTCGGATCATCAATATTTCAAAGGACTTGCAATGTCTCAAAAGACCAAGCACGAAGCCTCCATGTCGAGACTTCCCGGCAACCGCTCCGCGAAATTCGTTCCATACCTCATCCCCGGCCTCATCGGTCTGTTCGCGGTAGTTGTTGTTCCGTTCATCTGGAACATCTACCTGAGCTTCACCCGCTGGCGTGGCGTCGGTCCCGTCAAGTGGGTCGGCCTGAAAAACTGGAAACGCCTGTTCTCCGATTCGACGTTCTGGATTTCCTTCGCTAACTCGTTCTGGATCATCGTGGCTATCGTGGTCATCCCTACCATCCTCGGCCTGTTCATCTCGTCTCTGCTCACCGACGTGATCCAAAAGAAGTTCGGCGGCAAAACCGCTTCCTTCCTGCGCGCGCTGTTCTATTTGCCGCAGCTGCTTCCGGTGGCCGTCGCCGCAATCATCATGGGCTGGATCTTCCGCCCGGAGGACGGTGCCGTCAACGCACTGCTCGCCAAGATCGGCTTGGGTGCATTGCAGCACAACTGGCTGGGCAGCCCTGACAGCGCACTGCCGATCCTCATGTTCATCCTGGTGTGGATCCAGCTCGGCTACCCGATCGTCATCTTCATGTCGGGCCTGCAGCGCGTCGATCCGGAACTCTACGAGGCCGCAGGTCTTGACGGCGCCAACTGGTGGCAGAAGTTCCGCGTGGTCACCCTGCCGTCCATCATCCCTGAACTGCTGGTGGTCATCCTCACCGCAACCATCGGCGCACTGAAGACCTTCGCTCCGGTCTACCTGCTCACCAAGGGCGGTCCGGGCACCTCCACCACGGTTCCGTCGTACTACTCCTACAACCAGTTCTTCCAGGTGCAGCAGGTGGGCTACGGTGCCGCAATCTCCACAGCGCTGACTGTGGTAATCATCGTCTTCTCCATCGTGTTCACCCTCGTGCAGAAGCACGTCGAGAAGGAACTCGTCTGAGAGAAAACCCGAAAAACAATCGCAAGAACATACTAAAAATCCGAAAAGCAAAGGTGCCATCATGACTTATTCCATGTCCACGGCCGCCGCGCGCAAGGCCTCGAAGAAAACGCAGCACGTGCGTTCCGCAGGTGACTGGATCACCCTGATCCTGCTCGTCGCCGGAGCTCTGCTCGTCCTGTTCCCGCTGCTCGTCCTGACCGTCAACGCGTTCAAGACCTCCGCCGATTACAACGCCACCGGCCCGCTCTCCCTGCCGAAGCACTTCACCATGGAGGGCATCATCTCCTTCTGGACTACCACCAACTTCCCGCTGAAGTTCTGGAACAGCTTCATCATCTCCCTAGTGGTGGCTGTCGCGGCGGTCGTGCTGTCGGTGCTCAACTCCTTCGCGCTCGGCATCGGCAAGGTCAAGGGCAACACCTGGATCGTGCTCGGCATCATGCTCGCCAACATGATGCCGCAGGAAGCGCTGCTCTACCCGCTGTACACCATGTTCAAGCAGGTCGGTCTGTACAACACCAAACTCGCGATCATCATCATCTTCACCATCATCCAAAGCGCCTACGGCACCTATCTGCTGTCCTCCGTATACGGCACGTTCCCGCAGGCCATCCTTGAGGCCGCGGCCATCGACGGCGCCTCTCGCTGGCAAATCCTGCGCAAGGTGGTGCTGCCAATTTCTTGGCCGACCATCAGCGTGCTGTTCGTGTTCTTCTTCGTGTGGACGTGGAACGAATACATGATTCCGATGGCGTTCCTCATGAGCGATGACGTACAGACCATTCCGCTGGCACTCGCCACCCTGCAGGGCCAGCGCACCATGGAAGCGACCACGCTGGCATCGGCTTCGCTGCTGAGCATCATCCCGACCATCATCTTCTTCATCATCTTCCAGCGCAAGCTGTCGCAGGGTATCACCGCCGGTGCAGTGAAGTAACGCGACCCAACAACGCTGGGATGTTGTGAAATAACGCAAAAACAGATACAACCGGCCGCGACGGCTTTCAGCACCGTGGCCGGCATTATCGACGCGCCCACCGCGAGGGGGATCTACGATAGTCGGCAGTGGTAGGCGGCGCACCCATTTCCGCGTTTCCCAAGCTGTTTAACAAAGGAGAGAACAATGAATACTATGGCGACTTCCGGTTTCGGCAACGGTGCCCTCGATTCGCTAGCAATCGCGACGGACCACGGCCGTACACGTTGCGTCAACGCCGAAAACCCGACCGGCGGCAAGGGCACTGCAGCCACCGCTGCCAGCGCGCTCGGCCCGTCACGTAAGGGCAGCCCTTGCATCCAGACGATCAAGGCGGGCGATTCGGTCACGCTGATGGACGTCGATGGCCCGGGCGTGATTCGCCACATTTGGATGACGGTCACCGACCGCACTTCCCCGACCGGTCCGAACGTACTGCGCAATCTCATCCTCGAATTCTATTGGGATGGCGAGGAGACGCCGTCCGTGCAGTGCCCGATCGGCGATTTCTTCTGCTGCGGTCACGCACAGGCCTGCCGTATCAATTCCATCCCGATCATGGTGGTGCCAAATCGAGGTTTCAACTGCTATTTCGCCATGCCGTTCGAGCACGCGCGCATTGTGCTGCGCAACGATCACAACGAGGACGTGCCGGCCTTCTTCTACCAAATCGACTACACGGAATACGACGCGCTGCCAGCCGATGCGATGCGCTTCCATGCGCAGTGGCGCCGCGAACGCGTCACCGAAATTGCCCGTGACTACACGATTCTCGACAATGTGCACGGCCATGGCGCGTACATCGGCACCTACCTTGCGCTGACCGCGCTGGAAAGCCGCTGGTGGGGCGAAGGCGAAGTCAAGATGTACATCGACGGCGATGAACAGTACCCGACGTGGTGCAGCACCGGAGCGGAGGACTACTTCGGCGGCGCGTGGAGTTTCGCCGACTTCGACGAGCATGGCCGCATGCGCGAGAACACGTTCACCGGACCGTACCTGGGATTCCCGTTCTATTCGCAGCGCCTCGCCGCACATCGTGAAAGCGACTACTGGGATGTGGCCACACCCGTCATGCGCGGCCTGTACCGCTGGCACATTCCGGATCCGATTTATTTCGATTCTGACCTGCGCGTCACCTGGCAGCAGATCGGCACCGAGGAAGCCGGCAATTTCGAGCGGCAGGATGACGTCGCGTCGGTGGCATACTGGTACCAGCTTGAACCGCACACGCCGTTCGATCCAATCGGTGACCGTCACTTCCGTCAGCCCCGCTGATTTACGATTATTCCGCTGATTTACGCCGATATCGCCGTATCGTGCGTTGACATGGGAATGGATATGTTCCGTCTCGTGTCAGCGTACGATACGGCGATTGTGTTGTTATGCGGGCACAGTAATCACATTTTCTTCAAGATAACCCGATGATTTTACAATAGAAATGACGATTGCGGCATGCCAGACGCATACCGACGTGCGTATAGTAAAGGCACAACAGAAAAACAACAGAAGAACGAAGAACAAGAAAAACAACACAATAGCGACGCACCGCACGATGTAGAGAAGAAAAAAGAAGCAAGAAACCAGGCGGTCGTCCGAAAGGAAACATCATGAAGAACAACGACACTTTCAACCAGATCCTCAACTCCAACCTCGCTTCCATCGATCCGGGCTTCGGCCAGTTCGCACTCGCCAAGGCCTCCGCCGACCTGATGAAGAAGG
>OGOH01001785.1_pt1 | contig 14403 bp, 10 predicted proteins | sample 1552571 | NCBI WGS metagenome assembly OGOH01 (sample SAMEA2580170, study PRJEB22360) | human gut metagenome | biome: human gut; feature: human-associated habitat; material: faeces | place: Denmark | collected 2008/2010
TGTTTTTAGATTTCCAGGTTCCCATGCCATGAGTATACTATAATTTCTGATTTTTTCATTATTGTATTTTCCTCACCAGCATAATAAAAAGTCCTCTACCATCTGGTAAAGGACTCAACTTTCAACTCGACCATTTATATACCACATATCGGTCAGTGGTAAACTTTCTTTATGCTTTCATAATATCAGTTCCATAGTTAAAAGTCAAGTCTTATGTTTACTTTTTCTATGTTTTTGTGTTTATTATAATCGTTTATGTGATATCTGTCAATCTTTTTGTTTCCACTTATTTTAAAAAAAGAAAAAATGCCGGATACGCAAAGTCTCCATAACGATTTTATGCTTCATCATGCATTTCATCTGTTCTTGGACTTTTGTATCCGGCATTTTGCAATGCTCAGGGAATTATTTCTGTACAGAGTATAAAATGCTCCCTGTAATCATCTTTTTGTTTAGATATTTTTCACGGTTGCGATATCGATCAGGGTCAGTTTCTTGATATCGGTGTTCTCCAGGCTGGTCACGAGTGCCCTGGCGGTATCCATAGCGGTCAGGACGTTAACGCCTGTCTCGATGGCTGTCCTGCGGATGAGGAATCCGTCTCTGGAGTGCTCTACGCCCTGGGACGGGGTATCGATGACAAGGTCGATCTTGTGGCCGAGGATCAGGTCGAGGAGGTTCGGTGACTCCTGCTCGATCTTGTTGGTGCGGATCGCATTTACGCCTGCTTCCTGCAGGACTTTTGCGGTGCCGCGTGTTGCGTAGATGCGGTATCCGATCTTCTCGAATCTTCTGGCGATCTCAATCCCTTCTTCTTTGTCTGCATCTTTCAGTGTCATGATCATATTTTTATGCTTCGGCAGTTTGATGCCGGCACCGATAAATGCTTTGTAGAGTGCTTCGTTGAAGGTCTTTGCGATACCGAGGCATTCTCCGGTGGACTTCATTTCCGGGCCGAGACTGATGTCAGCACCGCGGATCTTCTCGAAGGAGAATACCGGCATTTTGATCGCAATATAGTCTGCTTCCGGTGCAAGTCCGGTCGGATAGCCGAGTTCTTTTAACTTTTTGCCGAGGATCACTCTGGTTGCCAGCGGTACGATCGGGATTCCGGTCACTTTGCTGATGTACGGTACGGTACGGCTGGAACGTGGGTTTACTTCGATGACATATACGTCTTCGCCGCAGACGATGAACTGGATGTTGATCAGTCCGATGACATGCAGGGACTGTGCCAGTTTTCTGGTGTAGTCTACGATGGTTGCTTTTACGTGGTCATCAAGGCTCTGTGCCGGGTACACGGAAATACTGTCTCCGGAATGGATTCCGGCACGTTCGATATGCTCCATGATACCAGGGATCAGGATATCTTCGCCGTCGCATACGGCATCGACTTCGATCTCTTTTCCGACCAGATATTTATCTACCAGGATCGGGTGTTCCTGTGCGATCCGGTTGATGATGCCGATGAATTCATCTACATCTTCGTCGTTGATCGCGATCTGCATGCCCTGTCCGCCAAGTACATAGGATGGGCGGACGAGTACCGGGTAGCCGAGTTCGTTGGCTGCTTTTTTTGCTTCTTCTGCGGTAAATACGGTGTGGCCTGACGGTCTTGGGATGCCGCATTTCTCCAGAATCTCATCGAACAGTTCACGGTCTTCGGCTGCATCGACGTTCTCTGCTGATGTTCCGAGGATCGGCACGCCCATCTTCATCAGGGCTTCTGTCAGTTTGATCGCTGTCTGTCCGCCGAACTGCACTACGGCTCCGTCCGGTTTTTCGAGGTTTACGATGCTCTCTACGTCTTCCGGTGTCAGTGGCTCGAAATACAGTTTGTCTGCGATGTCGAAGTCGGTACTTACGGTTTCCGGGTTGTTGTTGATGATGATGGTCTCGTATCCTTCTTTTGCAAAGGCCCAGGTACAGTGTACGGAGCAGAAGTCAAACTCGATACCCTGGCCGATACGGATCGGACCGGAACCAAGGACGAGGACTTTTTTGCGGTCGTTTGTCTCGATGGCTTCGTTTTCGCTGCCGAATACAGAATAGTAGTACGGTGTCTCTGCGGCAAATTCTGCGGCACAGGTATCTACCATTTTGTAGGCTGCTGTGATGCCGTTTGCATAACGCATGTCTTTGATCTCTTCTTCGGTCTTTCCGGTCAGGCGTGCGATCACGTTGTCCGGGAATTCGATGCGTTTTGCTTCTTTTAATAATTCTGCCGTCAGTGGCTGTGTCTTCAGGGCTGTTTCCATCTCTGTTAAGATGCACAGTTTGTCAATGAACCATTTGTCGATCCTGGTGATCTCATGGATCTTATCATAGGAAAAGCCTCTTCTGAGTGCTTCTGCGATCACCCAGATACGGCGGTCATCGACTACAGCAAGCTGTCCGGTCAGTTCCTCATCATCCAGGTGTGTGAAATCGTAGGACATCAGACAGTCTACGTGCTGCTCCAGGGAGCGGATGGCTTTCATCAGGGCTCCTTCGAAGTTGTCGCAGATGCTCATGACTTCGCCGGTTGCTTTCATCTGCGTGGTCAGTGTTCTCTTGGCACTGATGAATTTATCGAACGGCAGACGTGGGATCTTGACAACGCAGTAGTCCAGCATCGGCTCGAAACTTGCATACGTTTTGCCTGTGATAGCATTTTTGATCTCATCCAGTGTGTAGCCCAGTGCGATCTTTGCGGCAACTTTTGCAATCGGGTAGCCGGTTGCTTTGGATGCCAGTGCGGAGGAACGGGATACTCGTGGGTTTACTTCGATCACGCAGTATTCGAAGCTTTCCGGATTCAGGGCGTACTGTACGTTGCATCCGCCAGTGATGCCAAGCTCGCTGATGATGTTCAGGGCGGAGGTACGCAGCATCTGATATTCTTTATCGCCAAGGGTCTGGGAAGGTGCTACGACGATACTGTCTCCGGTGTGCACGCCGACCGGATCGATGTTTTCCATGTTGCATACGGTGATGCAGTTGCCGGCACCATCTCGCATGACTTCGTACTCGATCTCTTTCCATCCGGCGATGCAGCGTTCTACCAGAACCTGTCCTACTCGTGACAGACGCAGACCGTTTTCGAGGATTTCTACGAGTTCTTCGTAGTTATGGGCGATTCCGCCGCCGCTTCCGCCGAGGGTGTATGCCGGACGCAGTACGACCGGGTATCCGATGATCTTAGTAAATTCTATACCGTCTTCTACGTTTTCTACGACACGGGATGCTGCGATCGGCTCACCGATCTTTTCCATGGTCTGTTTGAATTCCAGGCGGTCTTCTGCTTTTTTGATGGTCTGGGAAGTGGTTCCGATCAGACGTACGTTATTCTCACGTAAGAATCCTGCTTCTTCGAGCTCCATGGCAAGGTTCAGTCCTGCCTGTCCGCCAAGGGTCGGCAGTACGCTGTCCGGCTTTTCTTTCAGGATCAGCTGCTCTACGACTTCTACGGTCAGAGGCTCGATGTATACACGGTCTGCGATATCTTTGTCGGTCATGATCGTTGCCGGGTTTGAGTTCAGAAGTACGACTTCGATGCCTTCTTCTTTCAGGGAACGGCACGCCTGTGTTCCTGCATAGTCAAATTCTGCTGCCTGTCCGATGACAATAGGACCGGAGCCGATCACAAGTACTTTTTTAATCTCTGGATTCTTTGGCATTATTCTGACACCTCCATCATTTTCATAAAGCGGTCAAACAGGTAACCGGAATCTAATGGTCCCGGGCATGCTTCCGGGTGGAACTGTACCGTGAAAATATTTTTCCCGGTGTAGGACAGTCCTTCGTTTGTACCGTCGTTTACATTGACAAATGCCGGTACTGCTACGGACGGATCCAGTTTATCGGTATCTACCACATAGCCATGGTTCTGGGAGGAAATGTATACACGGCCGGTCTGCAGATCTTTGACCGGGTGGTTGCCGCCGCGGTGTCCGTATTTCATTTTGTGCGTATCCGCACCGGTTGCCAGTGCCATCAGCTGATGTCCGAGGCAGATTGCAAAGATCGGGATATCGGTATTGTACAGTTTGCGGATCTCTTCAATAATGGAAGTACATTCTTTCGGATCTCCAGGTCCGTTGGAAAGCATGATGCCGTCCGGATTGGATGCTATGATCTCTTCTGCTGTGGTCAGTGCCGGATATACGGTCACTTCGCAGCCGCGTCTGTTCAGATTGCGGGCGATGTTTCTCTTTGCACCGAGGTCAAGAAGTGCTACTTTCGGTCCGTTTCCTTCCAGGACGTATTTCTCTGTGCAGGTCACTTTTTCTACCACTTTGCCTGTATTATATGCTGCGATCTTCGGAAGAACCTCACTTAAATCTTCATATTCGCAGGTGGTGATCATGCCATTCATGGTTCCCTTTTCTCTCAGGATCTTGGTCAGTGCTCTTGTATCGATCCCGGCAATACCAGGAATGTCGTGTTTTTCCAGAAATTCCTGAATCGTTCCTTCACAGCGGAAATTGCTCGGCATTCTGGAAAGTTCACGAACAATATATCCGTCCGGCCATGGTTTTGCGGATTCCATATCTTCGTAGCAGATGCCATAGTTTCCAATCAGCGGATAAGTCATCACAACGGCCTGTCCTGCATAAGATGGATCAGTCAGCACCTCCAGATATCCGGTCATGGATGTGTTAAATACGATCTCGCTGATGATTTCTTTTGTCGATCCGATACTTTTTCCAGTGAAAACAGTACCGTCCTCCAGAATCAAATATGCTTTCATTCGTCTTCCCCTTTCGCGTTTAATCCAATGGTTATTGTATCTTTGTCTGTACCCCAGACTCTAAAAAAGGGTACGTAATAGTAAGTCCCTACTACGCCCCCCTCAGCCCTGGATACATAAATGCTCAAATTGTTAAGATTCTACCACAAGATAATCAAGATTGCAAGTACTTGTTTGCGAATTTTTATGCATTTTTATGATTAGTTATACAAATAATGTCAGGTTCAAAAGCCTGAAAGCACGATGTGCCGGCACAGGAATTGTTTTCTGGCATCTTTTCCGTTCTTCTGCATATACTTTTTCAAGGGAATTTTTGAGGTGTTCTATGGCTACCGGAAAATTACAGATACAGGTTACTTCCCAGCTGCGTGCTGCTCCCGTGGAGGATGCCGTGATCGATATTTCAAGCACCGGGGAACCGGATCAGATCCTGGAAGAAGTCAGAACGGACAGTGTCGGACAGACGGATACGTTGGAGCTGGAGGCTCCGCCGGAGGAATACAGTTTAAGTCCCGGCGAAATGCAGCCTTACTCGGAGTACAATTTCCGCATTACGGCTCCGGGCTATGAGCCGCTTACGATCTCCGGTGCGGAAATCCTCGCAAATCAGCTGGCTTTGCAGGATATCCGGCTGAAACCGCTCGCCGGCCCGGAAGCATATGACAATGTCGTGATCCCGGCTCACACGCTCTATGGCGATTATCCGCCAAAAATCGCAGAGGCGGAGATCAAACCTCTCTCGCAGAGCGGCGAGATCGTCCTAAGCCGCGTGGTGATCCCGGAATTTATCGTGGTGCACGACGGTGCCCCGACGGACAGCACTGCGGGCGATTATTATGTGCGTTACCGCGATTACATCAAAAATGTGGCTTCCAGCGAAATCTATGCCACCTGGCCGAAGGCCGCCATCCGTGCCAATGTGCTGGCAATCATGTCGTTTACCTTAAACCGTGTATACACGGAATGGTACCGCAATAAAGGATTTGATTTTACGATCACGTCCTCGACGGCATTTGACCACAAATGGATCTACAGCCGAAATATTTTTGAGAGTATCTCGGAGGTTGTGGATGAGCTTTTTGCCGATTATTTATCCCGCCCGAACGTCAAACAGCCGATCCTAACGCAGTACTGCGACGGCAAACGGGTCAGCTGTCCGAACTGGTTATCACAGTGGGGTTCAAAGTCTCTGGCAGATCAGGGATACACAGCCACAGAAATCCTCCGCTACTACTATGGTGACAACATCTACATCAATTCAGCGGAGGAGATTTCCGGGATTCCTTCTTCCTGGCCTGGATACGATCTCGACATCGGGGCAACCGGGCCGAAAGTGGAGCAGATGCAGGAACAGTTAAATGCGATTTCAAATAATTATCCTCTGATCCCGCGGATCGCCGTAGATGGTATTTACGGAGAAGAGACACAGAAGGCGGTGGAAGTTTTTCAGGATATTTTCAATCTTCCGGTGACCGGTATTGTGGACTATCGCACCTGGTATAAAATCCAGGAGATCTATGTCGGCGTGACCCGCATCGCAGAGCTTCGTTAAATATCTTTTCTGTCTTTACTATATCCGAAATGAACGCAGAACATTCAAGTCGAACGCACGTGAGACTTGGTGCGTGATTCTGGTCAGCGAAAGCTGACATATTCTTCTCAGAATCACTGCACATTCTCGCGGAGCGTTTATCTCAGTCGGAGATTGTACTCCCACTGAGAAAGAGTTGTTATTACTCACCACTTGCAGAAGTGGGAGTCTTCTCGACTGAGATAAAAAAGCAGGTCAGACTGTGCATTCTCATCCTGATGAGTGCACATCTGACCTTGCTTTATAATCTACTGATCCGCCGGAAGATAACCGAAATGGCGAAGTGCAAAGCTCACGCCTTCTTCTTCGATCGGCCTGGTCACGTAATCTGCCACTTCTTTGAGCTTATCCACAGCATTTCCCATGGCGATGCCGTTTCCTGCCTTCTCTATCATTTCGTAATCGTTCATGCTGTCTCCAAATGCCACAATGTCAGACCAGTCTTTCTGGTAATAGTCCAGAAGTGCCTGGATGCCGTTTGCCTTGGAAACTTCTTTTGTGATGACATCTGCCCCTCTGCGGTCGGCAAAAAGCGGCGTCTTGATTTCCGGAAATGCTTCCCGGAGCAGATCGGTACCTTTTGGATCGCCAAAGTATGCCAGTCCGTAAAACGGATGTGTCAGAAGGTTGGACTCGTCTATGTACTCGCGGTCTCCGTCTCCGAAAATCCGCTTTTCATGCTCGATCAGCACTTCTTTGTTGACATAGCAGCCGTATTTGCCGATGTTCATGCCGATGCAGAGATGATGCTCACGGCAGAACTCCATCATACGGGCGATCAGCTTCGGATCCATGAAGACTTCCCGGATCTTTTTTTCGCCTACGGTTACTTTCTGGCCGTTGCTGTGGACGATTGCATCCGGCTGAAGCTGTTTTTTGTATGCTTTACTGAATTCACTGTCCATATCGCGACCGGTTGCGATGGCTACCACATGACCTTCTTTTTTCAGTGTTTCCAGATCCTTAAGCACTTTTTCGGAAATGTGAAAAGTCTTGTGATCCAGAAGTGTCATATCTAAATCAAAACAAAATATTTTAGAGCACATTTTTTAAGATTTCTTCCTGTCTTTCTTTGACTGAAGTCTCGCGGATCTTCTTACGCAGCGGCAGAACACATGCCGGTGATACAGACAGTTCATCGATGCCCATTGCCAGGAATGCTTCCGTCATCTCCATATCTGCCCCGAGTTCTCCGCAGATACCAATCCAGATGCCGTTCTTATGTGCATTGTCTGCTGCCATTTTGATCAGACGCAGCAGACCTTTGTGATGCGGATAGTAAAATCCCTCCAGGTTTGCATTCTGTCTGTCTACAGCAGTGGTGTACTGTGTCAGGTCGTTTGTTCCGACGCTGAAGAAATCGACTTCTTTTGCCAGGTCATCGCTGATCATGGCTGCTGCCGGTGTCTCGATCATGATACCAAGCTGGATTTCTTTATTGTACGGGATGCCGCTTGCATCTAATTCTGCCATAACACTCTTTACGATCTCTTTGATCTGCAGTACTTCTTCCAGTGCCACGATCATCGGGAACATGATGGCAATGTTTCCAAATGCAGATGCACGCAGCAGAGCACGCAGCTGTGTACGGAAAATATCCTGCTGCTTCAGGCAGATACGGATCGCACGGTAACCCATTGCCGGATTTTCTTCGTGAGGCAGGTTAAAGTAATCAATCTGCTTGTCTGCTCCGATATCCAGTGTACGGATGATGACCTGTTTCTGTCCCATCGTCTCAGCCACATATTTATATACTTTAAACTGTTCTTCTTCCGTCGGGAAATTGTCATTTTCCAGATACAGAAACTCGCTTCGGAACAGTCCGATGCCTGCTGCATCATTTTTGATCACAGCTCCGATATCAGATGCATTTCCGATATTGGCATACAATTTTACTTTCTGTCCGTCCAAAGATACGGTCTCTTTTCCGCGGAACTGCTGCAGAAGCTCCTGCTGTGCCAGATACTCCTGTTTCTTTGCCTGATATTCTTTCATGGTCTCTTCATCCGGCTCGATGATCAGGCATCCGTTTGCTCCATCCACGATGGCTACTTTTCCTTCGTATTTCTCATCCAGTGCATCACTGATACCAATGATCGCCGGGATGTTCATTGTCTTTGCAAGAATTGCGGTATGGGAGTTCGTAGAACCGCCCTGTGTCACAAAAGACAATACCATATCTTTATTGAGCTGTACGGTCTCGCTCGGTGCAAGATCGTCTGATGCCAGAATGACCGGCTTGTCCGTTACCAGTCCGTTCTCACCTGCTCCGGTAAGGATTTTCACTACACGGGCTGAAATATCCTTTACATCAGCTGCACGCTCACGCATATAGTCATCATCCATGGAAGCAAACATCTGTGAGAAATTGTCTCCGGTAACGCTGACTGCATATTCTGCATTTACAGACTGTGTCTGGATCATGTTTTCGATTGCTTCTACATAGTCCAGATCTTCCAGCATGAACTGATGTGTCTGGAAAAGCATGGCATTGCTCTCGCCAACTTCAGAAACGGCTTTGTCATACAGTTCACCGAGTTCTTCAATGGCTTTTGCTTTTGCATTTTCGAAACGCTGGATCTCAGTCTGCGGATCTTCTACTTTTTTTCGCTGTACTACACCGGAATCTCTCTTAAAGAAAGCGATCTCTCCAATTGCGATTCCACCAAAAACACCTTTTCCCTGTAACGTAATCATTAAGTTTCCTCCTCACTTATTTTACTTATGTAATGCTCAGTAACTTCGCAATTACAATCTTTCTTATGAAACACCTGTAATGATCCGGCAGCAAGTGCTTCGGCCTGCACCGGATCATTACAGACATTTTTTTATTTAGATGCTGTTTCTGTCTCGGTTTCTGCTGTTGTCTCTGCCAGTGTACCGTCTGCATTTTTTACAACGGCATTTTTCTCAAGGATCTCCACTGCTTCATCCTGCAGAATACTTGCCATGATCGTGCTCTTACCATACTGGCTGATAAATGCATCCACGTCTGTAGATCCCATCTGTGCTGCGTATTCGCTTGCTTTTTTCTGGAATTTTTCATCGGAAATCTCAACGCCTTCTGTCTCTGCGATCGCACGCAGTACCATTTCCTGGCCAAGGCTCTGTTTTACGGTTTCTGTCATTTTCTTTACAAATTCTTCTTCCGTCATGCCTACCTGCTGTTCCAGGAAATCTGCATATTCCATGCCATACTGATCTGCGTAGGATTTATAATAGGAGGTAACCTGCTCCAGCTGATAATCGATCATTTCCTGCGGATAATCGTTTACGGTTGCATTCTGGTATGCAAGTGCTACCAGATCATTGAGTTCCTGGTTGTGCTGGTTTTCTTTTTTTGTGTTTTCCAGGTCTTTTTTTATATAGTTGTTGTATGCTTCTGCTGTTTTGTATTCATTATTGGAAATTTCCGCTGCAAGCTCATCTGTCAGCTTTGGTGCACGTTTTACGGAATTGATCTTAACGGTAAATACAACTTCTTTGCCTGCCAGGTCGGTGGAACTGTAATCTTCCGGGAAAGTCAGGTTCAGATCTACGGTATCTCCGATCTTTTTGCCGATCAGTCCGTCTTCAAAGCCGTCGATGAAGCTGCCGGAGCCGATCGTCAGGTCGTAGCCTTCTGCTGTGCCGCCGTCAAATGCTTTTCCGTTTAATTTTCCTTCGTAGTCGATGTTTGCCACATCACCGTTTTCTACGGTACCTTCTTTGAGCTCTTCGGATTTGTCGTTGTTGTTTAAGTTTGTCTCAACCTGCTGCTCGACCTCTTCGTCTGTGACATCGGTGGATGCCAGTGTTACTTCCAGTCCTTTGTAATCTCCCAGTTTGACATAATCCAGTGCTTTGTAGTCCGGGCGTTCTGCTGCTTCGGCTGCTGTCTCGCTCTCCGATGCACTCTCTGCGGTCGTTTCAGAAGTTGCTTCTGTTGTGGTGTCTGTATCCTTTGTCGTGTTTCCTGAACATCCTGTCACGGTGATCGCCATGCCAAGAAGCAGGGCTGCGATTACTTTTCTTTTCATTGTAGTTGTTTCTCCTTTCAGATCTTGCGTCGCTTTACATTTCCGGTACCGGTGTCGGTCTTGCTTTATCAAAGACTTCTCCGGCATCAAAAAGATCTTCCAGCATTTCCGGATTGTAATACATACGGTAGCCGTCCAGATTTCTTCTTCCCTGACGCATATAATTTTCTCCAAACTGTACCCAGTACTGCGTGGAATCTACATTACAGTAAATATCAAATCCCATGCTCTTAAGATAAGCGAATTTTTCGTTATCTGATGTGTATGGCTGCCAGTCGCCAAGGTCGGAACCAAAGGCAAAAATGATCACATTGGTGTCTCCGACAAGCGGTTTTACATAGTCCAGCCATTTCTGTGTATCGGTCTGCAGTCTTTCAAGACTTGCTTCGCCAACATTGATATGTCCCCATGTATGACTTGCAAACTCCCATCCTTCTTCTTTCATGGCATCTGCCACTTTTTTCGCCTGCTGTCTTTCCTTTTTCCAGGCTGCTTTGTCGAAATCCGGGTTCTCTTCGAAGAATTTCTCCTGGTACTCATCCAGGTCTTTTCTTGTCTTGTATGCGATATCGGTGCGATAACCGAGTATACCGTTGTATCCGGTCAGAGCAATGATTCCCTTATGTCCGTGATAGGAGAAATCCGGATGCTCTTCCACAAAGCGATCGATCAGAGGCACCATATCGTAATCGCCTACTGATATACTTCCGTCATCTTCTTTATATTCATTTTTAATATCGCCATTTTCATCCACGATCAGCTTCGTTGCCATGCCATCACCATCCATATAATGATAGTAACTGACATCGTCCTGTGAAAGGACAAATGCCTTTTTGCCCGGCGGAAGCATGATCTTGCCCGGTGATACGGTACCATCTTCATTGACCGTACACATATCATGCAGACTTACCATCACATATCCTTTGTCATACATAGACTGTGTGATCTTGTTGAACTCATCGATGGTAGTCATAACCTGATTATATCCGGCTTCTTTGGAATCACCATCAAATGCTTTCGAGGTGTCATATATTAATGTATGATAAAATACATGCGTCACCTGGTCAAGTGGATATTCTACAAGCTCCGATTTTGCCTGCTCGTACTCTGCCACTTTATCCTGCATATCCTGACTGTCTGCGAAATCAGAAGATGCCTTTAAAAGCTCAATTGCACCGTCATAATCATACTGTGCTGCCTTTAACTCTGCCTGAGACATGATATCGTCTTCTTTTTTCTGTGCCTGTGTTTCTGTCTCGGCTGCACTCTCTGTGCCTGCGGTATCTGCCGTACTCTCACTTTCAGCACTGGTCGCTGCCTGCTCCCGGTTGTCCCGGAGCTTTTTCTTTTCAAGCATATCTTTTCCAAGAAATGCACACAGGCCAAGGATGATGACCAGAAGAAGGACTATGATCATCCTCCCTATAAACATCTGTCGCCTTTTTCTTTTTTTGCGGGCATCCGCTCGCTTCTGTTTTTCACTTTCGTTCATATTCCCCTCCACACTGGTGATAAATTCGCCCTTTGGGCTGCTTTCTCATGTTTTTGCGGTCTCCATAGACATAAAAATGTATGCAAGCATACATTTTATGTCCATTGATCCCTTGAATCATAATAATATCACATCTATAATAGAAATTACCACCCTAAATTGATGATATTCATAAAATTGTAATTATTCGGTACCGCTTCTTGCACTTTCTGCAAATAAATGGTACAATATTGAAATATATGAACTTATTTAGGAGGGTGTACTATGTCTACATTTTGGAATGTCCTCATTGTAATTCTGCTCGTGCTGGTAATCGCACTTGCACTTCTTTATTACTTTGGACAGAAAGCACAGAAAAAACAGGCCGCACAACAGGAACAGCTCGAAGCGACTCGTCAGGTCGTCTCTATGCTTATTATTGATAAGAAACGCCTCAAACTAAAGGAATCCGGTCTTCCTCAGATCGTCATCGATCAGACACCGTGGTATATGCGTCGTACGAAGATCCCGGTTGTCAAAGCAAAGATCGGTCCTAAGATCCAGACGCTGATCAGCGAAACAACTATTTTTGATTCTATTCCGGTAAAGAAAGAGATCAAGGCTGTTGTCAGCGGTATCTACATAACTGAGATCAAGAGTGTCCGCGGCGGACGAGTTGAGGCACCGCAGCAGAAAAAGAGCCTGCGTGTCCGTCTTTCCGAAAAGCTTCTTCGCAAGTCAAAAGAGCTCAATGCATCTGCTGCCGAAGATTCCAAGGGAAAGAAAAAGAAGAAATAAAAACTTTCAAGTGCATGCGTATCGAGAGATATGGATGCACTTTTTATTTGGAATTCGCACAAATGCTGATACTGCAGTCTGCAATATACTCACTGTTGATCTCCAGTGCGTATTTTACCTGCACATCAATGCTGTCTTCTTTTTCGCTGACATCCAGATGTGTTGCGGAGATCCCGACCAGGAATCTTCCAAATGGGGTGTCGTAATAAGATTCGCTTTTTTTGTCTTTTTCGAACACCATATGCACGTTTGTCATCCCGCGTCTGGTCAGTTCCAGACTGCCGTTTTCGATTTTCAGAAGATTGCGAATCACTTCATTGGAATCTTCCTGTACTTCATCGTACTTGATATAATGGCGGCCGTCTTTTTCAAAGTAGCTGCCGGAAGTGATCACTTCCATCTCTTCACTGTTTTCTTCTCCATCCGGAAATTGTACACCGCTGATGCGGAGCATTATATCTTTTGTCATTTAGTACTCCTCTATGCTGATCTTCTTTGTGGTATTTACATCAAATGGCAGAATCGAATCTGCAAATCTCATAAATTTATCTGCCTGGTCGCTGACATAAAACTGATATTTACGTGCTTCTTCCTGAGACTGGATGTTTGTCAGTCCTTTTTCTGCAAGAAGCTGTTTCAGCTCACGTGCAGTCTCATAAGCCGGATTGACCAGTGTCACCTTTTCTCCGACAATTTCACGCAGTGTGGAACGCAGAAGCGGATAGTGGGTGCATCCAAGAATCAGGGTATCGATGTCCTGCTCCATCAGTTTCCGCAGATATCTGCCCGCAACTTCAAATGTCACCGAGTCTTTCAGCCATCCTTCTTCTACGAGCGGCACAAACAGCGGACATGCCTTGCCGATCACCTGGATCTGCGGGTCCTGTCTGGTAATATAAGAAGAATAAATTCCCGAATTTATTGTTGCTTCTGTAGCGATAACACCGATCTTTTTGTTGTGGGTTGCCTCGCATGCTACTTTCGCTCCCGGCTTTACTACACCAATGATCGGAATATCCAGCTCTTTTTCCACATCTTCCAGTGCATAGGCACTTGCCGTATTGCAGGCGATCACGATCGCTTTGACATCCTGTGTTTTTAAAAAGCGGATGATCTGTCTGGAATAACGCAGCACCGTATCTTTTGATTTTGTTCCATAAGGAACACGGGCTGTGTCCCCGAAATATACGATATTCTCTTCCGGCAGGTTTCGCATGATCTCACGAGCCACCGTAAGACCGCCAACGCCGGAATCAAAAACTCCTACTGGAGCATTACATCTGTCACTCATAAATTATTTTCCTCCGAATTAATCCCTTATATTTTACGTCGAACCCCTGTAAATTGCAAGCAGTCCTTTCCCTGCTTAGAAAAAGACCGGTGTTTTCCCGTCAAATGCATAGGCAACCGGTTCTTCTTTTGCAAAGACCGTCTTGCCGTTCGTCCCTTCTGTGATCTCTTCTTTGACAGAGACAAGCTCTTCCTGCGGAACCAGCGTCTCGACGGTCACTTTGTCCGTATACTGAGAATCTGTGATCAGAAGCCCTCTCTGTCCGAGCAGATACTGGATCTTACCGATCCCGGAATAATCGGTTTCCATCGCCAGCAGAAAGCCTTTTTTCTTTTCGAGTACGGTGCTGGCCGCAAGCCCTGCCTGTACAGATTTTGAATACGCACGGACAAGCCCGCCTGTTCCAAGCAGGGTCCCGCCGAAATATCTCGTCACGACGACACAGACGTTGTGGACATCCTCGCCTAAAAGCACGTCAAGCATCGGCCGCCCCGCTGTCTG
>OGOH01001788.1_pt1 | contig 14397 bp, 8 predicted proteins | sample 1552571 | NCBI WGS metagenome assembly OGOH01 (sample SAMEA2580170, study PRJEB22360) | human gut metagenome | biome: human gut; feature: human-associated habitat; material: faeces | place: Denmark | collected 2008/2010
GGCGGCGCTGGTGGTGCTGGCGGCCAGGGCGGTATTTTATTAAATGGAAACATTGCTGTTCAGGGTTCGCAAGGTGTTCAGGGCGGTGAAGGTGCCGCTGCTGCTAACGGTACTGTAGGCACAGGCGGCAATGCAGGCCAGGGCGGCACCGGTGGTACTGGTGGCAACGCAGGTAATGCTGGTATAAGTCAAGTTGGCGGCAGTGCAACTTCCACAGCTTTGACCTTTACGCAATCGCAGGTCAATCTGCAAACGACTGCTATTAAAGCTACTGCTATAGCCGGTAAAGGCGTAGGCAGTTTCGAGAGCAGTGAAGCTTATGTGACTGCCGGCGGCACAGCTAATGCAAATAACACTGGTACAGCTGGTAGCGTAGGAGCAACTGCTGTTGGACAAAACGGCGCTGTCAATGCAACTACTACCGGCGGTGCAGGTGGCAATGGCTTGACGCCGACGGGAACGATTGCGCAAACAGGCAACGGCGAGAAAGCAATTGCAGCTGGCCTTGTTACTACAAACGGCACTTTGAACGTGGTTTCTGACGCTGGCCTGGCTATCAGCGCAGAAGCAAAAGGTGCAGCGGTTACCAATAACGCTGTCGCTGTTGAAGCTACAGATTCCAATAATATTTATGTTGTTACAGGCGACTTTACAGTGAATGCTGCAGCAACAGGTGATGTTGATTTACAAACACCTGCTTCAGGTTCAGAGCCGACGTTTGATTACAAGGCTGATGCTACGGCAACTACATCTACGGCAACAGCATTTACAGTAAATGGCGGTTCCATGCTTGTTGATGTTGCTGGTAAATTGATAGTTGTAGCAACTGCCGATAAAGGTGAAGCAAAGAATTTTGCTCAGGGTATGGCGTTTGACAATACTGCTGTCAGAGTACACACGACAGACGCTATTAATATTACAGCGACCGCTGTAGCTGGTACTTGGCATGGTGCTCAGGGCATAGAAGGCAATAACAATGACCTGGAGTTCGTCAGTGATGCTGGCGGCATTACAGTGACCGCTACTGGCGGTAATGGTGATGCAGATAACCTGACTCACGAATATTCTGTCTGGACTTACGACAGTAATGTTACCTTTGATGCCAAAGCTGCAGATATTATATTTAACGGCGATGTAGAGGTTGTAAAGCACGGCACAGCAGATAGTACTCTGACTTTAAAATCAAATACTGAAGTTAATGCAGGAACTGATAGTACAGGTTCTTTGAATATCAGCGGTACGACCATGAACCTGACTGACAATCTGAAAACCCTGACGGTGGCAGACAAGACCACGCTGAAAGGCAGTACGGTCTACTTCTATGACGAAAATAATCAGGCAGACAAATACAATACTGCTGATTACCGTACTATCACTACTAATGATCTGGATGCTTCCGGTACTAACGAGCTCTTTATGCGTACCAATGCCAACGGCGTTTACGGTCAGTCGGCAGGCAACGATAAAATTATTTCCACTAATACTGCTACCGGCAAAGGTACCTATAATATCACCGTATTTGACCAGGGAATGCGCAACGGCTATAACAATGCCGCCGGCGCAGCAGATAAAGGCCATTTGAACGCTGACGTTGTACTGATTAACAAAGCGCAGGCTACCGGGCAGGATGGCGCTACTTACAACATCAAAGAAATGAAATATGATAACGGCGTCTGGTCTTATGAATATGAGGGGAAAGCAGACATTGTCGATGATGGTCTGAACCTGACACAGGTCACTACCAGGGCTGCAACTCAATCCTCTGCCCAAATGGCGGCTCAGGATGCCAACAAGATCGCAGCCGGAGCGGCAGTGACTCTGTTCGGCGCTGATGAAACTTTGATGGAACGTCTTGGAGACGTCCGTAATTCTGCAGACGATAACGACGGCGTTTGGGCTAAATATGTCGGCGGCAAAATCAAAGTAGATGGACTGCAGGGCGATAACGATTATCAATATAACGGCTTTGCGGCAGGTTATGACCGTGAGATCGGCAGTAACTGGCGTATCGGCCTGGCAGGACAATATGCTAAAGGCGATACCAGCCTGACTAATGGCGACGGTGAAATCAAAACCGCGGCAGGCACTTTATATGGCACATGGACTGGCGATAAAGGTCATCATGTAGACATCATTGCCAAAGTTGGTAAAGTTGACAGTGAAACCAGCGCTTACGGCGGCACTATCGCCCAAAAACTGGACGGTGATTTTGGCAGTACAGCTATAAGCTTTGCTGTTGAATACGGCTATCGTCAGGATTTGAATGACGGCTGGTTCGTTGAACCTATGGTGCGTGCAAGCTACGTACATCTGGGCGGCGATGATTATACCGTAACCACTCGCGACAATACTATGAGCGTTACTAACGACAGCATGAACAGCATTGTTCTGCGCGGCGGCTTCCTGCTGGGCAAAACCTTTGCGGCAGACAGCAGCGTTTATCTGAAAGCGGCAGTACTGCACGACTTCGACGGCGACATCAATACACATGTCAGCGCTGACGGCAGAAGCGCCAGCTACAGTGACAGCATCGGCGGTACCGCCATCGAATATGGTATCGGCGTCAACCACAAATTTAATAAGGATTCCAGTATGTATCTGGATGTAGAACGTATCAGCGGCGGCGACGTAACTAAAAACTGGGGCGTCAATGTCGGCTTCCGTTACAGTTTCTAAAATCAGGATGGCAGCTTGAAAAATCTATAAAGAATATCCCTCATCATCCAAGTGGGGGATTTCTTTATAGTATTTCGTGAAAAAGAGGAGATAGATGTATGCAGAAATGTCGGAAGAAAGTAAAAAGCTGTTTGAAGCAGGTCAGTAGCAATAAAGCTTTAGCTGGGAAAGTACTGCAATCGTTGTTTACAGCAGGAGTAGTGTGCGTTTGCACATTCGGGGGGGACAACGCGGCCTGGGCGCAAGACTATAATAGCCAATATGGTACTGATTTAGGCGGCGAGTACGAAAATGTCAGCGTGACCAATGAAAGTCTTGACGGAAACAGCAATGTAACGATCGGTGTTAGTAGATCTGCCGGTCTGACAGTAACTGATAAAGCCGTTGTGAAAATTGTTGAAACTGGTTCCAGCGTCAGGAGCAGCAGTATTTGCGGGATTGCTAATGATGGCAGCGGCACAGCATCATTGACGCTGAAAGACGCTGATATTGCTATCGTAGGCAGCAAAAGCAGTGTTATTGGCTTTGAAAGTACGGCCGGTCAGCATAAGAATACTGTTACTGGCGAGATGAATATCAGTGTCAGCAGTGCTGCCACATCCGGCACAAGTTCTGTACCCAAGGTCGTTGCCGGCATTGATGTGGAAGGTTATTACAGCAAAGCAAATAAAGCTGCCAATTCCCTTAAAGCCAAGAATGTCAAAATCAATCTGGGGCTTGCCGCAGGTGACAAAGCTACGGTAAATACAACAGGTGTTTTGACTAAGGGCAGTTATGGCAATTATATCGGTACAACCGAGATCGAAAATGCGGAGATCGTGATCAGCGGCAGCAACGGCCAGTCGAACGAAACTGTACGCGGCGTCTGGGCCACTCAGACTGATACCGGGAATAAACCTTCAGGAACAGACATGTCTTCTAAGCAGTCTTACAACAACCTGACCGTTGTGACAGGAACTTATGCTTCCGATATGACAGCTTATACACCAAATGCTGTGCAGGGCGGCAGTGGGCTCTATGGCATCCAGGCCGATAATTACGCGGTTGTAAGCGTGAAGGAAGACCTGCTGATTGATATTGACCGTCAGGCCAGAAAATCGGGAGAAGAGAGTAATGGTGTTACTGGTATTTATGGTTATGAGCACGGAAAGATAGATTTTAACAGAGCAGATATTACACTGCATAATGATTTGGATGCTTCTGTGACCGGTATTGAAGTAACGACAAATGCCGCTGTTACCGGCAAAGCCCTACAGTTGACAGTCAGTTCAGATACCGGCGCCGCTTTGGGTCTGCTGGCGCATAAATATATTGACGATACGGAAGGCAAAGGCCGGATAACGCTTGGTGAAACCGGCGGTGCAAATCTTATAAAAGTTACTGCTGGCGGTGGGAATGCCAGGGCTGTTGTAGCTGATGCCGAGGGCGTTATTACTTTTAAAGAACAAACTGACCTGGCGGCTCAAAGTACTGACTACACAGAAACGGTTTCTGCTTTAAATGGCGGCAAGGTAGTTTTTGAAGATACTGCCGTAATAACTGCGACCGGTACAGGCTACGTTTGCGGTGTCAGCACTTATTTTTATGATAGCTCGGTTACTGAAGATAGCTCGATCGATTTCCAAAAAGGAGTATACATCAATGCGGCAGGAGGTACGGCTATCTCTGCCGCGGGCAACAGCGATACCAGCGCTGAAGGTATTGTAACTATCAATCAGGGTTCAGCAGCCGGTGCTAATGAGGTTGTTATTTTCGGTGACATTGAAAGTGATATTAAAGGGGTGGTCAATGTTAACTTGAATACTGCCGGCTCTGTTTTTAACGGCAGCACAAGTTTGTATGATGACGGAGTTATTAAGCTTGCTGTTACGGACGGTGCAGCTTGGCGGCTTACAGGAACTTCGAGCGTTACCGATCTGAAAGCGGCTGCTGGCGGCAAAATCGATCTGAGCGGTGACCGGGGTGCGTTTAGTACTCTTGCTATTCAAAAGCTTACTGGTACAGGCGGCAGTTTTATTGTTGATAACGACGGGACTGACAGTGACAAAATAACCGTTGCCGCTTCTGATAAAGGCATTCATGGGATAACGATAGATAATATCAGTTCGCTGGTGGGGAAAGAGCTGAAGCCTGAAAATACTTTTATTACTGTTACCGGTGATGCTGACTTTGTGGGTGAAACTACTTATGGCGGCGGTATTTACGAATATACGCCGGTACTTGATTCTGCTGTGGCAGGCGGACAGAAGAACTGGTACGTCAGAGATTTGGACAGCAGGGTTGTTGGTGACGCACTGGCGGTAGCAGGGGCAAATGCACCTTTATATTATGCCTGGGTCAACGGCAATGGTAATCTGCACAGCCGCTTGGGTGCACTGCATCAGAATGCTGAGCAGGGAGCATGGGCACGCATCTTTGGGGGTAAGTTGGATGGAAACGGTTTCAGTGATAAATATCATACTTATCAGGTTGGTTATGATATAAAGGCGGGAAACTGGAAAGTCGGTGCGGCGTATGAATATACGCAGGGTAATGTTAAAGGCAGCGGCAGCAGCGGTGAGAACAAAATCGGAGCTTTGAGCCTGTATGGTACCTTACAGCAAAATGATGGTGCTGCCTGGGATATTATATTGAAACACGGTCGTATCTATGGCGATATCAATACCTTCATTCAGTATCCTGACAGCGGCGATTATGAAACTGATGCAACTTCGTTGAGTGTTGAATATAACAAACGGATTGCGCAGAAAAACGGAATGTTTTTTGAGCCCCAGGCACAGTTCACTTATGGGCATATCAATGGCAACAGTTATGGTACATCTAAAAATATTGCTGTTGCTAATGAAGGTATTGATTCTTTAGTTGGACGTTTAGGGATAGCTGTCGGCAAGCAACTGGAACAAGGCTGCATTTATACTAAAGTTTCTGTACTGCATGAATTTTATGGGGACGGCAGTGCAAGTATGCAAGATAGGAACGGTGCTGCTTTGAGTAATGATTTTGATTACGGCGATACCTGGCTCGAAGTAGGCATCGGAGGCAATATTACTTTAGGTAAAAACTGTGAGCTGTACGGTGATGTGGAACGCAGTTTTGGCGGTGACGTAACTAAAAACTGGGGAGCCAACGTAGGCTTTCGTTACAGCTTCTAAGGCAGGACGGCAATGCAGATATAAAATTATTTTAAAAAATTATGTTATCAGCCCCGCTTTTAGAGCAGGGTAAAGCTGATGCGATTTATAAAACAATTTAGGGAGATTGGTTCGATGCAGAAATATAATCAAAAACAAAACAGTGAATTACGTAAGAAAGTACTGCAATCGTTGATTATTGCAAGCACCGCGTGCGTTTGCACATTCGGGGGGGACAACGCAGCCTGGGCATCTGATTATACCGGTACTGATACTTTAAGTACAGGAGCTTGGGGCGCAAGTTACGATAAAATCACGATTACCATGGATGATCCGGGAAAAAACTGCGCCGGCATTTATACTTATGGCAGAAATAATACGACAACGGCTACTGAACGGGTGACGGTTACGTTGTCGGATGCTGGGGACACTTATGGTTATAACGGTATTTTTGTGGACGACGTATCAAAATTGGACGCCCAAAATGGTATCGAGCTGACGATTAACGGACTTGGCACGAATAATCAGTCCGGCAACGACAATCAGGCCTGGCGCCATGGTCTGCGTGTCGAGACGCAGGGGAAAGTAGATTTAGGAACAGATATCGGCTCTGTGATTACGATAAACAGTAATGCTGCTGAAAGTTATGCCAATGGTGTTTTTGTTGATGGATCCAGCGCTGGTACTGGCAGTGAAGCCAGTATTAAAGGCGGAGATTTAACGGTCAATATCAATAAAGATAATGTAATGCAGCAGATGGATTATGCTGCCGGTGTTACTTTGTACAATGGTTCTAAAATGGAGCTGGCGGGTGACCTGGACATACATTTGGAAGCTGCCGGTGTCGATGGCATCAGAGCCAATAACTTAAATTATTCTGGTGATATCAATACTTTGCAGGTCAAAAACCTGGCTATCTATGGCAAAGCAGTGAATGGTTCCGGTTCAGGGATATACCTGATGGGTGAGCACGATTCAGCTAATGTCAGTGACAGCACTAAGATAGAAATATTGGGCGAATATAATGTTTATGGCATTAACATAGACAGCACCGGTGTTACGGGTAGTTTTGGCGATACTGAACTTACCCTTACCTCTAACACGGCAAACAACACTGACGTTCGTGGTGTGAGACAATGGGAATCTGCAACAGAGTATGGGGATTTAACGATTACAGCCAGGTCCGTAGGGGCTGACATTACCAGTATTGAATTAAATGGTAAGGGTACGATAAACATCCAGGGCGATTTAAAAATTGATGCTCAGGGCAACGGAAGGTATGTTGAAGGAATAGAAGCCAATTCTTTGGGCGAAGTGAAGGTTGCGGGCAAGGCGGACATCGCTGTAGGCGGTGAGAATGACGGCTCCGTTATGTACGGCGTTTATGCCCAGGAACACAGTAAAGTAGCTTTTGCCGATGATGCGAGGATTACAACGACCACCCATGCCGGGAACAGCAATACCAGGATGTATGGCATTTACAGCCGGACCGATGCGGAAGTTGCTTTTGCCAAAGGCTTGACTGTTAAAAACGGTAATCTTGGCGCGGCCATGATTGCTGAAGGCGGCAAGGTGGAAGTCAACATGGCCGGTGGTAATGACGTCAAGCTGGAAGGTACTGTTGGTTCCAGTGCGATGTATAACAGTGCCCATGAGTTAACATACGGAACGGTAAAAATAAATTTTGATACGGCGCAGTCCTATTTTTCTGGCAGAAGCTATAAGACAGAGGGCAGTATCAATGATTTGCAATTTACCAATGGCGCTTATTGGGATATGAAGGGCAATTCTTCGCTCACCGACCTTACGGTAGGCAAAGGCTCAGTAGTCAATATGACTGCCGACAGCGGGCGTTACTGTAGCCTGCAGGTGGATAATCTGACTGCTGCAGACGGAACCTTTGTAATGAACGCAGGTGCTGTTGACGGTGGCGGCAGTTACAGCGACAAGCTGACTATTGATAAAAATTCTGCGGCCGGCACTAATGCTATTAAAATCGTTTCGACTGGCGGGTTGGAGGCTGCGGCAAGAAACCATGCGGTTTTGGTAAAGGGAGCAGCGGCTGATACCAAGTTTGCCGTTTCAGATTCTGTTTATGCTAATGGCTTGTACGAATTTGATATTACCCTGGCAGATAAGGAAAATGATGGCAAATATGATTGGGTAATCGGGTCGCTTGGTAAAACTACCGTCAACAGCGTGGATGTTATGTCCGGCAGTCATCGGGTTGCTTACGGCGCCTGGATAGACGGCAACGGCACGCTGCGCCAGCGTTTAGGCGAGCTGCAGAGCGGCGCCGATAACGGTGTTTGGGCAAGAATGTTTGGCGGTAAGCTTGGCGGCGATGAATTTACTAATAAATATAAAACTTATCAGCTGGGTTATGACGCTCAGGCTGGTGACTGGCGTGTGGGCGCTGCCTACGAATACAGCGACGGCAGCCTGAATTATACCAGCGGCAGCGGTGAGAACAAAATTGGAGCTGTAAGTCTGTATGGAACGTTACAGGGCAAGGATAACAGCATTTTGGACATTGTAGTTAAACGCGGCCGTATTTACGGTGATGTTGATGTTTACGGTAAATACAGCGATCAGGGCGATTATTCGACCGATGCAACTTCGATAGGGGTTGAGTATACTAAACGTTTTGACGGCGGTAATAATGTTTATTTTGAGCCGCAGGCTCAGCTGACTTTTGGTCGTATCGACGGCTATGATTATGTAAGCGCTAAAGGTATAAGAGTCGCGTATGATGATATCAACAGTCTGATCGGTCGTTTAGGTATTGTGGCCGGTAAAGCCTTCAGCAGAGGTGACGTGTATGTCAAGGCTTCGTTGCTGCACGAGTTCAGCGGCAACAGCAGTGTCGCCATGCTGGCTGCTAATGGTGAAAGTTACAGCGCAGACAAAGATTACGGCGATACCTGGCTCGAAGTAGGCATCGGCGGTAATATCACTTTAGGTAAAAACTGTGAGCTGTACGGTGATGTGGAACGCAGTTTTGGCGGTGACGTAACTAAAAACTGGGGAGCCAACGTAGGCTTCCGTTACAGCTTCTAAGGCAGTAAGTTGAGTAGTTGGCAGGCAGTATTGCAGCAGAAAAATAATTTGATGCTGACAATACTGCTTATAGCTGCTGAGAGCGGAGGAAGAATATGGAAAAAATAGATTACAGAAAAATGGGGATGGAAATCAAGATTCGCAGGCTGCGTGCTGATATCAGCCAGTCTGATTTGGCAAAACAGATAGGTGTATCGCAGTCGCATTTATGTAATGTGGAAAATGGTCGTCTGTCGCCAAGTTTACGTTTGCTTTTGAGTTTGCGTAAGCTGCTTGGCTGTACGATTGATGAACTGCTGATAGGAACAGACACTGAGTCTAAGGGGAATGGATAAAGGTTGGTTGATTTGAAGTACAGCTTTTAAAAGGAAGGCGTTTATTTCAGAAGCCTGTGCAGGATAAAACAAAACCCCGGCGCATTGCGCCGGGGTTTTTATGTTTGTCCAAATTGTCAAAGGGCAGTAATTATTTTTTATCTACAAGTTTGAGCGGTACGCCTATTTTAGCTTCAACTTTTTCGCCTTTGGCTACTTTTACAGCAGCGTCCAGACCCTGCTGGCCCATCAGTTCGGGCTGTTGAGCGATAGTTGCGGCCATAGTGCCTGCTTCTACTGCTTTCAGGCCGTCTTGGGTGCCGTCAAAGCCAACGATAAAGATTTTTTTGTTAGCACTTTTGGCTGCTTCGATAGCGCCCAGTGCCATTTCGTCATTTTGAGCGAAAATAGCCTGGATATCAGGGTTGGCCTGCAGCATATTTTCAGCGACAGTCAGGCCTTTGCTGCGGTCAAAATCAGCAGATTGTTTGGCAACAACTGTAAGTTTTTGGTCGGCTACTTTATGGAAGCCTTCGCCGCGTTCGCGGGTCGCAGATGCGCCGGGGATGCCTTCGAGCTCGGCTACTTTTACTTTTTCACCAAGTTTTTGGATGATGTATTCGGCTGCCATTTCGCCGCCTTTGACGTTGTCAGAAGCGATGAAGGAGGCTACTGTGCCTTTATCGGCGCTGCGGTCGAGCGCCAGAACGGGGATGCTGGCTTTGTTGGCAGCTGCCACAGAAGTTGATACTGCTGCGGAGTCGACCGGGTTGATGAGCAGTACGTCTACTTTTTGCTGGATCAGGTCAGAAATATCATTGGCCTGTTTTGCGGGATCGTTTTGCGCATCGACGATTTTAACATTGACTCCGAGTTTTTTTGCTTCTTCTTCAACGCCTTTACGTACGGATACGAAGAAGGGGTTGTTGAGTGTGGAGATGGAGAAGCCGATGGTAGTTGTTTTTTTGCCGTCAGCGGGTTTTGCAGCTTTGTCACTGCTGCCGCAGCCGGAAGTGAGCACTGCCAGTACTGTGATGGCAGCTACTAAAAGAGTCCAGATTTTTTTCATTGGTGAGTGCCTCCTAAGCTTTTTTGCGGTCCATAAGTACCGCCAGTAAAATTACAATACCTTTGACAACTTGTTGATAGAAGCTGGATACGTCGAGAATATTGAGGCCGTTGTTGAGTGTGCCGATGATAAGCACGCCGACCAGTGTACCTGTGATATAACCTTTGCCGCCGGAAAGACTGGTTCCGCCTAAAACTACGGCGGCGATGGCGTCAAGTTCATAACCGGTGCCGGCAGTCGGCTGGGCCGAATTGAGACGTGAGGTGAGGACTGCGCCTGCCAGAGCGCAGAAGAAACCGGTGATTGCATAAACAAAGATTTTGACACGTTCTATTTTGATGCCGGCGATGAAGGAAACTTTTTCGTTGCCGCCGACTGCGTAGATTTTACGGCCCAAAGGAGTTTTCCTAAGGATGAACCAGGAAACGGCAAATGCCAGCAGCATGATGATTGCAGGTACTGGCAATCCCATGAAAAATCCCTGACCGAAGTCGTGGAACATAGTGTCGTCACTGAGACCGCTGATAGGGTTACCATTGGTATATACCAGTGTCAGACCGCGATAAATGGTCATGGTGGCGAGCGTAGCGATAAAGGGTGCTACTTTGCCGTAAGCAATGACTAAGCCGTTGACAGCGCCAAGGCCCATGCCTATGAAGCAGGCAGCAAGGATCGCCAGCATCGGATTCATGCCGCTGACGATCAGGCTGCCCATCAGGGCGCTTGAAAGTGCCAGCAGGCTGCCGACAGACAGGTCGATGCCGCCTGTCAGGATGACAAAGGTCATACCGAAAGAAATAAGGGCGTTGATGGAAACCTGACGCAGCAGGTTTTTCAGGTTATTGGGATCGACAAAACTGTCGTTTAAGGCGGCTATGACGATAAAGGTTACGACAAGGGCAATAAAGGGGCCCATTTTACGGATACGTTCTTTAATATTCATTATTTACTGTCCTCCTGTGGCAAGGGTGATTATTTTTTCTTGTGTCGCTTCTTCGTGGTCCAGCTCTCCGGCGATCTTACCTTCGTGGATAACGAGGATGCGGTCGCTCATGCCGATAACTTCCGGCAGTTCGGAGGAGACCATGATGATGGCGACGCCCTGAGAGGTCAGTTCGTTCATTAGATCGTAGATGTCGCGCTTGGCGCCGACATCGATACCGCGTGTCGGTTCATCCATAATAATGATTGATGGATTCATACCGATCCATTTGGCAATGACGACCTTTTGCTGGTTGCCGCCTGATAGTGCGCCTGCTTCCAGGTCGATCGATGCGGTTTTGACACCCAGTTTTTTAGAAAGCGCTTCGGAGAAGGCTGTTTCGTTTTTTGCGTTGATCACGCTGCGTTTAGCAAAGGTATCGACACTGGGCAGCGCAATATTTCTGGAGATGGAGAAGTCGAGGATCAGGCCCTCACTTTTACGGTTTTCGGTGATGAAGCCGATGCCTGCTTTGATGGCGTCTTCCGGTTTTTTGATACAGACTTTTTTCCCATGCAGGTAAACTTCACCGTGCTTGCAGGAATCAACGCCGAACAGGGCCCGCATGATCTCGGTCCTGCCTGCTCCCATCAGCCCTGCTACGCCGAGGATCTCGCCTTTACGCAGTTTGAAGGAGATATTGTTGAACAGTCCTTCTTGACAGAAGTTTTTGACTTCCAGGACTATTTCGCCGGGTTCGTTTGTGCGTCCGGGGTAATATTCGGTAATAGAACGGCCGACCATGTCGCGGACCACCTGTTCCATATTGGTTTCGCGGGTGGGTTTGCTGCTGATAGCGTAGCCGTCGCGCATTACGGTGATGGTATCGCAGTGGGCGAATACTTCTTCCATTCGATGCGAGATGTAGACGATGGCAACGCCTTTGTCTTTAAGCGCGTGCATTACGGCAAACAGTTTTTCTGTTTCACGTTCTGTCAGGGCGGCCGTAGGTTCATCCATGATGACGACTTTGGCATCATGCATCAGGTTACGCATGATTTCTGTCATTTGCTGCTGACCAACGCTGCATTCGCCTGCTTCTGCGTCAAAAGGCAGTGTAATACCCATTTGACTGCATTTTTCTTCGGCCAGCCTGCGCATTTTTTTGAAGTCAAGCATTCCGAAACTGTTGGTTACGTTCTGCATCAAAAACAGATTTTCGAGAATAGAGAGATTGGGCCAGATATTAAGTTCCTGATGGATGAAAGCGATGCCGCATTTTTCGGCTTCGAGTGCGTTTTTGAAGCTTATTTCCCGTCCGTCGACGCAGATCGTGCCGCTGTCGGCTTTATGGATACCCGTAAGGATATTCATAAGGGTGGATTTACCGGCGCCGTTTTCACCCATCAGAGCGTGGATCTCTCCTGATTTTAAGGTCAGGTCGACGCCTTTGAGTACTTCGTTGGAGCCGAAGGCTTTTGAAATACCCTTCATGGTGATTTCCATTAGTCGCAAAACTCCTTTGCTGTAAAATCGATTTTAGAAAATAACGCCTGCGTGCAGGATAATGTTGGCGTAGGGGGTGATCTCGCCGGTGCGGATCACTGCTTTAGCAGTTTTGGCAGCGGCTTTGAAGGCTTCGTGGTCGCTAAGGATCTGTTCCTTACCTTCAAAAAGCTCCTGTATTTTCTGCCATGTAGCAGGATTTTTACTTTCTATTTCGGAAGCGATATGTATTTTTTCGACTTCCATATATTTCAGCACTTCTGTAAGGACATCTAAAAAGGAAGGAGTACCTGGTTTCAGAGCCAGATCGATTTTGGGGACACCGGCCGGAACCGGAAGGCCGCAGTCGCCGATAACGATAGTGTCAGTATGGCCTAAGTCAGCCAGGACTTTGGCGATGTCGCTGTTGAGGATTCCTATTTTTTGCATTCTCCAAGCATCCTTTCTACATCTTTAAGATAGGGCATACCGCCTTGTGCGCCCAGCTTCTGAACGGAGAGGGCCGCTGCGGCGTTGGCAAACCGGATACTGTCGTCTAGGCTGCGTCCTTCGCATCTTGCGACGGCAAAAGCACTGTTGAAGGTATCGCCTGCGCCTGTGGTATCCTGGGCATTAACGACGAATGCGGGAACAGTGTGTACTTTGCCGTTTTTAGCATAAGCAACGCCTGCTTTACCAAGTGTCATAAAGAAGCGTTCTTCCTGCATCAGCAGGATTTCTTCGCTGGTCTTCCCGGGATAAAGGGCTTCGGCTTCGTGTTCATTGGGGGTCACATATGTGACTTTATCCAGCCATTCAGAGGGAACGGGCTGCACGGGAGCCGGATTTAAAAGTACGCTGATTCCTGCTGCTGCACATTTGCCGATGATGTAATCTATAGTGGGCAGCGGTATTTCGTGCTGGAGCATGACCAGGTCTGCGGCGGCAATGACGTTCCAGGCAGTATCGATATGTTTGGGCATGACCAGATCATTGGCGCCTTTGATGACGATAATACTGTTGTCGCCTTCGGCAAGGGTGATATGGGCAGTACCGCTGTTCTGTCCGGGCAGGGCGCTGACATAACCGGTATCGACGTTGTTGGTTTTCAGGTTGTTGATGATCATGGTGCCGTAAGCATCGTCGCCTACGCAGCCTATCATGTGTACCTGGGCTCCTAAACGTGCGGCGGCAACGGCCTGATTAGCGCCTTTGCCTCCTGGTGAAACTATGAGCCTGCTGCCGATTATTGTTTCGCCGGCTGCAGGCCGTTTGCCTGCTTCTACTGTGAGGTCGATGGAACAGCTGCCGATAACAGCGATTTTGACCATGGTGATCTCTCCTTACATCTTGGAAACTTGTAATTTTGCTATAATAGTAACATTATAATATTCTACACAGGCGGGTTATATCCTGCCTATTTAATGATGATTTTGGAAAAGCTAATACTTATGTATTTTACCGCAAGCGACTGTTTTGGGCAAGAAAAAACACTATATTAATGTAAAATTTTTTCGACAATTTGCCTTTGGCGATTGACAAATCCACTAATGTTTGTTAACGTAGAAACGGTGTTGCGAACGTTGTGAGTACGTTTGCAAAAATAAAAGAGACCGCACCGATTCAGTTGATGCGTTGGAATAAGAGGGAGTATATATGAGTACTAAAAAATCAGGAACATCTTGGCAGGATACTATCAGCGACTGGCTGGTTTCGATCCATTTAGCCCGAACCTTACCG
>OGOH01001792.1_pt1 | contig 14372 bp, 16 predicted proteins | sample 1552571 | NCBI WGS metagenome assembly OGOH01 (sample SAMEA2580170, study PRJEB22360) | human gut metagenome | biome: human gut; feature: human-associated habitat; material: faeces | place: Denmark | collected 2008/2010
TTAACACATTTAGTCACTATTGACAATGATTTTGATTACTTAAAGTTTCCTCCTTTCCTGAATGAATACATCAAGTGATCATCATTATTATACATCTGATCCAAATAGGAGTCATGTGATTTATGTGATTTTCAACCTAAAAATCACATAAATCCATTTCACGAAAAAGACTGGGTTGACAGAAGACAATGTAACGGTCTTAGAAACAAGAATCCCATTGCTTTAGCTGTGGGAGTGTCAAACCAGTAAACATATGTTCTTTCAACAGATTAAGTGCTAGCTCACGGCGAGTTAAAAATCTTCATAATCATCTATAAAACGGAGCAATTCGTTTTTTGAAATAAAAGTATTTTTGAAAGAAATCTTCTGTATTTGCGATATAAGTTTTGCCGATTCAAAAAATCCATATTTATATAATCGGTTCTCCAAAGTACCATGAGATGCAGGAAGAAACCAGCCAGTCCAAAAAATACTTTTGTCATCTGGAAGCATGGAAACTAATAATCTGATGGAGCTTTTGTTATTTAGAGAGTATACTTTTTCGGTAAGCAAACAAGATGTTTCGTATTCATCTAAAGCTCCACCAATGTGTTTATATGGAAGATGCTGTATTTCTTGAAACTTTGGATCTGCACTATTAAAACATAATTTTGTGAGTTGATCCCCATACATAAAACATCGAGTAATGGTTCGTTCTGTGACAAAAGAGAGCCCCTTATCAGGATCTTGTGCATTTACAAATTCTCCTTCTTTATCATAGCATGCATATACATTTGCTTCGTGGCTCATGCCTTGGGATGATTGGGTAAACTTCCAATAGGTATGATTCAACTTCGCTAACTCTCCGAGGCAATTTGAATGTGCGATTTTATCATTTACATTGACTTTTTTATTGATTCCAAACATTGTGTTTATAATATTCGAATTAAACTTACTAAAAAATATTCTGCGATTAGACATTATAAGATTCTTCTTCTATTTTATTATCATGAATGGCGTTATCAATTTCATTACAGAATGGTATCTTTTTATTTAGGTGCAAGAAGCTATTACAAATGTTATCTGCAATCGATGTAACCATTCGCACATATTCTGTGTATTCTATGGTTAGTATATCATCGAAATTCTCCAATATTACATAATGACGTACCTTATTGGCAGGAGATATCATGCTGGAGAGAGATTCTTCTGTATATTTATATATATTTCCTTTTTTTTCAATATTAATGTACTCGATTTCGTCTGATCTCGTGTATTTTTTATCATTAATTTCTACGACTTCCGTAAAATGAAACCCATATGATGCTAGCAATCTCTGCATTAGTTTAAGACGGCTATTGAGTAAATTCACGTCTATATCATCATCGCCCATGATACCTCTGTTTTCTCCATTTAATATATATTCTGGTGATGTGAAAAATAAATCAGCTATACGTTGCGCCAGCACTGGGGACACATTATATTTACCATTAATGATTCTGCTAGCAGTTTCTGGAGTTACCGATAATTTTTCGGCAAAATCTTTTACACGCATGCCGGACTGTCTCACCAATTTCTGTATGCGCATTCCTACTTCCTGATTCATATTAATCTCCTTAATTATATAATATTTAACATTATATCATAAAAAATGATAATTTGCTATAAACATAAAATATCATTTTTTATGATGCTTTATCATAAAACATATTGACGAATCATTAATAATGATATAATATCATATTAAATGATAAAAGGAGGATGAAAAATAAAAATGGCAGAAAAAATAAAGCATTTGGAAACTAATTACATAAAGCAGTCAGAACTTAATTTCATCATAATTTTAAATAATGATGATGAAGTAAAAAAATTCAATGAACTGACGAAAGAGAAGTTAACACGTCCCTGTATCATTACAATTAATAACGGATGTGTATGTACGTCGAATCTAGCTGAATTGTCTTTTTATCAAGATCTCGGTTTTATTCCGTTGGAGATGAAAAAAGAGCAGGACGGTAATTGAAGAAGGTGAAAGTACCAGAACACTACAAGAGAAATTAATTGGTTTGACAAATACAATGTAGCGTGCTAATATTAACATACAAAGAGGTGCTACCGATAGACGGTCAGCCCGGTTTACGCATTATAAAAATAACCGCAACCTTGGGCGAGGGCGGTTATTTTTTTCTGCCATGGTTATCTTTCCCGATAAGGTAGAATAATCCGGCAACGCTTATCAATAAACTTGTGAACTGAATCAGTTCCGTCAGTGTTATCATCAGCATCCCCTCCGTCAACAAATTTCCTCTTTCGAAGATTTCTATGTAATCAGAGGGTTCAGTCCCTCTGTTGAGGGCTAACCGCCTACCGTTATGGTAGCACCTGATTACATTATATCAGAAAATATGTGCTTTTTCAACATGACAGTGCTTTGACATATAGCGTAAACACAATATTGTGTCTTGTTGAATAAATGTATTTTTGAAGCGATTGCAATAATCACAAGAATACTTAAAAACCAAGGAATATAAGTGAAAAATGATAATAATACATGTTTACTTATTTGTTTAAATATGCTATAATATACATATATTCAACAAATAAAACTTTTTCAGAAAGACGAGGTAAGATATATGAAAAATAAAATAAAATTTGTGGTAGCTGCATTGTTAATTTGTGTAGCAGCAATAGGTGTAAATGGAACATCCATTAATTATGGAGTGCGTGTACATAATGAAGGTATTGTTATTGATGGTGGAGAAAAGACAGTAGGGCGGAACGACGCCGATTATACATTGTTTGAAGAATATGGAAGTGATGCTGAAATTTATGGTTGTATTGAAGACGGTTATTTTTCTACTCCTGTAATTGAAAAAATTTTAAACGATGGGTATTGTCTTGGATATGTAGACCAGCTCAAAGCAGAAGGCTGGATTCCACAGGACTTCACGCCGGCTGGAAGTAAATCATCCAATAGTAATACAGCACAGACCGAAACAAAAGCAGAGCCACCAGCAGATAACCAGGTAGCCTCTTCTGAAACAAAAGAACAGCCAAAAACGGAAACCAAAACAGAGACTAAGACCGAAACAAAGGCAGAACCTACACAGGAAGAAATCAACGCTGCTTGGGAAGAAACAGAGCGGACAGAAGCAACCTGCACCGAGGATGGAAAGATCGTATATACAAACTCCATTACAGGAGACACCAAGGAAGAACCCCTTCCGGCAACAGGACATGATTATGAAGTGACAGATACGGCAGATGCCACCTGCACCGAGGATGGAACAAACACATACACCTGCAAGGTTTGCGGAGATACCTATGAGGAAGCAATCCCGGCAACTGGGCATACCGAAGGGGAATGGACGGTCACAAAAGAAGCCGGATTGTTTTCAGCCGGAGAGAAAACACTTGCGTGTGTAAAATGTGGGGAAGTGTTAAAGACAGAGACAATTCAACAAAAGTGTCCATTGTCACTTACTGCCGTGATCGGAATTGCTGTCTGTGTCATCCTTGTTGTGGCGATCGTGATTATGGCTGTTGCAAAAAAGCGTAAAAGACAGTAAATACAGGCATTTCAGCAAACAACCAACAAATAAATATACAGGAATTTAAGCAGACCACTGCCCGTAAAAAGGCAGTGGTCGTTTTTTTGCAATAATTGTTGAACATTGCTATAATATACAAAACCACTAGAAAGGAAATCGAAAATGGGAAAATTAAAGAAAGGGATCTGCTGCCTGCTCTTGGCTTTGATGATGGTGTCAGTATGCCTGATGACCAGACCGCAGGACATCAGGGCAGATATCAGTGAGAGCGTGTGGCAGAATTATAACGGCGAGATCGTCTTTTACGATGAACCGAGTGAATGTTTCATTTACCAGACCATGGATGTCAAGAAAACATCAAGTGTCTTTTACCGGACGATCGGGATCGAGTTTTCAAGGATCAAAAAAGATGTTGATCCGACAGACGGACTGCACGGCGGTTCGCATTTTTATGTAGGGGAATCGGACGGTCATGTATATGTGGATGCAGGTACGCTCCCTGTCAACCAGAAATGGTCCTACGATGGAAAACAGCGAGAATACATCATTGTTCCGCTGAGCCAGTATGATTCTACAAAAAAAGAGTATGACACCAAAGATGCAAAGGGAAACAATGTCCGGATCACAACTTATATGATCCAGAAAGATGATCTTTTAAGATCGATCGGCAACGTGTATCCAGACTGGCGAGATGAAATCGAGGAAAAACTGGCAAATAATGAGAGAGCCTATATTGGAATTGACTGTATCATCACCATGTACCGCCATGGAGAAAGTGGACGTGCTGAGGGTCAAATGTTTCAAAACGGTCAATTCATTGGCGAAATCTACGACTGGTCCAACTGGAACAAACTCATCACCGCAGCCCCATGGGCGAAAGAGGAAACCAAGACGATCTCCATCCCGTCGCATTTCAACCGTTTCCTTGTAATGGGTGCCAATACCAAGACGGAGAAAGAGACAGAGGGCGTGGAAGATCTCACCGGAATGACAGACGGAAGCTGTGTGCTTGTCAAAAACATGGATTCCGAAGCGTCAAATGTTGAGGCAGGAAATGACACGAACCAGTCCGGGGATAATTACGCAGCACCTGATCTGAGGACATATAACGATGATGATACCTTTGACATCGGAGTAAAGATCCCGACGACCGAAGATTATACCAATGCGATCAATCTGGATTCGTGGTACGGACACGTCAACGTATCTTCCCGAAGTGTTGTAAAGACCTATAAGGTGCCGTATGACATTACGGTAACTAAACAGGTGCAGGTAACACATACCGGATCACAGATCACAAGCTCTGATATGTCCGGACAGGTCTCCGGAGGAAAGACCTATGGAGACTGGTATATAAGGATCGAAGACGCGTCAAGCCCAAGTGGCTATCAGTACGTCATACCCTATACATATGAGACGACTTCTACACAGACGTACCATTTCAGCGGAAGTATCTCATATGAGATGGATCCGGTGCAGTATTACTATATCAGCGGCATGAACCTGTTGGAGTACAACAATGCGCTTGTTACAAATGACTTTTCTTCCGTGCCGTACAGCAACCGGGCAGATATCCAGTATGATATTGCAATAAACGGAGAAAAACATAGCAGCACCGACCATTCGACATTTGCAGGGACAACCTATACCCCGGATGATGATTATCATATCATCTGGCCGGATATCACGGGATACTCCGTGGATGGGACATTTGACAGTTCAGAACTTGATCCTTCGGACAGTTCAGTCCAGCATTATGTGAAACAGCAGTTTGCTACTTATATCGGCGCAAAAGAGATCATCGTAAAAAATGACGAGCTGACACTGGACGGTTCCAATTATATAAGCCAGAATGGGATCAATTTCACATTTGTGAAAAATGCAAAAGTGGAAATGAATGAGAACTCGGCAAATGATAAAGTGACAGGAAGCACAGTCGTGACGATCCCGGAAGAAACAAATAACGGATATTATTACACAACGCTGCAGGCAGTTTACAACCGGTTTGCCGCAGGAAGCAGCAGCGAGACAAGAACAATGAAATTTGTAGACAACGAGCTTAGCATTTCGGCGATCATGGCAGGATATGAGCATAATGAGCCGATCGTGGTACACAGTCCGGTTGTTGCGCCGATCTCCATGATGGGAGAGGGAAAGACACAGCTTATCAACCAGACCGGGGCAACACAACTTATCCTTGATAACACTTATAATGTAGACTTTGACTGGAACACATACTTCCAGCAGAAAGGTTACACGAATGTGTCAGGTTTCACGAAATACGTGAAAAATAAACAGGTGCGGTTCCCATTTTCCGCAAAAGTGAATGATACATATTATGATGTAGAATCTGCAACAGGATATACCGAATGGATCGACCTTGGAAATGTGGAATCGTTTGAGTTCTACCTTCCGTCATGGGCAGCCGAGGGCGTGTATGGCGTGGCAGATTATACAGGCTATGATGTAAATACAAATCCGGTTCAGGTGCGTGTATTTGCAAATAACTCGTCAGCCATAAACAACATGGAGGAATACACCTATAACAGCGACCTCGGAAACTATGTCGCAACCTATAACTATCCGGTGCAGGTGTCCGGAGTCATTTATGATTTCAAAGTGACAGGTATCAATGACGAGCAGATCTTCGGAGGATATGACAGATCAGAAGGTATCGGCGTATACCAGTTCACAAAGCATAAGCAGGAGAAGCGTGTCGGCACAACGAACCGCTTTGGAGAGACAAACGTAAGATATGTGCTTGACGGAACACTGACCAATGCATGGGATCTGATCAACACGATCCCGTTCACGAATGGAAAGTCCAATATCTATAGCGGAGGCACTTTCGGAGGCATGGGATTTTTACAGGCAGGACACGAATTTGGATTTACCTTTAAGACGATATCAAGGCTGTATAATAATGACGATACCATAAAGATCACGCCTGCCTACCGGTATATCGCACCGGACGGCACTGTGACGGATGATGTGAACATTTATTATGATCTGGATGGGAAATCCTTTATCAAGGCAGGATCACCACAGGACAGTAATAAGATCCAGACCGTGAGCATCGGGGATGCCTATTTTGCTTACAGTTATTACGATTATGGAGATTATGATCCGGTTTCCTATACGGCAAAGAAATTTGACAAATCAAATAATGAGATCTTATATCATGAGACACCAAGCTATACGGTAGGCAGTATCACGCTGCAGTCCACGCAGAAATTGCTTACAGGCGACGAGGAAGAATTGTTTGCCAATAAGGATAACAGCTCTGCAGACAGCCTGCGGTATAGAAAGACAGACGGATTAGGCGACATCAACAGGACTGTATATGACAAATTTGAAAAGTCCATGCAGACTTGGTATGGCGAATATAAGATCCCGTCAAAAATCCATGTCGTCAAAAAGAACCCGGCTGGCAGCCAGTATGAGGATGATTTCCAGAAAGCACTGGCAGAAAATGGACAGGCTTCAGAAGATGATGATTACTGGCTGGATGACGGTTACCTGATACTTGGATTTAAGATCGACACGTATGTGCACGGCACAAATGAACATCTCACTTATTATGGCGGTGCAAACGGAACCGGGCTTGATATGTGGGAGAGGGAACGTAAAAATGATCCAGATACCACAAAAGTCCGTGATGTATATGAACTGGATGATGTAGAGATCCGTGACGGGGATGTGGCGATCATTACACTTGACACAAAATTAAGTGACCAGTACACAACAGGAATCTTATATCTGAATTAATTTCATATCCATAGCATAGATTTGGACTCCGGGGCATATGCCCCGGAGTAACTTATAAGTTAGCTGGCAAAACTCCAAAGCTTTAGCTTCGGGAAGTGTCAAAAAGGAAAGGATTTGTATGAGAAAAGATTACGAAATGGACGAAGAAAACCTTCAGGAAGCTGAAGACGAGTTTTATAATTATTATCATGGCGAAAAGAAAAAGACGAATACGGTACCAGTCGTCATTGCTCTGGCTGCAGTCATGCTCTTGGCCGGGTTTGTCATAGGAAAAGGCTCAAATCTGCTCACACGCTCGCAGAATGAGGCAGAAAGGGATGTTGAACGGGCAAAGGATGTGGCAGAACAGACAAAGACAGACCATGGAGGAACTGTGCAGGGAACCTCACAGGCGAAGCAGGTATACATATCAGGCTACAACGAGGAACTTACGGAAAAAGTAAGAGAAGTAGTGGGCGAGATCTATCCGGGAGCAGCGGTGTCCGGATATGCAGACGAACTCACCGAAGCGTGCATGGAAGGAATTGTGGATGCCGCAGCACAGCAGATCATGGAAGACAGTGGAAATCCGGAAGGATATTTTTACATGAGCTGCGATATGGGCGGAGACTTTGACAGGGATGCGCTTTTGAATGGTCTGAACAACGAAAGGGTTAAACAGGAATCCGTATCTGCGTACTGGGTAGGTGCGGTGGCAGAAAATAGCGGTTACAAAGTATATTTGTTTTTCGAACGTTGAGTTTACAATATGAGTCCGCTTCCGGATATGTATGAGTTAAATGCCATGATGACTGGTGTTGCCAATATGGCAGAACAGATGCAGAATCAGGCACAGGAATTAAACAAAATTATAAGCTTACCCCAAAATTTACCGTAACCCCCTTTTCTTTAGATATGGGAAGTGCCAAAGATTATACAAATAATAAGATCTAAGCCGAGGTTGGATTAGCCTCGGCTTTTCTATTGTTTTATATATTTTTATATGTTTACTTATTTGTTTAAATATGCTATAATAAACAAGACAAAAGAGATAAGATATAAATGAGCGGAGGGAAGACGCTCTTTTGATGATAATAGAAGCTCTAACAAGAGGAACATAACAAGAAGAAATTGGTAAAGAAATATCAGAAAAAGCTAGGGAGGTTTTGATTATTATGCAGATAAAGATTAACTAAACTTAGAATCAAGCGAGGTAATTTATGAGCAAAATACAAGGTTTTATATTGTACCGCATCTGGTACGGAGATGTATTAGTTTATCTCGGCAGAACGAAGCAGCCACTGCAATCGAGAATCCACGGTCATCTTTTCAAAAAACCAATGCAGAGAAGCATTTCTATCAATTTGGTGACAAAAATAGAGTATGCAGAATTTCAAACAGAAGCGGAAATTACAAGCATGATTGTAGATGGTGGTGCGTTAGATATTACGATTTTTGCTTTTGAAAAATGCGGAGCTGACTGGTACAAGCAGGACGAAGGTTTTGGTAAAAACTAGATTTGCGGAGGTGCAAAGATGGCTTATGGCTATAAAAATTTATCAAAAGCGCAAGAAGATGCTATATGTGTTATGAAGGCGCATGGTAATACTTTGATAAAAATACACGGATTTTGGACATATGAAAATTGTGAATTTCACGAATACCATAACGGAAGCAGTTTAATGAAATTTCCAATTTATAATTGTCGAATAACAACATTAAGAGTGCTTGCACGAAAAAATGTGATTGCTCTTGATGAAGATAAAGGTATTTGTAAATTAAACTGAACATTTAGAATTTAAGGGAGAATTTATATGAGTAAATTTGAAAAGCAAAAACAACCATGCTGTATATGTAAGGGACATAAAGCCAATGAACCATTTGAAATTAGAGATGATTTTGGTGTCTTATATAAAACATCGCATATCTCTAACTGTCCTTATTGTGGCAGATTTTTAACAGAAAATTATAGCTAAACTGAACATTTAGAATTTAATGGAGGTACGAGTATGGATTTTTTAACAAATTTGGACAGTGAAACATTAAAGGCAGAATTATTAGCATTTTTAGAACTTGGAGATGATGAATTCGACATATCTTCGATGGGAGAATTTGAAGAACAGTTTGTAGAATTTATTGGAGGATACAAAAAAATGAAAAATGGAATTCACGGAAACAGAAAACAGCTTGAGGAATTATCAGTGAATAGGATCCTGGGTGAATTATATGATAAGGCGAAAGCTGAAAATGATGGGAAAGTTCATATAAGAGAAATTGAGGACGGACATGTTGGAGATACTATAGAACTTTATTAATAATCACTTAAACTTAGAACATCTAGAATTTATAGCAGGAGGAGATATGGGAAAATTAATTAATAAACAGGATGCAATTGATAAAATTAAAAAAGAAACTCTTATAAATTATTCCGTTGCCGTGATGGCGGAGGTTGCGGAACGTGCTAAACAGGAAGATGCACCAATTTATGAAGGAGATAAGGAAGTTGACCAGTGGGTGCGTTTATCAGATGTAGAAGAAGCAATCAATAAGTATTTAAACTGAACGTAGTTGCATGGTTTGTGATATTGATTTTGGAATAAATGCAGTCGAAAATATTATAGAGGAATTTTAATTTAGCGGGGTAAAACAATGGCAAGATTAAAAAATGATTTGCGAAATTGCAAGTTTTGCAGTCATAAAAAACCCGATATTGAAAATCTGTGCTATTACTGTTCCAATAGGCAAAGCGAACATTATCTTGAAAAGATAAGAGATGATACACTTATGCGTCATTGCAAGGGCGGTAATTGCAGGCGAATGTACAGATAAACTGAACTTAGTGGAGGTAATTAATATGAAAAATAAATCGTATTTAGCGAAGGTATGCGAAGGGTGTGATTATAGTCCTGCATTCTGCGACGGGGATGTAGGTGTTTGTGAAAGCGCATCTTTACATGGAGCAAACAGTGAAATTGGAAGAAGAAACGGAGCTTTTGAAAAGAAAGAATTTGAAAGAGAGTTAGAACCATTTTTTGGAAGATAAACTGAACATGAGGTAGAAATAATGGATGCAAAGAGAAAAGCAATACCAAAAAGCATTAGAATGACGGTATATCAGAAGTGCAACAATAAAGGATAAAGACAAAAACAATTCTTTCTAGATTTCATCAAAAGACTTGAAAAGGCAGGAAAAAACTAGCAAAAAGAGCTAAAAATCCTGTGAACGGAGGCGGCAATGATTACAACAGGCAGGGATATTGAAACAATACTTTTTAAGAATGGATATAACCAAATTGGTGCAACCAGAAGGCATGCAAAGATCTATATGAGCAATATCAGGGAATTAAAAACTGTTATTGTCATTGAAGCGATACAGGCGGAAGTGAGTGGGACATGCTCTCTGAATGCTGTGATACGAGAGGCAGAAGAAAAATATAATATCCTTCTTGCCGTTGATCCATTGATCATATTAATCGGTTCTTCAAGAACACATAAACTTTACGGCAAGAATATGATGACCATAGACTGCTCTGATTCAAAAATAAAATGCCGTGGATATTCGGCACGATATGAGAAGGAATGCCTTGATTTTATTGACTTTTCCAAAAAGCAAAGAAAAATCGCAAAAGCAAATTTGGATATTTCAAAAAGGGTAAATGGCAATTACAGTACATGGATCTTATATATCATTATGATGATAAATGTTTGTTGCTTTTATAATGCGGTAAAGACCGGAGGACTTGGCTTTGCCGGTTATACATCAAATAACGGGCTGGAAGTGTATGCAATATCAGCAAAAGCAATCATTGTAAACAAAGAATATGTAAGGCTTATAAGCTATATGTTCGAGCATGGAAGTATCGGACATCTGTTTGGAAATGTCGTGTCTCTTTTCCTGCTGGGAAAGATGCTGCTGAAAAGGAAAGGCACCTTAAGATTCCTTGCTGTATATATGCTCGGCGGTATCTCTGCAGGTTATCTGTCCTCTGCATATCATTATTTTGTAATGAAAGATTTGCAGACTATAACCGTCGGGGCATCCGGAGCCATATTTGCATTACTTGGAGCATTGGTAATGGATGTGCTGACAGATGATAACATGATCGGAATGAAAAAGCGGTTTGCCGGATTTGCAGGTGCAATGCTGATCTTTAACAGTATTGGTTTTAACATTGACTGGATCGGGCATGTAGGAGGATTTCTTTCGGGAATGCTCCTCATGTGGTATATCAATAAGATTGACCAGATTGTGATGAACTTATCAGAAATGAAGATATACAGGCTCAAAGCAAACGGACGGATGTAAAGCAGAACAAGTATCTTTGGTTAGATATACGGAAAGGAAAAATTCATGGAAAAACGGATGCCGGTAATCGGAAAAGCGTGGCTGAAAGATGAAAATGAAATAACACAGTGGATCACATCTAAAGAAGCTGAAAAATATAGGACAGAAAACTGGTCTAAAGTCAGTGCCTCAGACTGGGAATCTGGTGAGCAGATCAATTTTAATGAGCTGAGTCGTAAAATGCCCGGTGTATACGATGCATTGAAACACGGTACTGAAGGTGGCAGCTGGTTAAAAAAGCTGCTTGAACAGGATGAATATAATAAACGCATGGAGCAGTGCTTTGACCTTATTTATCTGGATGAAAAAGAACGCTTTGTGATGATCCGGTCATCAGAAGGGGAATGGATACTGCCTGCCAGATTTGCAAAGTGGGAAGTGTTCAAAAATTATGATGATGTGAGCGTTTCGAGGTTATCTTCAATAAGCAGCAGTGGTAGCAGTCTCATGATGGCTTCTGGGGATGTATCAAAAACAGATATCCAAAACCAGATTCAGAAAAAAGAGGAAGAAATAGAAACAGCGAGACAGCAGCTTGCAAATATTCAGGAAGAAACAGAGAAGAGGCTTGCCGAGTTCAGACGGCAGCTGGAAGAAGAATACCGCAGGCAGAATGAAATCATTGCAGAAAAGAAAGCAGAACTTGAAGCAAAAGTCGAGGAACTGAACAACCAGATATATATGCTCGACACACAGATCTATGCGATCCGCTGCATGACAGGAGAAGTGGTAAACTTCACAAAGCTTACAAACGGACAGTCCGCAGACATAAATGCTCCGCTTGTGATCTACCAGAAATTAAGATTTCTCGACGAGGAATTAGGAAAACTGATAGCCCTTTATGATTTTGATGGTGAGGACTGCGGTTGCTTTGAAGATTTATTAAAACACCGCAGGGATATGGGCGGTCTTTTCTGTCCGGGAGACAAATCAGTTTCATTTGTCAAAGTGAGCAGGAGCGGAACCGGCTACTGCACAAGCGACAGGTTTGAAAATATGCTGGAATCTTATGAAAAATATCATGGTCATACGATCGGGATCCTGGTACGTGATGGAGACAATCTTTATATCGGATGGACGGATGAAGATAGAATCAGGATCAGCGATGATAACATGTATTATGAACCAAAAAAAGAAACTATAACACAGGAAACAGAGTACGCAGCATCCACCACAAGGGAAGAAAAGATTGCAAGGTTTTTTATCATATCTATCCTGCAGGGACTTATCAATGAAGGAAAACTGATAAGGCTACCGGAAGAAGTAAAAGTAATGCAACCAAACCCATACGTTGTATTTTCCATGGCGGACGGATGGCTTGAGGATAATACTTATGGCACATGGGTAGATATTTTAAAGGCAACAGCCGGGGAAATGAAGAAAGGAGACATGGTACTGACTATACAGTACATTACAAGGGATGATGCATATTCCAGCGACGGGACGCAGTTCCAGAAATATAATAACGACAGAGGGCGTGGGGACAAGAACCGGACACATGATGTCAGCATTGCTAACAGCACGGTGTATCAGATCAATCTGGTCGAAACAGATGAATCATACACTGTGAGCTATCTGTACTATCCATATGACTGCAAGAATGAAAAGGTACCTATTACAGATACATCATGGACTGTCAACCATCATTTCATGGAACTTGCCGGACCACCTGAACTAAAAGAAGAAGAGATCACGTTGGAGGCAGGAAAATTCTATCCAGACTTTTATCCGCATGCAAAGGACAAGCTTACCGAAGAGAATGTGAAAAAATGGGTGATCTGGAAGAATAAGTACTACCGTAACGATTCAATCTCTTATGAGACAAGGGCGTTCACTGACGAATATAAATGCTATAAAAAGGTCGTACATGACGTAAAATATAAACAGTCTGATCCACATTATTACATTTCAGAGGAAAAATCAGACTGTGCAGCTACTTGGGATTCTTCCAAAAAAATGGCAAGGGCAAACATGGAAGTTTTCAAAGATGAATTTCTCAACCTGACCTATTTAGATTCCGTGAGGATTAGATATGCGATCACAAACAGAAAACTGGGCGGCTGGAAGATAGGCAGAAAGGAAGTAGACTATGCCAAAGCCATCAAGTATCTCAATGTGGCGCTTTCCTATGTGTTAAATAGGGAAGAAGAAGAAAAGAATATGCTGCTTGAACATATGGATGTTTTGCCGGAGAACTGGCAGGTAACATTGACAGAATGGAGACACGAAAACAGCTATCACAAATTAACACCCGCGAGAGCAAAATCTTTTGTGGGATTATTAAAAGACAAAACCAAATAGAAGATTGGAGAAAAAGATGGAACTATATTTTCATAGTAAATTAAACATAGGAGTATTCTTGATAACTGCAATAATCATAGCAGGAATATTAATATGGGCTAAAACCTTCGTGTTTGATGCTGTCCCAGAACGGGATTCGCAGACAAATGAGAAGATTTCTAAGAAAATATAATTAGGAGAGGCTGGTAAAAAAATGAACGATAAAACAACAGTTAAGGATATTATATATGGCATTATCTTGTCATTATTGGTTACTTGTGTGGCTTGTGCATTCGTATACATTGCTCAATTAGGAGCTACAAAGTTGAAAGAATATTGGTCATCTAAATATGCAATCACATATATGCAGGCAGAAGTCATTAACACGGAATATAATGGAGCGGATTATTATGCAATATGTATTGAAGAGGGGGGAGAAAATACACCGGAAAATAGAATTGCTGTTTGGG
>OGOH01001805.1_pt1 | contig 14333 bp, 12 predicted proteins | sample 1552571 | NCBI WGS metagenome assembly OGOH01 (sample SAMEA2580170, study PRJEB22360) | human gut metagenome | biome: human gut; feature: human-associated habitat; material: faeces | place: Denmark | collected 2008/2010
CGGCGTTTCAGGGGTCGGTTGGGCCCAGCCGTTCGGGATGCGGCTGCCATTGGTGGACGGTCACGGCAATTTCGGTTCTCTCGATGACGGTCCTGCTGCTTCTCGTTATACCGAGGCTCGTATGGCGCCGGCCGCGTTGGGCATGAATGCCGATATCGCCGAAAATACCGTCGATTTCACGCCGAATTACGATAACAAGCTTCAGGAGCCGACTGTGCTGCCTGCCGCGATTCCGAACCTGCTGGTCAATGGTGGTTCCGGCATTGCCGTCGGCATGGCCACGAATATGGCCACGCACAATCTTGGCGAGGTGGTGGCTGCGGCCAAGCATCTTATGCGCCATCCCGACACGACGTTAGAGGAGTTGATGCGCTACGTGCCGGGTCCGGATTGGCCGGGCGGCGGCGTGATTGTGGGCCGCAAGGGCATCCGCGAGGCGTACGAGACGGGTCGTGGCGCGTTGACCACGCGTTCCGTGACGCATATCGAAAACGTGACGGCTCGCAAAAAGGCCATCGTCGTGACGGAACTGCCGTTCATGGTGGGTCCGGAACGTGTGTTGGAACGTATTTCCGAAGGTGTGAAGAACCGTAAGCTGGACGGCATTTCCGGTGCCATCGATCTGACTGACCGGCATAACGGCACGCGCCTCGTCATCGAAATCAAAACCGGGTTCGATCCGAACGCGGTGCTGGCGCAGCTGTTCAAACACACGCCGTTGCAGGACAATTTCACCATCAACAATGTGGCGTTGGTCAATGGCCGTCCGCACACCATGGGATTGAAGGAAATGCTTCAGGTGTGGGTGGACCATCGTCGTGTGGTGATCCGCCGACGCAGTGAATTCCGCAGGAAGAAGGCGCTTGAGCGGCTGCACTTGGTGGAGGGCTTGCTGCTCGCCATGGTGGACATCGATGAAGTCATTCAGGTGATTCGCTCTTCTGATGATGCCGAGGCCGCGAAAACAAAGCTTATCGCCGTATTCGATCTGGACGAGATTCAGGCACAGTACATTCTTGACTTGCGGCTGCGCCGTCTGACCAAGATGAGTCGTATCGAGCTTGAGGCGGAACGCGACGATCTGAAGCGGCGTATCGAAGAGCTTGAACGCATTCTTGCTTCCGATGAGGCGCTTGACGGCGTGGTCATTGACGAAATGGATGACGCCGTGGCCAAATACGGCATTCCCCGGCGCACGGTGCTGCTGGATGAGGATGAGGAAGGCAATTTGACGCCTGTTGTGGCGCATGGCGATGATATCCGAATAGCAGGATACCATGCGTACCGTATCGGCAACGCTTTCACCCTTGGAAGCAGAGCTGTTCTGTGCACTTGCAAAGCCCAATACCTTGCCGCCAAGGCGCATCATGGCCGATTCAAAGCTCAGACGCGTGCGGGTACTCGGCTCGTAAAAGAGCGTGGCAAGGATTTTACCTTCACACTTGTGGGCGAATGCGGTGCGGTCGTTTGCAATGCTGTCCGCAAGGTCCAGCAGACGCAGGGTCTCCTCAAAGGAAAGATCCAGCGGGTCTACGAGGTGTCTTAACTCATTCATCTTATCTATGCCTTCCTTTCTTATGTGCGCCGTGTGTTGCGTTTTATACGTGGCGCAAGTAAAAACAGGCTGTAAAAAACCTCCCCGGTAAGCCCAGAGAGGTTTTCAGCATCAATCTTCGTCTTCTTCCTCGGGCTCGTTCCAGTTGTGCCAGACCTGCTGGACATCGTCGTTATCCTCGAGTGCATCGATCAGCTTCTGCATCTTGAGAATCTGATCGGGATCAGTGAGATCCGTGTAGGTATCCGGGACCATTTCCACTTCTGCGGAAACAAAGGAATAGCCCTTAGCTTCCAGATCATCGCGAACGCCGCTGAAATCGGACGGCTCAGTGTAGATCTCGAACACGTCTTCGTCTGCCTGAAAATCGGAAGCACCGGCCTCCAGTGCATCGCTCATGACGGCATCTTCGTCAAAACCCTCACGCTCCAGCACGATAACGCCCTTTTCGTTGAACATGAAGGAAACGCAACCGGTAGTGCCGAGGTTGCCGCCGAACTTATCAAAGTAATGACGGACATCGCCCGCGGTACGGTTGCGGTTATCGGTGAGGCATTCCACGATGACGGCAACGCCTGCGGGGCCGTAGCCTTCGTAGGTGATGCTTTCATATGCGTTGGAGTTGCCCTCGCCTGCGGCTTTCTTAATGATGCGCTCAATGTTGTCGTTCGGCACATTGTTCGCCTTAGCCTTCGCAATGACGTCCTTCAGCTTGGAGTTTGCTGCCGAGTCTGCGCTGCCGCCTTCTTTAACGGCAACGGCAAGCTCACGGCCAATCTTTGTGAAGATCTTCGCTCTTGCACCGTCGGTCTTTTCTTTCTTTCTCTTAATATTATTCCACTTGGAATGTCCTGACATTGATGAAAACCTGCCTTTATTCACACAAATTCAAGTTATTATATCACAGCTCGCGCGCGATTTCAATAGCAATTTCCTGTGCCTTCGCGAAAATCGCAGAGTTTTCGCAATCTGCACGGTCTGTGTCCGGCAAAACCACCGTTTTTTTGAGCGTTGTGTTCATAACGGAAAAGCTTTGGCGCAGTGTTTTCTCGCATACCTCCACCGCAAACGGATCATACCGCCCCATGGTGAGCAGCAAAACGGCATCGCGGTGTGTCGCAATCGCCGGGCGGATACCACGGGCAAATCTAGCTTCAAAATACCGCTGAAAACGGTCGATGACCGCCTTGAACTGCGCCGGAAACGAGAGGTTATAGACCGGCGTGGCGATGAGAAGCAGATCACACGCGCGTAGGTCACGATCGAATTCATCGAGGTCGCGAAACGCGCAGCCGTCTGCTTTTTGGCAATATCCGCAGGCGATACACGGATGAATATTCACTTTGCAAATGTCAAGTGATTTTACTTGCCAGTCTTCCCCTTTCAATCCGTAGAGAAAAGCTTCAAGCAGCTTCTTTGTGTGTCCGTCTTTATGCGGCGAAGAAAATAAAACGAGTGCATGTTTCATGTACTGGCCTCCGATCTTGTAAAGTAAAAAGCCTTTTCAAAGCTATTTAACTTTACGCAAATGTAAAAAGAGCGCTGTGAATTCACACACAGCGCTCTGTAAAGAATTATCCTTTTACAACGATATTGACGAGCTTGCCCGGAACGTAGATCTCTTTCACGACGTTCTTGCCGTTGATCTCCGCTGCAATGCGGTCTTCCGCCTTTGCAAGTGCAATCGCGTCATCCTTCTGGATATCGGCTGCAACGCACAGTCTTGCGCGAACTTTGCCGTTGACCTGCACAACGATTTCAATGACGTCATCTTTGCACTTTGATTCGTCGTACTTCGGCCAAGGCTGCTCCGTGACCATGCCCTCGCCGAGCTTCATTTCGCTCCAAACCTCTTCTGTTACATGCGGTGCAAACGGGTTGAGGAGCATCGTGAAGACGGAGAGCTCTGCTTTATTGATGGAGCCCTTTTCCGCAATAACGTTCATGAGCGCCATCAAAGATGCAATGGCGGTGTTGAACTTGAGGTTCTCAATGTCATAAGAGACCTTCTTGATGGCTTTGTGGAAAGAATTTTCCATCTCCGGGCGGATCGCTTCGCCGTCGACGAGAATGGACTGCAGGTTCCAATAACGCTCAATGAAGCGGCGGCAGCCCTTGATACCGGCGTTGCTCCACGGTGCGGCCTTCTCAAAGTCGCCGATGAACATTTCGTAGAGACGGAGCGTATCAGCGCCAAACTCGTTTACAACGTCGTCCGGGTTGACAACGTTGCCGCGAGACTTACTCATCTTCTCGCCGTTTTCACCGAGAATCATGCCGTGGCTCGTGCGCTTTGCATACGGTTCTGCGGTCGGGACCTGGCCGATATCGTAGAGGAACTTATGCCAGAAACGGCTGTACAGCAAGTGCAGCGTGGTGTGCTCCATGCCGCCGTTATACCAGTCTACCTGATGCCAGTAGTTGAGTGCTTCCTTGGATGCAAAAGATTCATCGTTGTGCGGATCCATATAGCGCAGGAAGTACCAGGAGGAGCCTGCCCACTGCGGCATGGTGTCCGTTTCGCGCATGGCCTTGCCGCCGCACTTCGGGCACGTGGTGTTGACCCAATCGGTCATCTTGGAGAGCGGAGATTCGCCGTTATCGGTCGGCTCGTAGGAATCAACCTGCGGCAGAACGAGCGGCAGCTCGCTTTCATCGATCGGCACATAGCCGCACTTCTCGCAGTGTACAATCGGAATCGGCTCGCCCCAGTAGCGCTGGCGTGCGAATACCCAGTCACGGAGCTTATAGTTGACCTTACGGTGGCCGATGCCGGTCTCCTCAAGGTAATCTTTGATGCGGACTTTCGCTTCTTCGACGGTCATGCCGTCCAGAATGCCGGAGTTGACCATGATGCCGGTGTCGCAGTCCGTGAACGCTTCTTTCTGTACATCGCCGCCCTTAACGACTTCGACGATTGGCAGGTCGAACTTCTTTGCGAACTCCCAGTCACGGGTATCGTGTGCCGGAACAGCCATGATGGCGCCGGTACCGTAGGAAACGAGAACGTAGTCGGAAATGAAGATCGGAATGGTGGTACCGGTCAGCGGGTTGATGGCCTCAACACCCTCCAAACGCACGCCGGTCTTATCTTTCGCGACCTCGGTGCGCTCAAAGTCGGACTTTTTCGCGGCCTCTGCCTGATATGCGCGGACGGCATCCAGATTCTGCAGCTTATCCGCCCACTTTTCAATGAACGGATGCTCCGGGGAAACGACCATGTACGTTGCGCCGTAAAGTGTATCCGGGCGGGTCGTGTAAACAGTCAGCTTATCGCCTGCGGTCGTGTTGAAATCGACCTCGGCGCCCTCGGAACGGCCAATCCAGTTTTTCTGCTGGGTCTTAACGCGGTCTGGATAATCGACAAGATCAAGGTCGTCGATGAGGCGCTGTGCGTAAGCGGTGATTTTCAGCATCCACTGGGATTTGACCTTGTGAATAACTTCACTGCCGCAGCGCTCACAGACGCCGTTGACAACCTCTTCGTTTGCCAGAACGCATTTGCAGGAGGTGCACCAGTTGACGGACATCTCTTTTTTGTAGGCCAAACCGTTCTTAAAGAGCTGGAGGAAAATCCACTGCGTCCACTTGTAGTATTTCGGATCAATGGTGCTGATCTCACGGCTCCAGTCGAAGGAGATGCCGAGAGACTGAATCTGCTGCTTAAAGCGCGCAATATTCTTCTTTGTGATCTCTTCCGGGTGCACGTGGTTCTTGATGGCATAATTCTCTGCCGGTAGGCCGAATGCATCCCAACCAATCGGATAGAGCACATTGTAGCCCTCCATGCGGCGCTTTCTGGAAACAACGTCAAGCGCGGTGTACGGACGCGGGTGGCCGACATGCAGACCCTGACCGGACGGGTACGGGAACTCGATCAGAGCATAATATTTCGGCTTATCCGAAGTATTGGAAGCATGGAAAACACCGGCTTCTTCCCACTTCTTTTGCCACTTCGGTTCAATTTCACTGGGATTGTACTTGTTCATATTGATTACACTTACCTCTCTGCGCTATATAAAATAACAAAATCAATTCGGTTCAAACGTCATGTTGAGCTTTTCGCCGTCGAGCCACAGGCGATCCAAATCATAAAAACTGCGCGCTTCCGAGGTGAAGATGTGTACGACCACCGTTTCGTAATCGAGCACGACCCAGGAATCGGAGCGATAGCCCTCCACGCGGTCCGGCGCAATGCCGAGCTCTTTCAGCTTAAACTCCAGCTCGTCCGCCAGAGCATGCACATGCGTGCTGCCGGTGCCGTTCGCCAGAACGAAATAATCACCGAGCGAGGAAACGTCCGAAATGCGGATCACATTGATCTGATCGGCTTTTTTCGCATCCAAAATGCCCGCTGCGGTTTTTGCAAGCGTCAATGAATCCATGCTTTTAGCCATTCCTTTCTGCGCGCTGCGCGATTTTTATGCTTCCTTCCGCTTAGTTGCCGTGCCGCAAAGCCCACACCGCGTCATTATATGCGTCTATGGTCTCCGGCACGATGGGCGCGCGGTCTTTTGCGAGCTCCGTAATGGTGAACGCGATGCCCTCCACAATAGCTTTGTCAAGGCTTTTATACGCGGCCTTGCGCATATCCTCTACGCCGGGGTAATTGCGGTCTTTGGAGATGAAATCCGCGATAAAAATGACTTTTTCGAGTAACGTCATGTTTTTTCTGCCCGTGGTGTGGTATCGCACGGCATTGTAAACATCCTCGTCCTCAATGTGCAGAACATGCTTGATATACACCGCGCCGCTGATGGCATGCCAGAACTTTTTAGCGGAAAGTTCAACGTCTCTCATAATTATACCAAAGTCCGCGAGAATTTTCAACTGTTTCTCCGGGGGTGTATCCTTCAAAATATCGTGCAAAAGCCCTGCAAGCTCCGCTTTTTCGGTATCGGCACCGTATTTTTTTGCAAGCTTTACCGCTTCTTCCGAAACATTTAAGGAGTGTTCGAAACGTTTTTGCGTGAGCATGGGCTTGATGATATCGATATATTGCTGTTTTTCTTTCTTATTCATGCGTGTAAAGCCTCTTTTTTTGGATGTATTCCGCGACGCCTGCGGGCACAAGACCGCTTATATCTTCGCCCTGCAGACTTTTTTCGCGCACCATCGTCGATGAGACAGGCAAAAACTCGATGTTCTGCACGGTAAAGCGCAGCTGCGGGAACTTTTCCTTCACTTCTTCTCCGTGTGTGACAAGCGTTTGGAAGCTATCCTTGTCACGCGGTGCGGCGCAGATCTCTGCCGCGGCGAAAATGCGCTCCGGGTGATACCACTTTTCGACGGTGCAGAACATGTCTTCCCCCATCAGCAAAAAGAGCGCATCGTCGGGATATTGCGCTTTCAGTTCCGTCATGGTGTCTGCCGTGTAGCTTTTGCCCGTGCGCAGCACTTCAATATCCGAGACTGTGACGGGACATTCGGCGATGTCTGCCGCCGCAAGCCTGCACATTTCAATGCGGTCTGCCCCGCTTGCAAGCTGATGTGTCGCTTTGTGCGGCGGCGTGCCCGTCGGAATCAAAATCACGCGGTCAAGCGACAGACGCTTAATAAACTCCCGCACAAGGTGCACATGCGCCGTGTGGATGGGATTGAACGTGCCGCCGTAAATGCCGATGCGCATGGCTTATGCCTTTTTCGCACGCGGCAGGACGATCTTCGGATCCTTTTCGTTGCGTTTATAAAGCGCAAATTTGGAACCGATGACCTGCACGACTTCGCTTTCCGTCTGCTCTGCGAGCGCTTCTGCGGCTTCACGCGGAGAGACCGGCGCAGTCTCCAACACTTTGCCCTTGATGAGTTCACGCTTAAAAATAGCGTCTGCGGCCTGCTTTACGACATCTCCATCGATGCCGCCCTTGCCAATCATCAAAATGGTGTCTTCATTTACGGCGAGCGAGCGGAGATACGCTCTTTGTTTACTGGTCAGCATAATTTATCCCTCTTTGTCTTTCAAGTAGTTTTCAAGTTTTTCTGCGAAAATACGCAAGGATTTCCCTCGGTGGCTCACGGCATCCTTTTCTTCTGCTGTCGCTTCGCCGAACGTCTTGCCCGCGCAGCCTTCTTCGGTGCAGATGAAAATGGGGTCATAACCGAAACCGCTTTCACCGCGGCATTCCTCTGCGATGCGCCCGTAGCAGTAGCCCTCAGCTTCAAGTACGTCGCCGTTCGGGAATACACAGCAGATGGCGCTTGTAAAGTGTGCGCCGCGCTTTTCTTCCGGCACGCCCTTGAGCTTTTTGAGTACCGTTGCCTTACGCTTGCCCGGCTCGGCATACCGTGCGGAATACACGCCCGGCTCGCCGTTTAAATAATCGATCGATAAGCCGGAATCGTCCGCGACGCACGGCAGGCCCGTTTCGTCACACGCGGATTTCGCCTTGATATACGCGTTTTCACGGAACGTGGTGCCGGTCTCTTCCGCCTCGGTCAGCTCGGCCGTCTGCACGGTGATGCCAAGCGGCGCCAAAATGCGGCCGAATTCTTCTATTTTATGCGCATTATGCGTTGCAATGATCATGTTCATACGTTATCCCTCCAAAATTCCGAAATCGCGTGCGGCTTGCTGCCAATGCTCTAAAAGTACGGGGCCGCCCGCTGCAAGCTCTTCTGCGCGCTGCACGCAGAAAAGCGAATAATTTTTGCCGGTGTAAAGCTGTTTTAAAATCGCATGCCCCCACACGCCCGCGCGGGTCAGCAGTCCGCTTTCGCGGATTTCCAGTGCTGCGGCGTCAATGTCATACGGCACTTCGAGCAGCGTTTCGTTCCATGTGTTTCCGTCGGAATCGAGCAGCGCCATTTTCGCCGTGACGGTTTGCGTACACTGCACGCCGACCGCACCGGGGTTCACGTACAGCTTGCCCATTGTGTGCGCGCTGCACGGCTGATGCGTGTGGCCGCTTAAAAGCACGCGCTCGTCGATTTTTAAAAGCCAGCTTTCTATCTTATAGGAGAACGGGCGCAGCGTGTCGCGCGTTTTTTCCGGTGAGCCGTGGCAAATGCGTATGGGACACTTGCCGTTTGGATCAATTGTCTGCATAAACGGCAATACGGAGATGAACTCGAGATCCTCCGCCGTTAGCCCCTCGTAGGTGTATAGAAGGGAGCCTGTTGTAGTGCCGTTTGCCCAATCGCTGCCGAAGTTGTGGTGGTTCAGCACATATTCTTCGCGGTTGCCGCGCACGAACCAGCAGGGCATTTCCTGCTTTGCGCGGTATATTAGCTTCATAGTCTCGTGCGGGTTTGCACAGTCCGAAATATAATCGCCGAGGAAAATGTACCCATCCGCTTTTTGCTTTTCCGCTTCCTTCAGGCAAGCTTTCAGCGCATGGTGGTTGCTGTGTACATCGGAAAAAACGGCGAGCCTCATGCTTCCGGTCTCCGCTCGAACAGCGCGCGGGCGAAATCCTCCGCGTCAAACGGCTGCAGATCGTCCACCTGCTCGCCGACGCCGATGAACTTCACCGGCAAACCGAGATCCCGGTGGATTGCCAACACAACGCCGCCCTTTGCGGTGCCGTCGAGCTTTGTGAGCACGATACCCGTGAGTCCTGCGGCTTCTTTGAATTCACGCGCCTGATTGACGGCGTTCTGCCCCGTTGTGGCATCGAGCACAAGCAAAACTTCTTTGCTGCAGCCCGGCAGACCCTTATCGATGATGCGCGAAATTTTGGAAAGCTCGTCCATCAGGTTTTTCTTATTGTGCAGGCGTCCGGCCGTATCACAGATGACCACATCGGCGTGACGTGCCTTCGCCGCAGAGATGGTATCGTACACGACGGCGGCGGGGTCTGCGCCCTCTGCATGCTTGATGATCGGCACGTCTGCGCGCTCTGCCCAGCCTTCAAGCTGCTCAATGGCCGCCGCGCGGAACGTATCCGCCGCGCCCAAAATTACCGATTTGCCCTCTTTTTTAAGGCGGGAAGCCAGCTTGCCGATGGTCGTCGTTTTGCCGACGCCGTTCACGCCGATGACAAGGATGACGGATGGCTGCGTATCGAGATGCAACTCGTTGTCGCCGCTGACCATCTCCGTGACGACCTCCTGCAAAAGCGTCATAATCTCGTTCGGGTCTGTGATGCCGCGCTCTTTCACGCGTGCGCGGAGCGTATCGCAGATTTCGGTCGCGGTGTTCATGCCGACGTCCGCCATGACAAGCAGCTCTTCAAGCTCCTCAAACAGCTCCTCATCGATCTTTGTGAACGCGTGGAGCATGCTGCTAATCTGCCCGGTGATGCTGTCTCTTGTTTTTTTTAGTCCCGCTTTGATCTTATCAAAAAAGCCCATTCAGGCACCTCTTTTCCGAATTTATGTTGTTATACCCAGTTTTTCCTGCGCTTCGTGTGCGTGCAGTGCCAAGAGTTTCGAAATGCCCTGGTCCTGCATCGTCACGCCGTAGAGCATATCAGCTTCTTCCATCGTGCCGCGGCGGTGCGTGATGACGATGAACTGTGTCTTTTGGTTCATGCGGCGCAGGTAATTTGCAAAGCGCACGACATTTACGTCATCCAGCGCAGCTTCGATCTCGTCGAGCATACAGAACGACGGTGGATTTACGCGCATGATTGCAAAGTAAAGCGAAATTGCCACAAGCGCCTTTTCGCCGCCGGAAAGCAGCTCGATGTGCGAGACGATCTTGCCCGGCGGGTGCACGCGGATATCGATGCCGGAATGCAGTACATCGCCGCTGTCCGTAAAGCAAAGCTCTGCCGATCCGCCGCCGAATAACTCCTGAAAAATCCGGCTGAAATTCTGATTGATGACGGAAAAGCGCTCTGCAAACTGCGTCTGCATCTGCTTTGTCAAGTTGTCGATGAGCTTTAACAGCTCGGCGCGGGAGCGCTGCACGTCGTCCGTTTGCATTTTGAGGAAATTGTAGCGCTCCGAAACCTCTTTGTATTCCACAACAGCCGCCACGTTGACGGAGCCGAGCGCTTTGATGCTGTTTTTAAGTTCGGACAACCGCCTTTGCGCCGTGAGCACATCTTCAATCGTGATGTTCATTTCCTCGGCTTCGCGGCGGGTGAGCTCGTATTCTTCCCACAGCTTTTTGAGGATAGCGTCGTATTCACCGCTCTGGTTTTCACGGCGTTCGCGCAGACGGGCAAGTTCAAGGCCAATCGTCTCGCGGCGCGAGGAAGCTTCGCGTTCTTTTTGGCGCAACTCGCTCGTCTGTTGCTCGAGTGCCGTGCGCTTTGCGGCGATGACGCTGACCGTTTGCCGTTTTTCCTTTGCGGTCTCACGCAGATTAGCAGATTCAATTTTTCGGTTTTCAATATCCGCTTCGCGCGCTTTGATCTTCTCGAAGCTTTCCGCAAGTTCTTGATTTAAACTTTCTATACGTGCAGCGCGTTCGGACTGCTGTGCTTTCAGCGTTTGCACAGCATTTTCAAGCGATTCTTTATCTTTTTCGATGGCGAGCCCCGCAAAACGGATTTCCTGCAAATGCTGCAAGGTCTCATCACAACGATGCATTGCGTCCTCGCGGTCGCCGATCATGGATTCCATTTTGCTTCTGGCTGCCTGAATTTTGTCTTCTGTTTCTTCTGTTTTCTGCTGGGCGCTGTCTGCGGTCTGCACAAAACCGCTCAGACGCTTTGCGGCACTTTCTTTTTCGTCGCGCAGAGAAGCAAGGTTCGCGGTTTCCGTCTCCACGTCGCGTGCGGCACGGGCCGCTTCCGTTTTGAAGCGGATCTCATCTTCCCTGTGCTGCGCCAGCACGGCCTTGGCGTTTTCAAGCTCCGTCATGGCCTGCAGCACTTCCTGCTGTGTAGCCTTGTGGCGCTCCAGTGTTTCATTTGCAGCCTGCGCCAGCATTTGTGCGTCTGCGCGAATGCGTGCAATCTCCGCCGAGCGGCTCAAAAGGCCGGAGTTTCGCGCCGCGGAACCGCCGGTGAACGAACCGCCCGCATTGACAATCTGCCCGTCCAAGCTGACGACACGGTAGCGGAACCGAATACGCCGTGCAATCTCCGCCGCGCGGTCAAGGTCTTCTGCAACAATAGTGCGGCCGAGCAGAGAATCGCGGATGCCGGCGTACTGCTCATCACAGTGGCAGAGTGTTGAAGCCACGCCCACAAAGCCGGGCATATTCTGCACATCGCGCGCATCGATAACCGTACCGCGCACCGTGGTCAGCGGCAGGAATGTCGCACGGCCGGAATCGCGCTGTTTCAATAAGCGAATAGCCGCTTTCGCCGCATCTTCGGAATCAACGACGACGTTCTGCATGGCGGCGCCGAGCGCGGTCTCCAGCGCCACGGCGTATTCGCGCGGGACTTTTAAAAGCCGTGTAACAGGTCCGTGGATACCACGCAGATTGCCGCGCGTGCTCTCGCGCATGACGGTTTTAACGCTCTGCGTGAAGCCTTCAAGATTGCGTTCAAGGTCTTCCAACAGTCCGGCGCGGCGCTCTTTTTCTTTGGCGTCGAGCATCTGGCGGTCGGCTTCGGCTTTCACGGCTTCGGCGCGTTTTCTGCGCTGCTGCACACGCATTTCATGCCCCTGCACAGTGTTTTCAGCGTTTTGAATGTACTCCGCCGTATCGTGCAGCATGGCGTCAAGCTCCTCGCACTCCGTGTGAAGCGCTGCAAGGCGTTCTTCGCTTTCGGTGATCGCAGCATCCACTGTTTCGGCGCGGGCGCGAATCTCCTGCATGGAGGATTCCGCCGAGGACTGCTGCACGCGCATTTCGGAAAGTGCGGCGTTCAGTGCCACAAGCTCAGCCGAAACGGCGTCGATCTCACGCGTGGTGCTGTCCGTGCCGGCACGCAGCTCCTCGAGTTGTGCGGTAAAGGCAATGAAATCGGCATGGTTCTGCGCAGCTTCCGCTTCCTTTGCTTTTACCGCCTGTTCTTTTTCTTGAATATCCGCTTCAAGCGTTTGTCCGGTCAGCGCGGCACTTTCAATCTCGCCATTTAATCTGCGGATGGTCTGCTGCTCGTGCAGAATATCATTTTCAAGCACCGAAACTTCTCCCTCTTTACGGGTGGCGAGTTCATCGGCTTCGGAGGCCTTCAAACGTGCTTCTTCCATCTGTGCGGTGCAGCCGTTCGTTTCCGTGAAATTCTGCTCGATTTGCGCGGAAAGCACATTGAGCTCACTTTCAACTTCCTCGTAGCTGTTCTGCGCGGAGGCAATCTTTTCCTCCACCTCGCGCACGATCTTGCCGGAGCGCTCCAGCGTTTCAAGCCACAAACCGATCTCCAGTTCCTTTTTCTCGCTGTCGAGTGCAATAAACTTTTCGGCTTTCTCCGCCTGCTCGCGTAAAGGGCCCACGCGTTCTTCGAGTTCGTTTAAAATATCGTGCAGGCGAATGAGGTTTTCTTCGGCTTTTTCCAAGCGGCGTTCGGCTTCCTCTTTGCGGTAGCGAAAGCGCGAAATGCCGGCGGCTTCTTCAAAAATCTCGCGGCGGTCTTCGCTTTTTGCGGAGACGATGCTATCGATCTTGCCCTGCCCGATGATGGAATAGCCGTCGCGGCCGAGGCCGGTATCCATGAACAGCTCATGCACGTCGCGCAGACGTACGAGCGTTTTGTTAATGCGGTATTCACTTTCGCCGGAGCGGTAAAAACGACGCGTAACGGAAACGGTGTCGCCGTCGTAATTCAACTCGCGGTCGGTGTTATCCATGGTGACGGTCACTTCGCAAAAGCCCTGCGCTTTGCGCTGCGGCGTGCCGCTGAAAATGATGTCCTCCATTTTGGAGCAGCGCAGTGCGCGGGTAGACTGCTCGCCGAGTACCCAACGCATGGCATCGCTGATGTTGCTCTTGCCGCTGCCGTTTGGACCGACGACCGCCGTGATGCCGTTTTCAAATTTTAAAGTCGTTTTATCGGGAAAGGTTTTGAAGCCCTGCAGCTCCAGAGATTTTAAAAGCATCTGTTTACCTGCCTATCGTAGCCTGTATGTGCCGCCGGAAAGCGAAGCATCCGGGCGGATGTGCACGGTGTAGCCGTGCTTAGAGAAATGCTGCAAATTTTCTTTTTTCTGTCCGAGCGCAACGGAAAGCATGCGCGGGTCAACATCGATCGTAACTTCCGAATCGTTTCGGGCTTGAAGCGCTTTAAGGACGTTTTCTCGGAAGATCGCGCTGCGGCACAGCTCCATAAAAGCGGGGTGAAACGGTCCCGCGACACGGTTTTCCAGTTCTTCGCTGGCGTGCAGCCCCACACGGATGAGCTTTACGCCGCGCTGCTCAATCATCGGGATGAGCTTTGCACAGAGTGAAACGGCATCCTCTAAGGTCTGCGGTGTGTATTTTCCTGCGCGGTACAAATCGCACAGTGGTGTGTTTTCTAAGACGATCGTAGGGTAAATGCGCATGGTGTTCGGCTTTAGAGCCAACAGCCTTTCGACAGTCTTCATCGCCTTTGCGTCACTGTCGCCGGGCAGCCCGGTCATCATCTGCAAGCCGAGCTCAAAGCCGTATGCGCGAATTAACCGCGCAGTGTTTTCCACATCCTTTGCGGTATGCCCCCGACGATTGAGCAGCAACACTTCGCCATCCATCGACTGCGCACCGAGCTCGATTGCCGTTACGCCGTATTGCTTTAATACGGTCAGACGTTCATCATCAATGGCATCCGGCCGCGTAGAGCAGCGGATACCGGCAAAGCCGTATGTTTCGCATGCTGCGTGCGCTATTTTTAAAAGCGCCAAACGGTAATCGGGGTCGATTGCCGTGAAGCTGCCGCCGAAAAATGCGATCTCGGCGTTCTGCACGCGCTCCCCCATTTGCTTTGCTGCGCTTTGCAGCAGCGCCGCCACTTCT
>OGOH01001814.1_pt1 | contig 14264 bp, 10 predicted proteins | sample 1552571 | NCBI WGS metagenome assembly OGOH01 (sample SAMEA2580170, study PRJEB22360) | human gut metagenome | biome: human gut; feature: human-associated habitat; material: faeces | place: Denmark | collected 2008/2010
TTTTCCCCCTGCCGCAAAAGCGGGTTCGGCTTTTTCTCCTTGGCTTTTTCTTCAGACTCTTTTTCGCTCGGTTTCTTCTCTTTTTTCGACTCCGGTTTTTTCTCCGGTGCGGGAAGCACGCGGTATTTTAAAAAGAGATACCGTATAAAAACGGTCGTCTCTCCGTTATAGTTCAGATCGAACCGCACAGGGATGCACAGCAGAAGAAAGATCAGCGCGATGAGCCCGAGCAGAATCCATAAAACGATCATGCTTTGTCTGCCCCGTCGTTTTGAGGTGCGTTTTCGGTTTCTTCCTCCTGCGGCAAAGGCGGCAGCTCCAAAAGCGAGCGGATGCCCATGCAGCGCAGGAAATTTTCCGTCGTGCCGTATAATAGCGGCTTACCGGGAAGGTCAAGTCGCCCGCGCTCTTCAATGAGCGCTTTCTGCACCAGACTGCCGATGACGCCCGAGCAATCCACGCCGCGCACCTGCTCCACAAACGCTTTTGTGACAGGCTGATTATATGCGATGACCGCCAGCACCTCCATGGCCGCCTGCGAGAGCGGCGCGCTGCTTCTGAGGTCTAACGCTGTGCGCACCGGTGCCAAAAACACGGGATTCACGGCAAACTGCAATGTGTGGTCTAATTGCAGCAAATGGATGCCGCTTTCTTCCTTGTTATATTTCGCCTGAAGCGTTCGGCTGAGCTCCAGAACGTTCTCTTCCTCGGTATTAAGCGCCTGCGCCAGCTTATCGATGTCGATCGGGTCGCCGCACGCGAATAAGATTGCCTCCATCATGCCGAGCATTTTCTTTTTATTCAGCTTACTCGCCTCCGTTCGTCAGTTTGATCTCGCAGTCTTCGCCGTCACCGTCCACGCGCAATCGCTTGTCCTTGACAAGCTCCAAAACGGCGAGGAACGCCGCCACGCGCTCCGAAGGGTCGTTTTTGCCGCGGAACAACTCTTTTAACGACACATGCCGCTTTTTCCACAGGCTGCGCAGCACGAAAACAATTTGCGAAGCCACGGAGACCACACGGCGCGTGATGAGCTTTGAGATGGTGTCCTCCGGCTTCTGCGGCTCCGGCGGCTTCTTTTTTCCGAGCATCGACAAATACGCCGAAAGCAGCTCCTGCGGCTTATGATGGCGCTTATAGGTGAGATCTGCGGGAATATCCGCCTGCGCACGCACGATGCTGTCGAGCGAAAACCGCTCGCGCAGACGCATGGCCGCTTCCTTGCACTGCTGGTATTCAAGCAGCTGACCGGTCAGCTCTTGCTTCAATGCCGCTTCCTCTTCCTTTTTCGGCAGCAGCGAAACACTTTTGATGTGCACAAGACGCGCCGCCATCTCAAGAAATTCGCTCGCAACGTCCATATCTGCCGCCTGCATCTCGTGAATCTGCGCCATGTACTGCTCTAAAAGCTCTGCGATGGGAATATCGTAGATATTGAGTTTGTTTTTTGCGATGAGGTTGAGCAGCAGGTCGAGCGGACCCTCAAACACATCGAGCTTATAGGAAAGTGTTTCCGTTTTTTCCATGTTCATACACGATCACAATACGCCGGCCAGACGGAACGGCAACGCCGCAAGCCAGCTCACACCGCCGTATACGGCGTTTTCAAGCACATTTAGCGGACCCGTGAGCGCACCGGAAACAATGAGCAGCATGCCGATCATGGAGAGCATGTTCTGGTACTGGTAGAACTTGTAGCGTGCGCGGTCGCTGAGCAGCGCCGCCAGAATTTTGGAGCCGTCAAGCGGCGGCAGCGGCACAAGGTTGAAGACCGCCAGCACCGCGTTGATAAACGAAAAATAGCTGAAGAACAGTAAAATGTAATGCACAAACGCGTTGTACGGCGCAAAAGCCGCAATAGCATAATAAATAACGCAGCCGACATAAGATGCAAGCAGGTTCGCCGCCGGGCCCGCAAGAGACGTGAGTGCCACGCCGGAGCGCGGATTTTTAAAATACCGGCTGTCGATCGGCACGGGCTTTGCCCAACCGATGCCGAAAAGCAAAAGGAACATCGCACCCATCGGGTCAATGCTTGCAAGCGGGTTCAGCGTCAAGCGGCCCTCATACTTTGCGGTAGGGTCACCGAGTTTGTACGCCACCCAACCGTGCGCAAGCTCGTGCAGCGGCAGCGCAAGGAAAACGATGACGAGCGTGGCTAAAATCTGAATGATAACACTGAGCGGATCAACAGCGCCGCCGCGCAGCAAGGTCATGATCGAATTAAAAAGCAAATATAACACCTCTTTCTGTGGGGTGCACCCGAAAACGGTTTCGGATATACCTTATAGAATTATAAAGCATAGAGGACGAAAAAACAATTCTTTTCCGTAAAAACATTCTGTGAACAACTTTTCGTTTTAGCAAAAGATGCGAAAAGCGAGTTTTTTCAAAATTTAGTTCCCATTTTTAAAAATAAATCTTGCATTTTGCGTTCGTTTCTGCTACAATACTAACGTTGCAATGAAGAATTAGGCACTTTAAGGAGGTGCAGATAGATGGCTAAATGTGAAATTTGCGGAAAGGACGTATCCTTCGGCATCAAGGTTTCCCACTCCCACAGACGTTCCAACAGAACTTGGAAACCGAATATCAGACGAGTAAAGGCACTTGTTAACGGTACACCGAAGCGTGTATACGCCTGCACCCGCTGCTTGCGTTCCGGCAAGGTTACAAGAGCAGTATAAAAAAACTGGTCGATAAAATTATGGACATCGTTTCGGTGTCCATTTTTTTATTTTCCGTATTTACTTTTTCATCCCGCTGTGATAAGTTTCGTTTGTGTTATTCCATCCTCCATCGTTTAGAATGACTTCCTTAATAAGCAAAAGGCGCCGTGCAGGTTTTAAACCACACAGCGCCTTTTAAGCTTTATTCTGTTTTAAATCAAATCAGGATCAGACAATGCCCTGTGCGAGCATAGCATCTGCGACCTTCACGAAGCCCGCGATGTTTGCGCCCATGACATAATTCTTCGGGTGGCCGTACTTCTCGGCAGCCGCGTCTACGTTTGCAAAGATGTTCTCCATGATGCCCTTCAGCTTTGCGTCAACTTCTTCAAAGCTCCAGGAGAGGCGCTCGCTGTTCTGGCTCATCTCAAGAGCAGAAGTCGCAACGCCGCCTGCGTTTGCAGCCTTGCCCGGTGCAAACAGAATACCGGCCTGCTGGAAGACATTCGTAGCCTCAATGGTGGACGGCATGTTCGCACCCTCGGCAACGACCTGTACGCCGTTCTTGACAAGCGTCTTCGCGTCTTCTTCGTTCAGCTCGTTCTGCGTTGCGCACGGCAGAGCCACATCGCACGGAACCGTCCAAACGCCCTTACCCTCGTGGTATTCGCTGTTCGGTCTGTACTTCTTGTACTCGGTGAGACGTGCGCGCTTAACTTCCTTGATCTCCTTGACAGCTGCGAGGTCGATGCCCTCCGCGTCGTAGATCCAGCCGGTGGAATCAGACATGGTAACAACCTTAGCGCCAAGCTGCTGTGCCTTTTCGGTTGCATAAATTGCAACGTTGCCGGCGCCGGAGATAACAACCGTCTTGCCCTTAATATCCATGCCGTTCTTCTTCATCATCGCATCGGTGAAGTACAGCAGGCCGTAGCCCGTCGCTTCCGTACGGGCGAGGGAGCCGCCGTAGGTAAGACCCTTGCCGGTGAGAACGCCCTCATAGCAGTTACGGATTCTCTTATACTGGCCGTAGAGGTAGCCGATTTCTCTGCCGCCTACGCCGATATCGCCCGCCGGTACATCCGTATCAGCGCCGATGTGTCTGTAAAGCTCGGTCATGAAGCTCTGGCAGAACACCATAATCTCATGGTCACTCTTGCCCTTCGGGTCGAAATCGGAGCCGCCCTTGCCGCCGCCGATGGGCAGGCCGGTCAGGGAGTTCTTGAGAATCTGCTCGAAGCCGAGGGACTTGATGGTGCCAAGGTTAACGGACGGGTGCAGACGCAGACCGCCCTTATACGGACCGATCGCAGAGTTGAACTGTACGCGGTAGCCGCGGTTCACATGAACCTTGCCGTTATCGTCAACCCACGGCACGCGGAACATGATCTGGCGCTCCGGCTCGGTGAGACGCTCCAAGATACCGGCAGCCTCATACTGCGGGTTTGCTTCAATGACCGGCTCCAAAGTGGTGAGAACTTCCGTTGCAGCCTGAATGAATTCCGGCTCATTGGAATTAAGCTTTTTAAGGTGTTCCAGCTGTTCGCTTACATAAGACATAACGATCGCTCCTTAGAAAATAGATTGAAAAATAAGAAAAGCACAGGAAACGCAGTTTTTACCTTTAAATCCTGCAAAAAGATCTCCCTTCGGTCTTTTGGGCCTTTTTGCCCGTTTCCTGAAAACGTTTACATTTTACCACAGGTTTTTCGTGTTTTCAATATGTTTTTGCGAAAAATTTCAAAAAAGTTTCAGCACCGCAAAGCGATGAATTTTGAAGGAAACCTGTTTCAATTCTGCAAGTTCACTTTCTTTTGTTGTAAAAGCACCAGTATTCTTTCGTCTCATACCCTGAAATTGTACGAATTCTTGCACGGCGGTTTTCGGAAAAAGATTGACATTCGGTGCACTTTTCTATAGAATTAAAGTGTATGATAATGCACGGGAGAAAATTTTGCCGTTTTCGGCTTTTCGCCCGCGCCAAACGCTCAATGAAGAAAGGTATGGTAATGTATTATGCAGAAGACCGAATTACTCTATGAGGGCAAAGCAAAGAAAGTTTACGCAACGGAGAACCCGGATTATTGCATCGTTTCCTATAAAGATGACGCGACCGCGTTCAACGGCCTCAAGAAGGGCACCATCGTCGGCAAAGGCGTTGTCAACAACCGTATGTCCAACTTCATGTTCCAGCTGCTTGAAAAGCACGGCATCAAGACCCACTTTGTAGAAGAGCTTTCCGACCGCGACACCGTCGTGCGCAAGGTCAGCATCGTTCCGCTCGAAGTCATCGTCCGCAACAAGGCAGCCGGCAGTCTCTCTAAGCGCCTCGGCCTTGAGGAAGGCACCCCCATGCGCGTGCCGGTTCTGGAGTTCTGCTACAAGAACGACGATCTCGGCGACCCGATGGTCAACAATTACCATATCCTCGCTGCCGGATTTGCAACGCAGGAGGAGATTGATAAGATCAGCTCGATGGCTCTGAAGGTCAATGAGCTCATGCTGGAGTTCTTCAAGAGCATCGGCGTTGACCTCATCGACTTCAAGATCGAATTCGGCAAGACCTCCGACGGCGAGATTATCCTCGCAGACGAGATTTCCCCGGATACCTGCCGCTTCTGGGACATCAACACCCATGAAAAGCTCGATAAGGACCGTTTCCGCCGCGACATGGGCGGTGTGGAAGAGGCTTATGCCGAAATGATGAAGCGCATCGGCCTGAACTGACTGTAAAGCATATGACGAAACGGAGTCCCCGAAAACGCGGAGGCTCCGTTTACGCGGTTTATTGCCGCATTCTCCGTTTGTTATTTATTTGATTAAAGGAAAAGATAAACATGAGAGATACGTATGAATCCCCCCTGTCCTCCCGCTATGCCGACAAAGAGATGAAGTACCTGTTTTCGCCGGACATGAAGTTCAAGACCTGGCGCCGCCTTTGGATCGCGCTTGCAGAGAGCGAAATGGAGCTCGGTCTGCCGGTCACGCAGGAACAGGTCGATGAGCTGAAGGCACACGCCGAGGACATCAACTATGAAGTCGCCGAAGAGCGCGAGCGCCTTGTGCGCCACGACGTGATGAGCCATGTGTATGCCTACGGCCAGCAGTGCCCGAAGGCTGCCGGCATCATCCACCTCGGCGCAACAAGCTGCTATGTCGGCGACAACACCGACATCATCATCATGACGGAAGCCATGAAGATTGTTAGGAAGAAGCTCGTCAATGTCATCCGCATTCTTTCCCATTTTGCGGAAGAATATAAAGACCTGCCCACGCTCGCCTTCACCCACTTCCAGCCGGCACAGCCGACCACCGTGGGCAAGCGCGCCACGCTGTGGATGCAGGAGTTTCTGATGGACCTTGAAGACGTGGAGTATCAGCTCAGCAAAGCGAAGCTGCTCGGCTCCAAGGGCACCACGGGCACACAGGCAAGCTTCCTTGAGCTTTTCGACGGCAACGATGAAATGGCCGCAAAGATCGACGCGAAAATCGCCGAGAAAATGGGATATGAGAGCTGCTTTGCCGTCTCCGGACAGACCTACCCGCGTAAACTTGACAGCCAGATGCTGAACGTTTTGAGCTGCATCGCGCAGAGCGCCGCAAAATTCTCGAACGACATCCGTCTTCTGCAGCACCTGAAGGAAGTGGAAGAGCCGTTTGAGAAGAACCAGATCGGTTCCTCCGCCATGGCGTATAAGCGCAACCCGATGCGCAGCGAGCGTATCGCCTCCCTTGCACGCTACATTGTCGTAGACGCGCTGAACCCGGCGATTACCGCTTCTACGCAGTGGTTTGAGCGCACGCTGGACGACTCCGCGAACAAGCGCATCAGCGTGCCGGAAGCTTTCCTTGCGACCGACGCGATCCTGAACCTTGTAATGAACGTTGCGGACGGCCTTGTGGTTTACCCGAAGGTCATCGAGCAGCACCTCCGCCGCGAGCTGCCGTTCATGGCGACGGAAAACATCATGATGGACGCCGCAAAGCGCGGCGCAGACCGTCAGGAGCTGCACGAGCACGTGCGCGTGCACTCCATGGCAGCCTCTAAGGTCATTAAGGAAGAGGGCGGTGAAAACGACCTTCTGGAGCGCATCGCAAACGACCCGATCTTCGGCGTCACACTCGACGAGCTCAAGGGCATCGTAGACCCGCACAAGTATGTCGGCCGCGCACCGCGCCAGACCGAAATTTTCCTTCACGATGTCGTAAAGCCGATCCTCGATCGCTATGCAGACACCGAAACAGAAACCGCAGAGATCAATCTGTAATTCACCCCGCCGTTTTAAACGGCTTTGGGAGGAAATAAATATATATAATATATTAGAAAGGCTTGAACTATTATGGTAAAAGCAATTGTCGGCGCCTGCTGGGGCGACGAAGGAAAAGGCAAAATCACCGATATTCTGGCGGAAGATTCCGATATCGTTGTTCGTTTCCAGGGCGGCAGCAACGCCGGCCACACGATCATCACCAATTACGGTCGCTTTGCTCTGCATCAGCTGCCCTCCGGTATTTTTAGAAAGAACATCCTCAATATCATTGGCAACGGCGTTGCGCTCTCCGTTGAAAACTTCATCGACGAGCTCAAGGCTGTAACGGAACAGGGTGTTCCGATGCCGAACATCCTCATCTCCAACCGCTGCCAGATCGTTATGCCGTACCACAAGGCACTGGACGGCATGGAAGAAGCTCGTCTGGCTTCTAAGTCCTTTGGTTCCACCAAGAGCGGCATCGCACCGTTCTATTCCGATAAGTACGCAAAGATCGGCTTTCAGGTCAGCGAGCTGTTTGGCAGCAAAGAGGACCTGATGGAGAAGATCGACCATGTGCTCGATCTCAAGAATGTACTCTACACCAACCTTTATAAGGTTGAGCCGCTCGACCGCGAAGAGATTTACGCAAAGCTCATGGAGTATAAGGAACTCATCGCGCCGTATGTGGCCGATACATTCACCATTCTCCACAACGCCGTTAAGGAAGGCAAAACCATTCTGCTCGAGGGTCAGCTCGGTTCCCTGAAGGACCCGGACCTCGGCATTTATCCGATGGTCACCTCCTCCTCCCCGGTCGCCGGCTTCCGCGCTGTCGGCGCCGGCGGCATCCCGCCGTATGAGATCAAAGAGATTTACACGGTCGTTAAGGCGTATTCCAGCGCTGTCGGCGCAGGCGAGTTCGTTTCCGAGATTTTCGGCGATGAAGCGGAAGAGCTGAGAAAGCGCGGCGGCGATAAGGGCGAGTACGGTGCTACCACCGGCCGTCCGCGTCGTGTCGGCTGGCTCGACCTCGTTGCAGCCCGCTATGGGTGCCAGGTGCAGGGTGCAACCGGCGTTGCCATGACCGTACTTGATGCACTCGGCTATCTCGATGAGATTCCGGTCTGCGTCGGCTACGAGCTCGATGGCAAGCAGATTGATTACTTCCCGACCACTACGGAGCTCAAGCGCTGCAAGCCGATTTTCGAGAAGCTCCCGGGTTGGAAATGCGACATCCGCGGCATCAAGAAGTTCGAGGATCTCCCGGAGAACGCACGTCATTACGTCGAGTTTGCCGAAAAGCACCTCGGTGTTCCGGTCTGCATGGTTTCGAACGGCCCTGCCCGCGAAGACATCATGTATCGCTAATTTAAGATATTCTAAGAAAGCAGGCAGCCCCAAGCCGCCTGCTTTCCCCTACTTTGCATACAAATCATTGAATACAGTTATATTTCCACTGTACAAAGAATAACCAATTTTGAATTGTAAATTCTGAAAGGATGGTTTAGGATATGTGCGGAATCGTCGGTTATATCGGCAACGATCAGGCAGTACCCGTTCTCTTGCAGGGGTTGGAAAAGTTGGAATACCGCGGATATGACTCCGCAGGTGTAGCGGTCTTCTCGGAAGACGGATTGAAAGTTGTAAAATCGAAAGGCCGGCTGCGCGTGCTGAGCAACCTGTTGGACGGCGGCAAAGCACTGACCGGTACGCTCGGCATCGGCCACACGCGCTGGGCGACGCACGGCGCACCGAGCGATGTGAACTCGCACCCGCAGGTGAGCGAGGGCGGTCGTTTTGCCGTTGTGCATAACGGCATCATCGAGAATTATCTCTACCTCAAGCAGCACCTCATGCGCCGCGGCGTACAGTTCGTATCGGAAACCGATACGGAGGTTGTCGCGCAGATGCTCGAATACTACGATAAGGGCGACATTCTGGAGACGATTGAAAAGGTCATCTCCAAGGTGGAGGGCAGCTATGCGCTCGGCATCATCAATGCCGACCACCCGGACTGCATCTACGCGGTACGCAAGGATAGCCCGCTCATCATCGGCATCGGGCAGGGCGAAAATTTCATCGCGTCCGACATTCCCGCGATCTTATCAAAGACGCGTGAGATCTGCCGCTTAAAAGATAACGAAATTGCAGAGCTCACCCGCGACGGCGTGAAGTTCTATAACGCAGACGGCGAGCCGGTCGAAAAAGAGATCGAGCACATCGAGTGGGATATTGAAGCGGCCGAAAAGGGCGGCTTTGAGCATTTCATGATGAAGGAGATCTTCGAGCAGCCGAAAGCCGTGCGTGATACCATTACACCGCGTATCCGCAACGGGCACATCGTGCTTGATGACATCACCTTGACCGCCGAGGAGCTGCGCCGCTTCACAAAAATCAACATCGTGGCATGTGGCACGGCGTACCACGTGGGCGTCGTGGCAAAGTACGCGTTTGAAGAACTGCTGCGCATCCCGGTCGAAGTGGATGTTGCATCTGAGTTCCGTTACCGCGACCCGATCCTCAACGAAAACACGCTCATGATCATCATCAGCCAGTCCGGCGAGACCGCCGATACGCTGGCGGCGCTGCGCGAAGCGAAGCGTGCGGGCTGTCGTGTGCTCTCCGTCGTGAACGTTGTCGGCAGCACCATTGCAACCGAATCGGACGACGTGCTGTATACGTGGGCAGGCCCGGAAATTTCCGTCGCGTCCACAAAAGCATACAGCACGCAGCTTGCGGTCATTTATCTTCTGGCGCTGTACATCGGCGAGCAACTCGGCAAATTCACGCAGGAGCAGCTCAGTGCATACATCGCGGCACTCGAAAAGCTGCCGGAGCAGATTGACGAAATGCTGAAGCACAAGGAGAATATTCAGTTCTTTGCTTCCAAGTATTTCAACGCGAGCGACATGTACTTCATCGGCCGCAATGTCGATTACGCCGCGTCTCTGGAGGCTTCCCTCAAACTCAAGGAGATTTCCTACATTCACTCCGAGGCCTACGCCGCGGGCGAGCTCAAACACGGCCCGATCTCCCTCATCGAAGACGGCACGCTTGTCATCGCGCTTGCGACCGACGCCCGCCTCTTTGATAAAATGATGTCGAATATCAAAGAGGTTAAGGCGCGCGGCGCTGTCGTGCTGGGTGTTGCGACGGAAGACAAAAAAGAGATTGCCGGGCAGACGGATATGGTGTTCTACATTCCGAAGACCGCATCGTTCATGCTCCCCTCCCTCTCAGTCATCCCAATGCAGCTGTTTGCGTACTATGTCGCCTCCATGAAGGGCTGCGATATTGATAAGCCGCGCAATCTTGCAAAATCTGTCACAGTGGAGTAAAATAGAATTGTATTCAATCGTTGAACCAACGTTTTAAATTCAGGAAGGCAGGGTGTAATATGCCACAAAACGAAAAAGTGCTCGTAGTGGACTTCGGCGGACAGTATAACCAGCTGGTCGCACGCCGCGTCCGCGAGTGCAATGTATACTGCGAGATCGTGTCCTACCGCGTGGGTCTTGACGCCATTCGCGCACAGAACCCCAAGGGCATCATCTTCACCGGCGGCCCGAACAGCGTTTACGTCGACGGTGCGCCGACCATTGATCCCGCGATTTTCGATCTCGGTATCCCCGTGCTCGGACTTTGCTACGGCTTCCAGCTCATGACGCATCTGCTCGGCGGTCATGTCTGCAAGGCGCCGGAGCGTGAATACGGCAAAACGCTGGTTCACGTCGATACCAAGTCCAAGGTCTTTGAGAACGTCAGCCCGGAGACCATTTGCTGGATGAGCCACAACGACTACGCCGAGACCGCGCCCACAGGCTTCATAATCTCCGCGTATACCGATAACTGCCCGGTCGCCGCCATCGAGCTGCCGGAAAAGAACCTCTACGGCTTCCAGTTCCACCCGGAAGTGCTCCACACGCCGGAAGGCAAGACGATGCTGCACAACTTCGTCTACAACGTCTGCGGCTGCAAGGGCGACTGGGAAATGGGCTCCTTCGTCGAGACGAGCGTCAAGGCGCTGCGTGAGAAGATTGGCGACGGCAAAGTGCTGTGCGCCCTTTCCGGCGGTGTTGATTCCTCCGTTGCGGCAGCCATGCTCTCCAAAGCCGTCGGCAAGCAGCTCACCTGCGTATTCGTCGACCACGGCCTGCTGCGCAAGAACGAGATGGAAGAAGTCTGCGAGGTCTTCGGCCCGAACGGCCAATTCGAGCTCAATTTCGTCTGCGTCAACGCTCGCCAGCGCTTCTACGATAAGCTCGCCGGCGTATCTGAGCCGGAGAAAAAGCGCAAGATCATCGGCGAAGAGTTCATCCGCGTCTTTGAAGAAGAAGCAAAGAAGATTGGCGCCGTCGATTTCCTCGCGCAGGGCACCATCTACCCCGACGTCGTGGAAAGCGGCCTCGGCGGCGAAAGCACCGTCATCAAGTCGCACCACAACGTAGGCGGTCTGCCGGATTACGTCGATTTCAAGGAGATCGTCGAGCCGCTGCGTGACCTCTTTAAGGACGAGACACGTCAGGCCGGCCGTGAGTTGGGTCTGCCGGAATACCTCGTCAGCCGCCAGCCGTTCCCCGGCCCCGGCCTTGCCATCCGCATCATCGGCGAAGTCACGCCGGATAAGGTCAAGATGGTGCAGGAAGCCGACGCCATCTGGCGCGAGGAGATCGCAAAAGCCGGTCTCGATAAGAGCATCAGCCAGTACTACGCCGCGCTGACCAACATGCGCAGTGTGGGCGTTATGGGCGATGAGCGCACCTACGACTATGCCGTGGCCCTGCGCGCCGTGACCACCACCGATTTCATGACGGCCGAAGCCGCCGAGATTCCGTGGAGCCTGCTCCAAACCGTCACCAGCCGCATCGTCAACGAGGTCCAGCACGTCAACCGCGTTCTCTACGACTGCACCGGCAAACCCCCGGCAACGATCGAGTTTGAATAATACTCGAAAGGCCAAAAAGCCTTGAAAATGCTGGACTTTTGCGCCCAGGAATTGCTCCGTGGCAACAAAATGACAACATTTTAGATTATCCAAGAATAAAGAGCTATCTGATTTCTGTTAGAGAAGTCAGATAGCTCTTTTTGTCTGTTTTCTTAACTTTTACCCTTCAACCTTACAGTTTCCCGCATAGGTGAACGCAATGTAGGACTTACCGCGATTGAGCTGCAACTCGTTGCCGTTCGCGTCAAAGAACTTCAGCGGGTCATACATACCGGCCTTAGACCAAGTAATCGGCACCATTTTGCCCTCGGAAATATAATAGCCCTTTGCATTTTCGCCGCCTTCCCAGTTGATAAGCTTGTGGCCATCAACATCGTTCGGACGCAGGGAAATGTCCGCTTCCAAAACGATAACATTCTCAAATTGCAGCTGCTCGTTTGTTTTGCAGTCCATGTGCGGCTTGTTCTGGTAGTTTTTCATGTACACATGCCTGTCTGCATCATAGCTGAATGTACTGTAATTCGCGCCAAAGTCAACACGGATATTTTTTGCATCCTCTCCGCTCGGAGCAGCATTTTTGTCCATCTCAACGAACTTAAACGCTGTGCCCATCTTATCTTCCTTCAAATCGGTACGAACATTGCTATCTTCCAGCATTTCCGGCACCTTTGTACCGTAGAACATACCGGTATGCTCCCAGGCGTAGCCCGCATTGATACGATCCTTATCACGGCCAAAATACTTGCCTGTACCGTAATAGTCTGCATCGAAATGATCAATCTCCATGCTATTGATTGTCTCCGTCGCAATGGTCGGGTCAATTCCCCAATGCACGTAAACCGCATCAAACCCGACCGCCAAAATTGGATAATAGTATCGGCAGCTGCGCACCGAACACACGTCCGGCACCTGCGTGTAGTCGCCGTACACCGCCATCAAACGGGTCAGGTCGTATTCCACCGGTAACTCAAAAATAAGATCTGCGGCGGAGATGCCATATTGCGGCAGAGCGGCGTCTACGTTATTCACCATTACGGCGACAGGGCGTTTACCGATGGCGCCGTCCGTCAAGGTCGGCAGGCCGGTGAGCAGGTTCACATTCGCCGGTTCCGTGGAAAGTGCTTCCGTGGGTTCCGCGGTGCTCTCTGCTGCGGAAGATTCCGCCTTTGCCGTCGGAGCAGCCGTGGCAGTCGCTTCCGGCTCGCTTGCGGCGCTCTCCTCCGTCGGTTTTGATCCGCAGCCCGCGAACACAGTCAGGCTGAGCAGCAAGGCGCTGCACAACGCAAATATTCTCTTTTTCAATTTTATCAACCTCCATTTGTTGATTTCTGCTATTTATTATAGTCCGAAACGCACCGAATTGCAACAAAAAATGCACGAAAATTGTCGGGCAGCGCCAAAATGCCGATACCAAGCTGCACAACGAGCGCAAAGTTGAAAATGTAAAGAGCTTATGCAGCAAAATATCCCCCGCTCTGTTCAGAACGGAGGATACTTTAAACTTTCATGTGTTTAGTCTTCAAACATGCCTTTGATCTTGCCGAAGAAGCTTTTCCGCTTCTGGTAGTTCTTTTCGTCGGCATTCTGTTCAAATTCCTGCAAAAGCTCTTTTTGGCGCTTGCTTAGGTTTTTCGGCACTTCAACGGTTACGCGCACGTACTGGTCACCGCGTCCTCTGCCGTTGATGTTCTGAATACCCTTGCCCTTGAGCTTGAACACGTCACCCGGCTGCGTGCCCTCATGCACGGTGTAGCTCACCTTACCATCGAGCGTCGGCACCGTGACTTCCGCGCCGAGTGCAGCCTGCGTGAACGTGATTGGCATATCGCACCAAACGTCGTTGCCGCGGCGCGTGAAAATGGCATGCGGACGAACTGTAATGTATACGTGCAGGTCGCCGTTCGGACCGCCGTTGGAGCCGGCATTGCCCTTGCCGCCGACATTCAGAATCTGATCGTCATCGATACCCGCCGGAACGGAAATCTCGATCGTCTTCTGGCGGCGGATCTTGCCCTTGCCGTCGCACGTTTTGCACGGGGTATCGACAATCTGGCCTCTGCCGTGGCAGCGGTCGCACGTGCTTGTGGACTGTACCACGCCGAACGGTGTGCGCTGGTTGATGCGCACCTGGCCGGAGCCGCCGCAGTTCGGGCAGGTCTTGGGGCTTGTGCCCTTGGCCGCGCCGGAGCCGTTGCAATCCGGGCAATTTTCGATCTGGTGGTAGGTCACATTTTTCTTGCAGCCCTTTGCCGCTTCCTCAAACGAAAGGGTGACGCTTGCCTCTACGTCACTGCCGCGGCGCGGTGCGTTCGGGTTCGCACGGCGTCCGCCGCCCCCGAAACCGCCGCCGAAGAAGCTGTCGCCAAAGAAGTTGCGCATCATCCGCTGACTGCGGGC
>OGOH01001818.1_pt1 | contig 14243 bp, 8 predicted proteins | sample 1552571 | NCBI WGS metagenome assembly OGOH01 (sample SAMEA2580170, study PRJEB22360) | human gut metagenome | biome: human gut; feature: human-associated habitat; material: faeces | place: Denmark | collected 2008/2010
TATCTTGAAATCAAGCCACCATGAACGATGCTGTAAATAAAATAAGTCATATCGCAAACGACGTAACATTTTTTCAATCGTATCTGTATAGCCATTATATAAAGTAGCATACGAAGTCACCCCAGGACGAATCTGATACAAAAACCTATAGCGAGGGTCTCGTTCCATAATTTTGTCAATATAAAATTTACGTTCAGGACGAGGTCCGATAAAAGACATATCTCCACAAAAAACATTCCAAAGTTGAGGTAATTCGTCAAGATGATGTTCGCGCAAAAATTTACCTATTTTTGTCAAACGCTTATCCTTCCCACCGGCATAAAGAGCCGGACCATGCTTCTCTGCATCTAGGCGCATACTACGAAACTTATAAATGTAAAAAGGACGACCAAAACGACCTATTCGTTCTTGTTTGAAGATAACAGGACCACCATCCTCTCTTTTTACCGCAATATAACAAACTAAAAATAAAGGTGAAAACAACATCATCAATATACTCGCAATAATACAATCCCCCACTCGTTTTACATTACGTTCAAAACTATTCATCCCATCAGGTATGAATTCTCCACTAATTTTCATAACTAATTATTTTTTATTACCCCTCAAAGTCTTCCAAATTTCCTGTCCTTTTAACTTCCAGCTAATAGCAATAATAGAACATAAGATCATAAATACAAATGCATATGCTTTCAGCCCTACACTAGAAGCTTGCAAAGGGACAACAGCAGGTTCCACCACAGCAAAAACAGGCTTTTCTTCCTGCACTTTAGCTCTTGCTACCTGTAACTGAGTTGCCACTTGACTATATACTTGATAAGCCAAACTCATGTCATTCTGTAAACGCTCTTGTTCAGTACGGACGCTCTGCAGAATCAGGTTATCGTGTGAGTCAACATAGCTGGCATATTTCTTTTGAGCTGCGTAATATTCTCGTTGACGTTCTTCGAATAGTTTCTCAAGATAGGCACAATCTTCTTTGGCTTTGGTAGTGCGGTAGCCAATAATAGACTCTTGTAACTTATGTACGACAGAATCTGCAACAATTGCTGCTACTTTAGGTTGCTGCAAAGTCACTGAAACACTTGTGATACCAGTCTTTTTATCTATAGAGGCAATAATCATCTTTTTGAGTAATTCGATTTTCTGTGCCACTTCTTTTGTTAGCTCAATTGTACCATTCTGAGTATTATTTGTAACAACTGGCTCATCAGTAAATAACGATTTTACTCCACTAATCAGCACACTCGGAAAACCAATAATATAGCTCCACCAAGGAGAAGATTCTTCATCCAAATAAACATTTAAAGTCATAGTTCCACCTTTCAATGCAGGAATTTTCATAGTGGAAAGTTCCAACAAGAAAGGAGTAGAAGAAACAATATCAGCGGACAAAGAAGCATTCAAGGCATCGGTGCCTTCATTCATAGAAACTCCACTTCCCAAAAAAGAAGCGGCCAAACCGGATAAACCACTGCCTTTTGTATTTCCCATTTCAGGGGAAAGGGTTACTCCAACTGTATATTGTTTGGGAATACTTATAGCTACAATGATACCTATAACCAAGCCAATACCGGCAGCTTTGTAAATTGTCTTACGAATGCCTATAATCTTACGAAGAATACCTATTAAATCGATTTCGATTTCTTCATCATTGTGATTATTCTGTTTCTGCTTTATGTCTTTTTCTGATGTCTGTTCTATCATAGCGAGTTAAGATATAATCGTTATTTCTTGATTAAATTGGCAATAGAAGCAATCATCATTCCCAAAGAACTAAAAGAGGTGGCATAACCCAATATATTACCAATATTAGTCCGCTTCTTCGCCTTACTGGGAATTATAATCTCACAACCGGGTTCAACCTGTTTCTTACCACTACCCTTCACCTTAGTCACCTGACCATTCATATAAACAATGAACTTCTTACTCTTCTTCGCATTCTCTGAATAACCTCCCGCCTGATTGATGTAGTAATCTATATCCTTGCCTTTCATATAAGAAACAGTATTAGGAACCATGACGGCACCATTGATTGTTACCGTATTGTTATTATTGGGAATAGAGACTACATCACCCTCACGCAACACAATATCTGCCGTACTTCCGGGATTGGCCAACGCCTTCTCCAAATCGATACCGACCGTAAACGTATCCTCCACACGGACACCCAGGGAATCAAGCATAGCCTCACCCAACTGACGGCTCATCAAACGGATTACATCACCCATACGTTTCTTCTCACTCGCATTGGCTACACGGGTAAGCTTCGCACCACGAAGATAAGCGTAGTTGGTGGCTCCGCCGGCTTTGTTGATCAAGTCTGAAAGACGTTCCTCCCTGCTGGTCATCGCATAGGAACCGCCGAAAAGTATTTCTCCTTCGACTGAAACATTCTGTTGAGGTTGATAACCGGGACTGCGACGAACATAAACCTCATCGTAGGGCTGAAGGACAAAGCCGGGACGACCGTCAACTACAAAACCGTCCTTTAAGGCAAACGTATACATCTGACCGATAGTATCATTATCAACTGTACTATACGGGTTCTTTATTCTGCGGGATACATCAACACGGACTACGGAAGCGGCTTCACGCAGACCGCCTGCCTGGATGATCAAGTCCTCAAGGGTCATGTTATCCGCATAAGGATACGAGTCAGGCTGAGCCACTTCACCGTGGATGACCACATTACCCCTGTCCTCCAGGTCATGAATGCTGGGAATATAAAGAATGTCATTCTTCATCAGGGGGAGATTGGGGGAAGTACCCTCCATGATAGACTTGATATCCAAAGGGATTACTTCGGAAGTCAGGTCCTCACGCTGACGGTAAAGGACGGCACGGTTCAGGAACGCATCACCGGTAAGGCCCTGGGATTCGTTGACCAGTTCGCGGACGGTATTCAGCCTGCCGTTCAGTTCGTAGATACCGGGACGGTAGACCGCACCGCGGATTTCAAGCTTGTTGATGAAGCGGTTAAGGATAGCTTCGGCCGTCACAACATCGCCGTTGCGCATCTTATAGACACTGTAATCCATGTCCTTGACCGTGTTGACTTCATATTCCTGACCGTTCTGGCGGACCACACGCAAAGAACGGGTGTAGGCATCGGCTTCAAAGCCGCCGGCATAGCTGATAAGCGTGGAAAGGTTCTCGTCCTTCTTCATCTCAAAACGCATCGGACGTTTCACCTTGCCGTCGATCTTGACCAGTACCTCATAAGCGGGAACTATCACAACGTCGCCTTCCTGAAGACGGATATCGTCCTGAATGTTACCTTTCATGATAAACTGGTAGACGTCGATTGTAGCGATGTTCCTGCCATTACGGACCAGTTGGACATTGCGCAGGCTGCCGATGTCACTCACACCTCCCGCACGGTAAAGCGCGTGAAAGACAGTGGCAAAGGAGGAAAGGGAGTAGGTGCCCGGCTGGACCACTTCACCCATGACATTGATCTGGATAGTACGGATGCTGCCGAGTGTCAGACGGATGTCAGAGGTCGGGTCGTTCGTATTATTAAGACCGTTATAGATCTTGTTTAATGTTTTTTTGAGATAGTCGTTCGCTTCAGCGATCGTAAGTCCGTTCAGATTGACGGGGCCTATCTTCTGGATATTGATAGTGCCGTCGGGAGAGATCTGCTGGCGGATAGTATTCTGGCTCGCCCCCCAGATATCGATTATCACTTCGTCACCGGGGCCAAGGCGGTAATTCAAGGGGGTGGCGATATTGACACTGGGTTCGAAGGTCAGATTACGGGTGTTGAAGATGTTACGTCCGAAGACCTGATTACCGCGTGCGAGGTCTTGGGTACTAGGGTGGTCCTCCAACATATCCGAGGTGTTCTCCTTCATCTCTTCACGAAGGCGGGATTCGTTGATATCCGTACCCGTGGCGTTGGAAGCGTTCACGTTGTTCTGCTGCTCATAGAGCTGCTTCACACGCAGGGCCTGCTCCTTGGTTACACCCTTGCGGGCTAACTCGGAAGCAAGCTGCTTTTGTTCTTTCCCTTGTCTAATCCCCTCTTTGACATATTCCAATACTTGAGAGTCGCTCATATTTTGAGCAGTCACAGGTGTAGCGCCCAACATCAATATGAGGATGAGCGCACCCATTAGTTTTTGCATTTTCATTGATTAATCTGAATTTTTAAATTCAATCGAAAGTACTAAACCGGCTCCACACATCCTGCCGGTATATCTACACACGCACATCCCAACATTGTCAGTCGGACGGCGACTTTTGATTTCCCATTCATATCTACCAGTTCCCCTTCCAGTCCTGCCAATGGCCCCTTTATTACACGTATTTTTTCTCCCGGCGCTAATGGCGATGTGCTCATACAAATCGTTTCGTCCGAATAGTCGAGCATAAATTTGAATCGTAACATTTGTTGGTCGGGAATTACAGCCGGAGTACTCTCCCCACGTAGTACCATGTAGCGGCTGATAGCGGATAAGGTCAGAACTTCTTTTTGTTCTTGTGGATCAACGTGGACGAAGATCATCATTGGAAGGATGACTCTGTCGACAACCTTGCGACGGTCACTCCAGTTATGAACTTCTTGTTGGATAGGAAGGAAATTTTCAACGCCCATTTTAGTGAGGCGCTCACTTGTCTTTTTCTCATGATGGATACGCACAATGGCGACTAACCAGCGTTTAGAGTGCGCTACGCTTCTGCCAATCACATCTGTTGGCAGAACATTTCGATCGTCATTTTTGCTAATGATCATATTTTTTTACCCCACTTTTTCCATTGCTACTTAGGCAATGAAATAATTCCTGCTGCAAAGATAGGCAAAATAATAAATAAGAAACAAGAAAAAAATACTTTCTTTTTTACTTACCAGCCAAAATCTGTAGTTAGAATATGTCATGGGGTAATTCTCTAATACTTCACCGTTCGTATGAAGCATGCATCACTGTCACTGCCATTATTATTATTTGACGCACCATTCTCAAAACCTTCGAAGCCCATTGTGAAATAGTTTATATCAAACGCACTCGACTTTTTCACCTCATTATTGGTACTTTCCAGACGGTTTCGGCATTGATATATGGCTCCAGGACGTTCAAACAGGTCATAGAACAGCGGAACATACTGAATATTCCCGGTACCGTCCTTATTATAGTAATCGGTACGTTGGGCATAACGCAGTGCACCTACTTTCTCTCCGTTACTTGTCATCCCTTTACGACGTCCATAACCGGATTTACCAATAGGGAAAAATATATTATGGCTATTATTTATATTGAAGACGAAACATCCGCGCATACCTTTCTTCGAATTGGTCGGGTCTTCATTATGATCATATCCAAATGCTACTTCCACTGACTTCTGTGTCTCGGTTGCACCGTCTCCATAAAGAACACCGTAAGCTTTACCAATGTTACTATGAATCGAAGTAGATTCCAAGGTATAAAAATCTTCGATTGTAGCAATACGTTCATGATCTCCCGCAATGGACCAACTTGCAAAACGACTCTTTACATCATCTGCTGACGGTGCCAGTTGCGACCAGGTCTTTTGAGAGGGTGTAGTCGCTCCCAGTTCAAGAACATCGAAACTACCTGACGGCCCTAAACCAAAAGTAAACCCGGGTCTGTCATTATTGGAAGCGAGAATAGCTGTACGGTTTCCACGACGGAACAATGATCCTTCTTCCAAAGGTGACTTTGTATAAACCGGAGCATTGTTTGCATCAAAACGATAAACATTATATGATGCCCATGCCGGGTTTTTATCACTTTCCGCATTCCCGTCAATAGTGATAGGAGCATAACCTTGACGTACATAAATATCATGTTCGCAAGTGTAATTGTGATAGCGCACACGTACGATAGCGCAACGGGGAGTAGAGTTTTCTGCAATTGTACCCTTAAAATCAATCCAGAAATCTATCGGATGCTCACCTGCTCCTTCTATACTTTTCACACCTGTCTGTTGCGCATTGTCACTTCCACTTCCTTCTACAGTAGAACGCAACGTAATGAAATCGTCTCCTCCCTCAACAATAGTAGCACTCCATGCTCCTTCGGAATTGAACGGCTTAAAATCTTCGGCATCGTCATAAGGCAGACGCATAAGCGTCACATGAAAATTATCACTATTACCCGCACTGCGCCATACGCCTTTCGGATTCTCAATACGACGTACTTGTATCATATCCAAATAAGCTGTCTTGGGAACATAGGTACCTGTGACATCGTCTTTCACCTGTATGGTAAACTTGATTCTCTCTTTTCGGGGATAGGCCGAATATGGATTATTTCCTGTAAAGCCTGTTTTTGTCACAAGCTCTTTGGCACGGGTATATAACGGAATAGTAAAAATATGTTCATTTCCATTACTTTTTACCGAATATTCACCGTCTGCCAAATCATCGGTGCCAATATTGCTAATCTTATAACTTCTGTTTCCTTCATTTTTTTCATTATAATAGGTCTCGTTGTATTTCGTATTAATAGGGGTTTGCCATGAGGGCTTGTCTTCGTATCCGGAAACTACAATCTTCACAAGGGAGGTCTTTCTCAATGACAAAAAGCTGTTCCATGGACCGTCGTTATAAATCCAACCTGAATAATAAAAGTCATTAGGAACTGTCGGAAATGCACTTGTTCCATTTCCCCATGGTCTCCAACCTGTAAACCCGGTATCTTCATCCTTGCCTAGGATTTTTGCATCCAAAGTAGAATTGGGCTTTATTTCACCCACTACTTTCAGGGTCACATTCATTGATTTATTATAAAGGTAAGAGATATATTGAGGGGTGCTCACATAGATATCGGACGGTTCTTCATACTCGATATGCCAGTCGGCATCGTTTCCGTAACCTTTGAATTTAAGAGTCAACTTATAATGGGTATTACGCGTTGCATTATAGTCGGTAGTAACGTCTTGCCCCAACATAAAACGGAACTTGATAGGTCCCGCTCCCACATGTTCGTTTGCCGCCGTGCAACGGTAGTATCCTGTCACCTCAACATAGGTACCATAAGGTTTCTCGTCTTTCCAACCGGAGCCTTCTTTTTGCTCATCAGGGTCGGGATAGTCGATATCTACGCCATTCTGCGACTGCTTCTTAGACTTACCTTTTCCTTGCATATTCTCGTAGAAGAAAAGCGATTGTGCCTTATGGGCATGGGTGTTCGTTATAATATCTTGTTCATCTCCTTCTTCTCCCTTACCCATATAGCGATGCAAATCATTGCAGATATGTATATAGTTTTCGGGCGTAAGAACGGAAAGATCTGCAGGCAATTTCTGGATTTTGATCGACTTTCCTTCCGAATATAAACCATTGGATGCAGTATAGCGTTCCGAACGAGCATGCATCTCAGGTTTCCAATCGGGATCCTTATAAGAATCCGGATCAGGAACATCTTCTGAAACTAATCCCGGAGTATTCGGATTACCCAACGAACAGGTTTTGGGAATATCTTTCAGAATAACGTTTTCGATATAAATCTGCACATTGGCATAAAGCCCGGAACCGTCAAATGCCACAGTCACCTTGGACGCGGCGCGACGCAACCAACTATGAAGTTGTACGCCTGGGGAATTAATGGTAACAAGATCATCCGGAGCATTACGGTCGGGAGTGAGACTGAACACACCGAACATCTCGCTATTTTGGGAAATATCATCAGGATCCCACTGAAGGGAGATTGCTTTCAATCCTTCACGGGTAGTAATTTTATCCTTATACTGCGTTAGATCTCCCATATTGGCAACAGCATAGATATAATACTTACCCCGCTTTATCGGACGGAGCTTGAACATTGCCGTACCGGTCTTACTATCCTCGAACTGGTTCCCCTGTTCGTCTTTGTCTTCATCTATCCGGTTATCTTCCAGATTATAACTCCAACCACTTACATCGGGATCAATGACAAGGCCCTCACCTTTAACTATATAATTATGAACTAATTTTCCTGTCGTATCATAAAACAACATGCAGAGTGAATTTATATTCTGAATGGCATTGCCTTCATCACCTCCTTCGGCCCGGGTAGTCCCCAGTGCTGCATCCTCCTGATCGAAACACAGGGTTACCGAAAGGGTGGCATTGCCTTCGCCTATCTCTTCATTCATAAAGTAATCATCCCGGCAAGCTGTCGGTATGAACTGCAACATAAGCAAAATAATACAAAATATAATATCTTTCTTTCTCATACAATATCAATTCTTAGTTTCAGGTTTGAGTCCGAACTCCGGCTCAAGAATCACTTCCGCATAGGGTACTACTTGCACTTTTACTTCGTCTTTTTCCGTAAAGGTGATATCAACCAGTACATGTGTGTTACGAAATAGAGCCTTTAGATTTGGAAAGGTCTTGGTAAACGACAGTTCTTTACCATTCTCGGACATGTCGAGCTTCAAGGTGTATTCTTGTTCACCGTATGTAGCCGATCCGGCTTTCAGTTTTTTACTTTCCGGAAGGTAAAATACCGGGAAGACCGCTTTGCCGGGTTGGTCACCCGTCATACTCGGCACTTCTAATGGTCCGTTAACTGTGACTTCCTGATGAGAAGTTTCCGAAGGGATATCGTAAGCTTGTATCCAGCCTCTCCTATCTGCCAGTTCCACATCATCCGGTGATTGTTGAGATTCATCCGCTACTTTCTTCAGCCAGTTTATCCAATAAAGCGATTCATCGTCAAAAGACATGAACAACGGTTCCCGTTTATGAGGAATCAGATAAGTAGCCCCGGCAATATCAGAAATATGAATAGCATCTATACTGACTTTACTCTTACGCTTGTTCGTGAAACGAAAAGCGAACTTCGTTGCAGCACGTACCAAATAGAATTCACGTTCTACCAGATTCTCTGCTTTAACCGGAACGTCATATACCGAACTCATTGGTATAGGATTCTTATAATCGGGAATGAAAACGAAATTGTCAACAATGCTTGCGAAAGTAGTGTTACCAGTCGTCAATGTCTCCAATTGTTCGTGAAGATCAGTAGATGCGTTCTCTTCATTAGCTATCAGATAGATTTTCTTTGTTTCATTCCGTGTCACTTTGAAAATCCTGTAACACTCCGTTTGGGGAATCTCACCGAAATCAATATACATATTGTGTTCCACAGTACCGTTTTCATGAAGAATAACGATACGCAGTGTATACATATATTCGACAGGATTATCTACTGCATCATTCACCCTATCGGATGCACGCGTTTGATCAAGAAGACCGGTACGCAGAACGAGTATGGCAGTATCGTCGTCCGGCTGTACCTCGTCCGTATAACTTACCTCCCCTCCCCTACAAGATGCCGACAATAAAGCCCAGCTGACAAGTATTGTCATCCATACAATATGTCGTAGTATTTCTTTCATTCCTTTTTCTTCTTTTTTCAAAAGATGTTACTCAATCTACATCTACGTTAGAGAGTACCACCCTCCATGAGTTGATTAGTATCACGCTATTTATCCATTGATTTTGCTCGTCGAGGAAGAATGTCATATTGTATTCATCCTGTCGGTCGAGGTATTCCTGGTCGCTCATTTTTCTATTGTAATTACCTTTCACCAGAAGGGCATAATCGATAATAGGAATAGAAGCTACCAGTTTCCCTTCAGTGGTACGAATAATCAACATCGGACGCGAATACAGACTCCAGTCCCGCAAGACAAGTCTGCTCACCGTAAGTTCCGCCACGGCAACTTTGACAATTGTTGTTACACGACTTTCTTTTCCTGTCGCAATGTCCACACCAGCTTCACCCGAATAAGTAGACCACGCACGATAAACGATCGGCTCGTCTTCTTTCAGTGTATTGTCATGCGCTATCCAACCATTACGGTCTTCAATAGAAAAAGTAAAGTCGTCAACATTTATATCTTGTCCCGAAAGGTGCTGAAGCACTACACGGAACACATTCGTATCTTTCGTCAGTGGCATGACGTATGTATAATCACCTCCGTCGTCATTGGCAGGCAAACTTACGTCAAGAGAACCATGAAACAAAGGATGCAGGTCCTTATTGGAATAGGAAACACCAGTCGCTTTGTCTAGATAACGGTTCAATTTACAGTGCAAGTCTGTCATCCGGCAATTGTGCGAGGCATCGGTCACTGTAAATGACTCACCATTATCAAGACCACACCATGCCATAAGGTGATAATCACCGGGAGCAAGCTCCAGTTTCATGGTGTAATCACCGGATGCAAGGATTTCACCCTGTTCGTCAGCTTGCCACACCAACTCGCCATTAGAGTTAAAGGCATAAAGTCTGACCGACTTCACCTCATGGGTGAAAGCGTCGGCAAACTTCATGTTCATGTCATAACGAAATTTCAGATGATAGGTCACTGAACAATCGCCTTCATCGTCATAAATAGCATTGTCACACGACACCAACAAAAGTAATTCTACAAGGATTACCCATGCTTTCATCCCAAAATTTCTGATATAAGACGGTTTGTCCATTCTACATAATTATTGTTGTAATAGTATATAGTTTACAATACCTCATTACAGGTTGTCACCATTCAAGGTCGATGTTCTGTTTTACTACTCGCCATGAAAGGATATTAATACGTGCACCCAGATATGTTTCGTCATTAGTAGGCTTCTGCGGAACAATCACTTCTTCCGGATCAAGAACCGGCGTTCCAAGACCGGATACCGAATTAATGGCAATGTCATAAATATGATTACGCACAATTCCATATTTACCGTCGGTGTCATCCACTCCCGGGAAATCGTTCAGATGCTTGATGTCAGTATAATAGTAAGCTTGTCCACTCGACCAAACCCTTGCTCCGGGCATATTTGCCAGAACATCATTTACATCGTCAAGATTGGCGTATGCTGTATGATCGGCTTTATAAAAAGTATCGGTTACGCCTTTCTTCAATTGAAGGTAGCTCAAATATCTGCCACTATTTTCTGACTCGTTATCGGCATTGCCTGACTTTATGCCGGAAACGAGCTCTACTTTGTCTTTGGTAATCGGAGTATAGATTTCTTTAGCATCTGCTGTTCCTGCACCCTCTATTGTTTTAGTATAAATCTGATCCTGCACAACACTCAACATTGCTGTCATCGCATTATCTTTTGTGTAGTCCGTACCACCCCACTTAGCCAGATCAATGGGATGAGCAACGTTACTATCATCAATAGTCACTAATACGGCAGCAATAATTGCTTGGGTACGGTTACTTACCTCCGTCGCCGGATTATAGGAACTCTTCTTACCGGTCTCATACTTATCTGCAGCATTTTCCTGACAATATAAGTTTGTACCATTATATGATTTAGAGCTGTTGTCGCTTGCGCCTTGAGTACCTACTTTACCTGCAATCTGATCATACGGTAAATAATCAAATGTGAGACCGTCAGGATTCATTGCCCAATATGAACGATGATATTCAGGATGATTCCAACTCCAAACCGGTGTGAACGCCCAAGCGGAATTAACTTTCTTAAAGAGGTATGACTGAGAAGCAGTAGATGTCACTTCCCAACCTGTGAAGATTACATATACATCTTTACTGTCAACTTGAATAAATTCGGAACCGTCCTTACTCTTTTTTAATTTCACGGCAGTATATTTTTTATCATTATCGCCATAGGTTACATCATTTTTAAGAGTCATATCCTTCCAATCGGTATATAACCGTACTTTAGCTAAAACACGCTCTACATACACATTTACCGGAGATTTTTTTGCTTCATCTTCAGTCTTTTTGAGAGCACTCGCCGGTATGTTCACTTCACAACAGAAATTATCCGAACCAAACACAGAACTTGTCATCAAGAACTTTGAGTCCTTTACATAACTATATGAACCAAACTTTCCTCGAAGTGTAGCAAGGTCCATGCTAGCCGTACCCAGTGCTATTTTCTCATGATTAATCACAGCGACCATAGATTTAAGTTGGTCTAAGTTGTCGCCCTCCCTGGTATTGATAACAATTACCGCATTCAACTTTTTCTCAATATTAGGCATATCCTGTCCGGCAGACTCAGTTTCGTCCTTTTTACAGTCATAGTAATTCGTACCGTCGCTTTTAACTGGACAAGGACTACCATTCTCCTTGAAAAAATAAAAACGAACCGATTCTACATCATTTTCAACACTTTCCCCTTCTTCATAAAGATCTCCGGACTGATCACCTGCCGCTCGCGTCCTAAAGCCAGTAGTATTCGTAATATCGACAGACATAAAACGAGCGTCAACATTAGTTTCAGAGAGATCATTCTCAGTCATGTCACTGTTGGAACAAGCACTAAGAACCATTATTCCTAACAAGTTCCAAAATAAATTTGATAACTTCATATAAGTATATATTAATGGATTAATAAATTATTTATCTATTTTATCTATCTCAAGCAAAATGATTTCAGCCTGTTGCACTCCTTTGTTCTTCGCCTCATTCAACTGCTTGCGTGCAACGGTGTAATCTTCAACAAGAAAAGCATAAACTCCACGAGCATATAGTGCCTCGGGTGAATCTCCCCCTTTCTGGAGATAACGCTTTGCATTTTCAACGTCTTTACGCTGCATTGCTGAGTTTGCCGCATTCAGATTGGCTATCTCATCGTTAGGATACATCCTTACAGCTGTTTCAAACACATCATTGAACTCAACGCTCCCCGGCTCGTAAGTCTGAGCCACAAGATAAAACTCATTGAGACTGAGTTTTTGAGGCTGTGTCTGCATGATACGTTTTATCTCTTCTACGTCACTAAAACTACGAATAGTATAGTCAATACGATAATCTGTGTGACGCAATGCAGGATAACAATTCTGCAATAGAAAACGATATTCTTCAGGATAAGTCCGTTTAATTTTTGCTTCTTTCGCGTCAGGGTCTAAACTACTGTCAATCATGCCCAGTATCTCCGAACGATGCACAAGATTGGATTTTTCGACATATTGACGCAATCCTTTCCAATCTTCCGGTTCATACTCTGTAACAATCACACTGTCATTAAAATGATATAGTTGCTTGATATGATTCTTTAATGCAGCTGTACGACCTATCGCCAGATCCCGATTATGAGAATATGGACTTTCGGGAGAAGCGTAACCTTTGAGCCATACGGAAGTTATGACTACATCCTTGTCATTACGGACTGAATCAATAGAGGCCTGTATTTTACCGAGTTCGTATGTATTCCGCCGATACTCAGGATATATCACTGTCTTATCAACCGGAAAATCGATGAAAGCAGAACCGGAAAGTGAACGATGCTTAACAGTTTCTGCCTGCGGATGAATATAAAGTAACTGTGGACTGAAAGGAAGCGCTTCAACGTATGAGCCCAATGGATCGTTCCATTCCGCCAATAGCGTATTACAACAACCGTAATCACTGCGATACAACTCCAATGAGGCACCATTCATCCATTTATAATAGGGTACTATTGCATGATATACTACACTTTCAGGTTTCGAACGTGCTTTAAAAGACATTTCATCTTTGCCGGATAGCATACTCTCACCATTCCGTACATAATAATAATAACGCTGACGCCCATAAACGCCTACTGAAGAAAGTTCCAAGGTATCTACCGTACTGATAAAACGAGGAGTGAGCAATACGGCTCTATTGCTTTCCACATCCAGATGTGATAGATTCATATTCATATCAACTACCATATATTCACCGTTCCGTTCAATCTTCAGATTGTCGGCTATCACTCCGGTTGTTTGTTGGGCATTCAGCATACAACTTGTTCCAAATAAGGCTGTTATAATTAGGTAAGTTCGTTTCATAGCATACTCTTTTAGAATAAATAGACTAAATTCACCGCTGCTTTAGTGGGACCAAAGTAGTTGTGTGGTTTGTTCTTCTCTATCTTCTTTCCACACCCGGCACATTTAAATCGGTCATAACGGGTATAAGAATAGCCGACTCCTATCTCTGTTTCGAAATTCCAGTGCCGCCCTAATATCCAGGTATAACCGTAAGCAATACCTCCACCTAGAAACCAACCTTGATACCTAGTGTCTTTAAGAGTAGAAAAATCAGTACCAAGCAATTTGAAATTAATATCAATACCGCCTAAATTATACTGCCCGCCATGAACATGGATTCCGATAAAATGGCCTGCAAACCGATCACAGAACCAATAACGAGCTTCAGGTTGCACCGCCCAATGTTTCCACCGACGACTATGCGATAAAGTCCATGCATTGAATCCTCCACTAACGTCTAACGTCCAACGCGGAGCAAGCCCTACCTCGATGCCTGCATTTATATTCATAAAAGCA
>OGOH01001825.1_pt1 | contig 14206 bp, 7 predicted proteins | sample 1552571 | NCBI WGS metagenome assembly OGOH01 (sample SAMEA2580170, study PRJEB22360) | human gut metagenome | biome: human gut; feature: human-associated habitat; material: faeces | place: Denmark | collected 2008/2010
GGAAAAGGTTCTTGTAGTAATGACTCTCATCTATAAACAGTCTGTCCACACCCAGCTCCTCAAAGGTCACGACATCATCCTTTTTGGACTGATCGTTGAGCTTATCGAGCTTCTGCTTGACGGCTTTCTTTGTACGCTCCAGTTGCTTTACGGAGAAGTTATCTCCACGGTTCTTCTTCAGCTCCGCAATGCCCTCCGTAACTTCATCAAGCTGCTGTTCGAGGATCGCCCGCTGCCGTTCAATGGACATTGGTATTTTCTCGAACTGCGAATGCCCGATAATGATGGCATCGTAATCGCCGGTGGCAATTCTGCCGCAGAACTTTTTGCGGTTCTTGGTTTCAAAGTCTTTCTTCGTTGCCACCAAAATATTGGCTGAGGGATAAAGCTGTAAGAACTCCGATGCCCACTGCTCGGTGAGGTGGTTGGGTACGACAAACAGGGATTTACTGCACAATCCGAGCCGTTTGGACTCCATCGCCGCCGAAACCATCTCGAAGGTTTTCCCTGCGCCCACGGCGTGTGCAAGCAGCGTATTGCCGCCGTAGAGGATGTGCGCCACCGCATTTCTTTGGTGTTCCCGAAGCTCGATTTCCGGGTTCATACCACTGAAAACGATGTGGCTTCCATCGTACTCACGGGGACGCAGGCTGTTGAATTTATCGTTGTAAAGGCGGCAGAGTCGTTCTCTGCGCTCAGGGTCAGACCAGACCCAATCCTGAAAGCCCTGCTTAATAAGCTCCTGCTTTGACTGGGCGATAGCGGTTTCTTTTTTATTGAGGATAGCCCTCTTTTTGCCCTCATCATCTTCCATATAGTCAAAGACACGCACATCTTTCATATTGAGCGTATCTTCAATAATTTTGTAGGCATTGACACGCTTCGTGCCGTAGGTGTTGTAGGCTTTCAGGTTTCCACGGTCATAGGATTTTCCCTCCACATTCCATTCGCCCGTCAGCTTTGAGTAATGGACTTTAATATTCCATCTCGCATAAACGGGCGTATCCAAAAACTCATACATAAACTGCTGTGCGATTTCTTCCGGCAGCCAAGTTGTACCGAGTTGTACGAAAATCTCGCTGGCAGTCAGGTCTTTCGGCTGTACCTTTTCCAGAGCTTCCACATTGATGTTGTAATCTTCGGGGTAGACTTCTGCGGATTTTTTTGCCCAAGCGAGCTTTTCCCGCACATTGCCGGAAAGGTATTCGTCCGCCATCAGGTACTTTCGCTCGGTGCTGTTTCCGTAACCGTACATCGGGTTTAGGAAGATAACGCCCTTTAATTCCTCATAGATTTCCTGCTCGGTCTTGCCCGTAAGGGAACACATATATTCCATATCCACACAGGCTTTTTCGCCCATAGATACGGCAAGCGCTTCGCTGGCGGTATCAACCGAGGTAACAGGAGTGTGTGGCTTGATCGTCCGCTTCGTGAACATATCCGCCTTGCGCTCCAGTTCTCCATTTTCGTCCAGCACCTCCAGTGCGGAAAGCAGGGCAAAGGAACTGTCCTGCGAAAAGGCGGACACATTCGCACGGGAATTGATCAGCCCGTACTTCTTGGAAAAAGTATCGTAAAGCGCATTTAGCTTCTGCTGTTCTTTTTCAACTTCATCATCAGAGAAGCCTGCGGTCTGCATTTCAATCAGGCTGCGAACACTGTCCCTTATGGCAATCATACCCTTGATCCGGTTTTCAGCCGTTGCCGAACATTCCACCGGAGTCATTCGGGAATTTTCACGGTAATAGATTTTATCGTCCACAACCGTATAGGAAAAGTTGCGGACTTCGGGATCGGCGGGAATGGAGTTATCTTCTTCGGTCAGTTCCTCGTCCACTTCGTAATCCGTGATCTCTGCGTGGATATTGGAGATGGCTTCGTCCAAAAGCTCGGCAAGGTCGGCATTTTCATAAGGGACAACGGTATCTTCTTCGCCGAATCTGCCGGACACGGTTTTCCATTCGCCAAGTACCATTTCGGGATGAGCGACAAAGTAGGCGTTCATCTTCACGCCGTTTTCATCGGTGTTCAGGTGTACCCACTCCGGCTCAAGGTCAATAAGTCTGTCACGCTTCTGTAATATCAAAATATCCGAAACGACCTCTGTTCCGGCGTTTCCCTTAAAGGTGTTGTTCGGCAATCGAATAGCGCCGAGCAGGTCTGCTCGCTGTGCGATATACTTCCGCACGGCTGGATTTTCCTTATCCATCGTGCCTTTGCTTGTGATAAGCGCCATTACGCCGCCCGGTCTAAGCTTGTCTAAGGACTTCGCAAAAAAGTAGTCGTGGATTAAAAAATTATGCTTGTTATACCTCCTGTCATTCACTCGAATATCGCCGAAAGGCACATTTCCGATCACAGCGTCAAAAAAGCTGTCGGGGATATTTGCTTCCTCAAACGGCTGCGCCGCTATCGAGGTTTTCTGATAAAGCTGCTGTGCGATACCCGCCGAAATCTTATCAATCTCCACGCCGTAGATTTTGCTGTCCTGCATAGACTGGGGCAGCATACCGATAAAGTTGCCGATTCCGCAGGAAGGCTCTAAGATATTGCCCTCCTTAAATCCCATCTGCTCCATTGCCTTGTAGATCGAGGAAATGACAACGGGCGGAGTATAGAAAGCGGTCAGGGTGCTTGCCCTTGCGCTTTCATACTCATCGGGAGAAAGGGCGGTATAAAGCTCGATAAACTCGTCCGCCCACGAGGAGTTGTTCTCGTCAAAGGCTTCGGGGATACCGCCCCAGCCGACATACTGCGAAAGGATTTCCTGTTCTTCGGGTGTTGCAAAGCGGTTGTCAAACTCACATTCCTTCAGCACCCTGATTGCCTCCATATTCCTGCGGAAGCGTTCTTTTTTGCCTGCCTCCGGCACTTCGTGAGAAGCAAGGTCAAAGGTGTGCCGTTCGGACAACGGGATTTCAGGGTGCAGATCAAAGGTCTGTACCCGTGAGCGCTTCGGCTGGCTGAAAGCAGGCGTGAATGGCTCGGCTTCATTTTGCTCAGGCTGCTTAGCAGATGTGTCCTGCTTTGCCCGTTCCACATAAAGCCATTCGGCAGCTTCCTTTTCGGAAACAGATTTCTTGACCTGTTCCAAGTAGTCGTTTGCCTGCCACTCGCTCTTAAACTCCTCGCTGACGCCCTCATCGTCGATATAGATCGCTTCCGTCAAATCGTCCCAAATGGCATAACCATCATCGGTTTCAATGACGAAAAATCTCTCGTCGGGCGGGAGCGTATTTTCTGCCGCCCTGTCGTTTGCAAGATAGGGCGAATCAATGATTTCTACGCCTTTCGGTTGCGGATCAAGGCTGCTGATAAAATCCTGCGGTATAGTGTTCCCGTCTTTATCCTTATAGAAAACGACGGTAAAAGGAACACCGTAGTAATTTTCTTCCTTTATATCCTTTTCAAACTGATAGGGGCTGGTGTATTCAACGCTTTCCCGCACCGTCCCGTCCGTATGCAGATAGTCGATTCTGCCGACCGGCTGCGACTGCACCGGATCTTCCTTATTGGTCGATACGATGTTTCGGGTGCTGCGCTCTCCGTTTTCAAGGGAAGAAACAGCCACATCAAAGCCACGGTCAAGAAGCATATTGACATAGGTTTCCAAGCGGTTTGCCGGAAAGCCGCACATCTGTGTCCGCTGATTGCCGCCGATAGAACGGGAAGCAAGATTCAGCTCCAGCGCTTCGCTTACGGTCTGTGCGTCCGCACCGTAGGCTTCAAAGAAATCGCCCATCTGATACAGCACAAGGCTGTCGGGATTAGCACTCTTGATTTCGTTGTACGCACGATAAGCGTCCGTAAAGCTGCTGCGCTCGTTCTGCTGAACAAGGCGCATAAAGCTATCTTTGCGCTCCAAACGGGGCTGCGGATTTTGCACAGAGCGATCCATCAGCTCTACATTCCAGTCATCTACCCGTGTGATTTCAAAAGGCTTTCCGTCCAAATACACTCTGTCTCCGACTTTATAAGCGGCAGAAAACAACGCTTTTTGCTGTTCCCGTGCCGCCGCCTGCTCAATCCTTGACACTACATCATCGGGCAGTCCGTCCACATAGTAGCGGATTTCGCCCTCGCTGCTGATATGGGCAATATTCTGGTAATCTCCGTTTTCTTCTACGGCTCTGTTCCAGACGGTAAGACCGTTTCCGAGATACCCCATACCAATGTCAAAGGCAGGCGCTTCAGCCGAATCAGCTTTTTCCTCCGGCTGAAGGTAATCGCCGAGTCCTTCGCTTCGGACAGCCTGAATATAATCGTCTTGCAGGATAGTATCGGGCGTGACAACTGCCAAAACCTTGTTTTCCATATCCTCCTCAAAAGAGTAGGACGGGCTTAGATCACGGGGTGTAACATAAAACTTTTTAATATCCCCGTCGTAGCTCTGAACAGCCTGCTGGAACTTTCTTAAATCCCCAGCAGTAAAAATCTCTTGCGTTACCCAATACATCTCATTGCCGTTTACCAAATCGGTTTCCTTGAAACGCATACGGTGGGGAATGAGCTTTTCAAACTCGATAGAATTGAAACGAGGCTGCTGCTCTGCAACCGCCGCCTGATTCATTACCTTCAGGTGGTCATTCATCGGATTTTCCCGTACCCTGCGGTCAAACTCATCCCGTTCCAATTCCTTTTGGAACAACGGATACTGCATATCGTGAAGAACGACACGCTTATCATCAAAGGCAAGGATTTCATATTCGTCAGCGCCCATATACACTGTATCGCCGAGATGATAGGCATACTGCGCTTCCTGCTGCGGCTCGCTTTCAGCCGCCTGCGCCGATTCCTGCTTGGGCGGAGCAGAGGAGAGGATTTCACGGTTTCTCTGTTCTTCGGCAAGTTCCGCTCGGCGTTCCTCCTGCTTTTCAAGCCACTGCGGGTAAATCTCTTTTTCCTTTGGATTGAGATAACGGTCGAGGCGTATCAGTTCGGCAATCCGCTTCTCTACCTGATTCCAATTCAGCCGGATATGCGGCTTATCGTCCCCAATGCCTTTTGAGATCAAAATGCCTTTCCCGTCGTGCTGCTCGTCAATGCCTGCGCCGACAATAACAGGATAAGCGCCGCCCCAACCGTATTCGTCTTTCAGAAAATCGGCGTTTTCCTTTGTGGACAAGCTTTTTTCAAACTGCTCATAGATACGGAACTTTCCCTCCGATACGCCGCTTCCACGAGTGAGAACAGCGTCGATAATCTCCTGAGAAAAAGAAAAAGCAGAGGTCTTTTCCTCTGCCTGCATATCCAAAAAGTTCAGTTGTCCATCTACGGAAGGTAACGGCTTCATCGTATCCTGCAATTCGCCAGCCGCATTGCCTCAAAATACTGTGCGATCACGCCCCAATCATAGAAACCTTGTGCTATTCGATCTGCATAATTTCCCTCCCAAAGCTGAAGCACATTCTGCCAAGTTTTGTACCCGACTCGCCGCCCGTCGCTCAAAATCAGTTCAGTATAATCGTTATTGAAAATACCCTTGATATATTCGGTACGGGCGGCGTTATCGGGATTGCTTTCATAGAAAGCACGAATTTCCTCTTTCGAGGCTTTCAGGTGGGGCGTTGTGCCGAGGATTTCACGGATGGTATCGTCCCCGCCGAAAAACGGCAGGCTCTTGTCCTCGTTGCTTCGGTCGTAGTAATCTAAGCGAAGATGACCTCCGCTTTCACGATCTCCTGCACTCTGTTCCTCAGATTGTTCATTCCCTGCACCCACTTCATCATATCCGCCGCTTTCAGGCTCTCGGTCAAGCCCTCCTGCGCCGCCATCTGCTTTATCAGGGTTTCTTCCAAGCGGAGCGCTGTCTGCTCGGTTTCCGCCAAATGCTGTGTCAGGGTGCAGCTCGTCAGAAGATTGTAGTACCGGATTTTGTGGTGTTCCCTGAGAAATTTCCGTCTCATCTGAGCGTACCTGCCCAAAGTCACTTCCGGCTGCTTGGGCATTGTCAAGTCGGGAAGATTGTAATCGCCCTGCATTGTGTATGTCAGCTCGTTCATTTTCAAAGCTCCTTTCGCTCTTATTTTCAGCCTTATTGTATTCCGGTTTCTCTCTGTCCGCAATGATGCGATTTTGCCTTTCAAGGGCAAGAACGGTACGGGAGATTTCCCCAAGCCCCATCTCCGCAATATCGCTTGACGCAATACCGAGGGCGTTTAAGGCTTCCGGCGTATTGAAATTTGTAATGACAGTGAAATCCTCCGCTTCAAAAAGAGGCTCGGTATCTATCCCAAGCCTTATCATCATCATATACGCCACGCTGTTTGTTACCGCTTTCTTATACATAGCGGTAATCATATCTTCCGAAAGACCGTAGAGGAAGCTGTCATCTGCGGCATACATCAGATCGCCCAAATAGTCGGGGATATTATCCTCCACGGCGTTTTTAGCGGCGCTCAGCACAGCGTCCGCAAGGCTTTCCCTGTTTTCCAGCTCGCCGAAGGTGTTTTCAAGGGATTCGATCACATCGTCCGTATATTCCGGCTTCATCTCCCAAATCGGGACGGGGCGGGAGTAGCGGCTTGCGTGGGTATCGGAAATATCGAAGTAATGGGTTAAGCGCTGCCTGCTCCGGTCGGCGTCCTCAAATACGGCGATACCCTTTGCGCCACGGTTTACCCAACGCCCGAATTTGTCGTTCCAGCGCTCGATCTCCAGCACTGCCGTTGCGTCCGGTCTTTGGGCGTAGATGAGAAGCTGCTCGTCAAAGCGCAGACGATAGTTCCGGCAGGCGCAGCGCAAAAAGGCTTGCCAGTTCTGAACATCGGAAACAACAGCGTGTGCGGTACGGCGGTACAGCTCGGAAATCAGGTCGTACTTTCGTGCCATCGGTTATGCACCTCCTATCTTTCATAGTCTTTCTGTTTCGGTCTTACGGGGATACCGTTTTTATCATAGCTTTTCGGATCGGCGGCAGGGGTATCCCAACCGAACATTGAGCCTGCCTTCATTGCCTCTGCCTGACCTTTTGACAAGCCGAGTTTTTCATTCATCTCATTCACAAGGGCGTTTGTTTCACTGGGCTTGCCGCCCTGAATATCCGTGCGGTAAAATCCGCTTTCGCCCTTTTTGACAATGCCGACGCAGTTTTCCGTCTGCACGAACACATAGCACTGCTCCGGCAGAGAGGAACGGAGCGGAATCACAGTATTGCCGTTTTGCTCCATTCGCTCGGCAAACTCGCAGATGTGATAGAGGTTACTGCCAACCTCCAAATGATAATCGTCAATATATCGGCAGGTGCGGTCAAGCTGTTCCCCGTCGCTTAAAGTGATCCTGATTTTATCTCCATCGGGGATTTTGAATTTTTCTTTGTAATCCGGCGTGATAAAGCGGATTCCACGGCTCGCCTTTTCCATATGGCGGTCAAGCCATTCCCACACATAGCAGTAGCAGTAAAAATTGTAGTCCCCACGGGCAGGATTGCACCGTATCAGGAAGCTGTATTTTTCGGTGTCGGCACGGAAACCGTATTCGGTCGCATAGTTGCCTTGAAAGGCGCTGTCGGGATATTTCGCCGCATACTGCGTCATATCCGTGCGGCTTTTTAACAGCCCGTATTCTTCAGAACGCAGGGCGTTGATAACCTCGTCCAGCTCGCTTTTGAACTTATCCGTTTTCAAATCCCGCCTATGGTCAAACCAAGAGGAAAAGAACTCTTTGCCTGATCCGAAGTCGCCACGAAGATAACCGATACTTCCGGTCTGTCCCTCGATCTGCGTACTTTGTCTGTAAGTGTATTTCTGCTCGTCAGAATGAAGCGGTCGGATTGTGAAACTACTTTCGTTGATTTCATAATCAAGCCCTTCCAGAATTTCTTTTACAAACTCCATATCCAGCCGCCCATCGGAAATTTCGGCGGCAAGACTGTCGCCTACATAAATCTCCAAAGTCTTATCTTCCCTGAGATTCAGGCTTATTTGATTCTCCAAAATCTGTTTTCCCTTATTCATTTTGCTTTGACTCCTGCTCATCATCAGCGCCTCCCAAATAGGAAAAGAGCCTGTTTTTTGCGATCTGCTCCTGAAGCTCTGTGATAACCGTCATATCGGAGACGGATATATCGGGGATTTTCAAAATGCTTTGCAGGCTCAGCGCCTTCAAATCTTTTTCGGTTTTACAGCCGGAATCATAGAGCTTCGCCAGCACCTTTACTTTCTGCTGCAAAGCGGTGTTTGCGCTTTTCTTCGCTGCCATTTTCTTTTACCTCCCATCTTAGCTTTTAGCGTAGTCGGAATAGACACGCTGCATTTTGTGCCTTGCCCTGCGTACTTCGGGGGAACAGCCGAGTTCAGGATATTTCGCCTGAATCTTCTGCCTTGTCCTTCGGATACTCTCAAAGCAGGGGATACCGTAAGCCTTGTAATTGCTCATCACATCTTCAAAGCTGAAATGGCTGATACCGTGGGTATCATAGATACACGCCTTGCTGATAAGCAGGTACAGCTTCATATCGTCATTTCGTGCTTCGGGGTGTTCCTTTAACACCGCAAGCACTCGGTTTTCAATCGTTTTCAGGTTTCTCATTTAAGCCTCCCAAAATAGAAAAGGGGGCGGAGTTTTTAAGCCCCGCCCCCGCAGAAGTTCTTACTTTTTCTTTCTGTTACGGATCTGCAAAAAGATAAAGCCGCCTACGATAAAGGCGACCAGAGCAATCCCGATGATCGCTTTCAGTTCCATCAGTTATCCTCCTTTTTCTTCTTTTTCTTAAATCCGATAACGCCGCACACAGCGATGCCCACTGCGGACAGTCCTGCAAGGGTATAGAGCAGCGGCAGATTGGTTGTGTCGCCGGTCTTGGGCGTATCACGCAGGACATTGTGCATCTCCACAATGGTAGTGGAGCCGATTTTGACCGTTGCCTTCTTATCAGCAGGGATAACATACATCGAAGAAGCCGAGTTGCTCACCTCGGAAATGGTGTAGTCCCCGATGCGAAGCCCGTCAATGAAGATCTCACCCTTGTCGTTGGTTTCAAGGATAATGTCATAGCCATTTGCTCCGGTAATTCGGAAAGCGAAGCCCTTGACCTTGCCGTCAGAGGAGGTTTTAACAATCTTCAGGTTGCCACGCATCGCATCATTGATGAAGCCGACGCCTGCCTTGTTCTCCACCTCGTAGGTCTTGCCGTTGGTGTCGATCATCACTTCATACACGCCGGTATCAAGGACAAACCCCTCCGGCGCTTTGGTTTCCTTGACGAAGTAGCGACCGTAGAACAAGTCGTTCATACTGTATTCGCCCTTTTCCTTTTCGGTCAGTGTGCCGAGCAGTTCATCACCGTCGTCCATCTTGCCGTTTGCGTTACTGTCCTTATAGACCTCAAAGGTCGCTCCGGTCAGTTTATTGTCAGGATATTCGGAATCCACCTTGGTCAGATGGATGTTTCCACGGACATACCTGTTGACGATTTCGATCTCCACGACCTGCCCGTCTGCGCCGATGGTCACGGGATAGATGGTGTCATCCAGCACGAAGCCGGCGGGCTGTTCGATCTCACGGACATACCAAGTGCCGTAAGGAATGTTCTCAAAAGAAAAACTACCATCTTCAGCAGAAGTGGTAGTCATCAGAGCGTTTTCCTTTGTAAACTCGCCGTCATCCGTGCGGAACAGTCCAATCAGCGCACCGCCGAGAGCACTGCCGTTTTCATCGACCTTCTTGCCGGAAACCGAACCGTAGATCAGATCATTTTCGATTGCCTTGCCGTTGTTAGCGGCAATCTTTACAACTGCCGTATCCTGACCGACATACGCAAAGGTTACGGGATACTTGGTATTGGAGAGCTTGTAGTGACTGTCGGTAGCAAGCTCCTGCACATAGTAGCTTCCAAAAGGAAGGTCAGTCTTGATTTTCGCCGTTCCGTCCTCATTCAGAGAGATGATCTCAACAAGACCATTTGCGGGAACGGAAGTGCCGCTGGCAGACACGATTTCCTCGGCGGCAAACAGCCCAAAGGAAATGTTCTTCATTTCACCGTTATTGCCAATGCCGAAGCACTCATTCTGCTCGATGGACTTTACAAGGCTGATCTCCACCTTCTGACGCTCGTTCTCGAACGAAGTCGCCGTTTCTGTTACGGCAACATTCTGACCGGCATAGACAAGCTCGACGCAGTGGGGTTCCGGGTTGAGCACCATCCCGTGGGGTGCTGTGATCTCACGCACCTCATATTTGCCAAGATAGAGTTCACGGCTCACCGCTGCGCCGGTTACATCGGTTGTAACAGTGTCTACGACCTCGCCCTTCTGATTTCGGACAGTGCCGTCCTGCGTGATAATATCCTCTGCGGCGATGATCTCATAGACCGCACCGGGAAGTCCACGCTTTTCATACTGCGGCTGATAGATGGTGGGCAGTTCGTTTCCGCTTTCATCTACGCCGCCGATGACGGAAACGCCGAAGAACACCTCGCCGGTTTTTTCCACGGTGATGGTGCCTTTCTGTGCCATATTGGGCTTATCCACTTTTACTACCGTAACCCCGCTTTCTTCTGCGGAATTATCCTCCGTGACATCGAAGTACACGGGTGTTTCGTCGAGGACATAGCCGTAGGGAGCCTGTACCTCGACAATAGAGTACCCTTTTCCAAAGGGCAGCTTTTCCGGCGTGACAAGAGAACCTTCTGCATTGGTGTAGAACACATCAATGGTGGTGGGCGTCGGGTAAGTGAAGGTCATTGTTACGGGGTTGCCGTCCGGGTCATAAATCTTGAAGCCTGCACCTGCATAAGGGATGGTCTTGCCGGTTTCTGCGTCCTGCTTCACGATTTTGATGAAGCTGGTAAAGGGTGCATTGTTGATAAGGTAGCGATAAGTCGCCCCGTTTTGAGAGATGAACACATCAAAGTCGGGCATCAGTTTACTGCCTTCCCAGCCGGAAACCTGATGGACGGTGTAGATGCCGTAAGGCATATCCTTGGTCTGTGCAAAGCCGTTTTCGTCACAGGTGAGATAATCACGCTCGGAAGCCTTTGCGCTATCATAGGAGCCTGCGGCTTTCAGATACACGGCAAACTCAGCACCATTTTCGGGTGTTTCGATCTGCGTTTCGCCGTTATCGGTGTGCTTAATAATGGCGATATTGCCCTTTGCGACCTGCTCGGTCACATCATTTGCCGTTTGATTATGCTCCACGGTATAAAGCTGCGGCTCTGCACCGACCTTATGGACGGTGGTATCAAGCAGATAGCCCTCGGAGGGTGTGATCTCTCGCACCGTCCAGTCGTTATCGCAGATATACTCCTTGGTAACGAACTGCCCGTTTTTGTCGGTGGTGTAGGTATCAACAAGGGTTTCGCCCTTATAGATGCCGTAAACAGCACCGGCAAGAGAAGCATCACCCTGCGCCGTGCCGGTTTCGGCATCGCTCTTGGTAACGGTCACGGAAAACTTCTTCAAAATATTGAGGAAACTACGGTTCGTGACCTCGTTCCAGCGGATAGGCGCAGACTGCGCTTCGGGAATGACATAGCGAACGGCGGTGTCCACTTCCTCCACCGTATAAGGAAGAGAGCCGGAAATGGGAACATCTTCAAAGGTCGCCACGCCGTTTTCATCGGTTACGGCATACTCGTCCACGGCAATGCCGGAGAGCGATGTGCCGTAAAGATGGAAGGTCACGCCTTCATTGAAGTTATCCTCCGAGGATTTGATAACCTCAATATCGCCACGCTTCAGCGTGTTGTTGAAGTTGACGGTCGCGACCTGTCCCGCAACTACGGTTACTCTGCGGGACTCCTGCGGCTCGTATCTGTCATATTCCTGCTCGGTTACGGTATATACTCCGGGCATTAGGTTATCGACCTGAATCTGACCGCCGTTTTCTGTCTTAACGGTTTTATCAATGCCGTTGCCCTGAATACGGAAGGAGATACCGTCCACCTTTCCGTCCTCGCTGGTTTTCACAATCTTCGCCGAGCCGTAGGAAACCTTTAATTTAAGAAATCCTTTGACCGGATCATTGACCGTCTGAGCGTAGGTTACGGTATCCTGCACACCGCCGTTTGGTCCATAGATACCGTCCGTCCAAGTGATAACGCCTTTTCTCTGCGCCGTTTTCTCTACGGTAATCGTCAGCCCGTCGCTCGGCGCTTTCTCGGCAGTAATCGTCAGCTTGTTTCCGCTTACGGAGAACTGAACGCCCGAATCATTGGACGAAAACTTATATCCCGAAAGGACATTGTTGCTGTCCGTCAGCGTAACCGTGTACTTAGAGCCATCCCATTCAAGCTCGATTTCCTGTGCGCTCCCCGGCGTTTTGGTAAGGAAGCTCGGCAGCTTGGAATGCTTCTGCACACTTGCAGCCATTGAATTGTAGTAGCTCATAATCTTGTCATAAAGCGGGTGGTTGCGGCTGATCTGATCCAGAACAGCGTCCTTGCCGCCTGTGCTGACCTTGTTAAAGTTTTCATCACGCTCGCCGATGACGGTTTCCCAAATGAGAAGCTGTGTAGCGACTGCGTGAGCCAGCTTATCGCCGCCCTCGTTCTGAGAACGCCACGAGGTTGAGATTGTTCCCGTATAGCCGTACTGGAAGATACGACCAATGAACAGCTTAATATCGTCAGGAGAAATGGTGCTGTTATAGGACGCAGGGTAGTTGTCCCAAAAATCCTCGCCCTTTTTGGTAAAGCTGTCTCCGGTCTGCTGCGGGACGCCGATCTCAATACAGTAGCAGATATTTCCGTTGTACGATCCCATCGCACGGACGGTTGTATAACGGGAAGTGCCTGTTTTCCAGCCGTTCATAAAGGTAAGGCTGCCGTGTCCCCATTCGGCGTTGTAATTCGAGTCCCCATCACGGGGATATGAGATAAGGTACACATCGTCCGTTTCCTCTGCGGCATAGGCAGTCGTACCAATCCCTACAAGGGAAGTCACGCACATTAGCGCCGCAAGAAACAGCGACATAATGCGCTTTGGTTTCTTAATTTTCATCTGAAATCCTCCTTGAAATGAAAAAACGCACCGTTTTTTCGGTGCGTCCTCAAAATGGAATATTAAATTTAAGCATAGCCGATATAGATGTCGTAGATTCCGTCAGAGACTTCCTCCGCCCAAATCCATACGGCTGTGATTTCTTCGTCAGCCTTGTACCGATCCAAGCGGCTGTGAATATCCCTTTCAAGATATTTGCAGTGCGCTCCGGCACGGATCGGATTATCCCAACAGTAAATTGCCTCGCTGTCTAACAGAAGTCCCACACTCTGAGCGTAGCCTTTTGCAAAGGAAATCCAGTAGTCAATGTCAAAGTCGGTTTCGGTTTTGCTCGGTGTTTCTTCCGTTTCAGGCGGCTCAAGCGTTTCGCTTTCTTTTGGTATATCCGGCTGCGGTGTGGATACGGAATGTTCGGTCTTATCCGCTTTATCGGGTTGTTCGGCGGGCTGTGCCGCCTGCCCGGTTTCAGAAGCAGTCTGCGGCTGTTCGGAGCTGACCGTATCCGTTTCCGTTGTTTCTTCCTGCTTTTCCGGCTTTACTTCCTGAACGGCTTCAGGCGTTGTTTCAACCTCCTTGCTTTCCTTTCCCGCAGGCGCTTCGGATTCAGAGGTGCTTTGAACACTCTCCGAAAAAGAAAACGGCTGCGGCGTATCTTCATTCGGCGGGGCATTGTTGCAGCCTGCAAGCACAGTCAGCAAAAGAGCCAATAAAAAAACAATCGTTTTTGTTTTCATTGCGCTTCACTCCTTTTCTGCCGCCATTGTAATGCGAAACAGCGTTTCAGGCAAAGGTGTGAAACAAGGGTTAATCTTACATCATAGGGCATACCTCCTGTGCTTTGGAATGGTGCGTTTTTCTGAGATAGATTGAGTTAGGTGAGATAGCTGTAATCAGGAGAGATAGTTTTATTCTTTCGGATAGTCAGGTAGTTTCAGGGGTTGGAGTGTGAGGAAGGGGAAGAAGAAAAACACACTCCGCCTTACCTGCTGTCACGCTCGGCACGGTTACGCAAAAACCTGTTGTAATGCTCCAGCGCCTTGCAGACATACTCCTCCGTTTGGTTGATGGGGATATTTTTCGGGATCAGGTTTCGCACCCTGTCCCCACGCAAAACAATCTTCTCACGCTGATTCGGCTTTTCCTCGCTCATAATCGCAGAGATCGCCTCCGTAGTCAGCTTGCCTTCTTCAAAAAACTTTCGCATACGGATCGCCTGATCGTGGGACGGGGTACAGGCGTTTAGGTCGATTTCGTCCACCAAATCC
>OGOH01001828.1_pt1 | contig 14174 bp, 20 predicted proteins | sample 1552571 | NCBI WGS metagenome assembly OGOH01 (sample SAMEA2580170, study PRJEB22360) | human gut metagenome | biome: human gut; feature: human-associated habitat; material: faeces | place: Denmark | collected 2008/2010
CCCCGCCGGTCGATGCGGCTGCGCACAGTGTCGGCGGCTGTCAGGGTGACCGTCTCCGGCTGCTCCAGGATGATGCTGCGGCCCCGGAACCGGGCGGGGCGCACCCACGCCTGCCCGGCGCTGACAGTCACGGTCAGGTCACCGTTTGCGGTCACGGCAAAGTCCTCGTCGGCGCTGTATACGCCGCTCAGCCGGGTGCTGAGGTACCCGGCAGCGTCGTCGGCGTCGTAGGTGATGCCGTTTTCCGGGTAGGTGATGATATCGGCCATAAGCCCTCCTTTACGTCTTGTGCCAGCTCGGCGTGCCAAGCCGGATGGTCCGGGTGGTGCCGCTGGACTGGCTCTCGGTGATGATGTCGGCCACCCGCACCATGGCGGTGTAGCCCAGCTGGGGCAGGCTGACGCGCAGCACGTCGCCCACGGCCAGTGCGTCATCGTCCACGTCAAACTCGATGCTTCCGGTGCGCAGCTGGGCCAGCAGTTTCTGCCCGCCCCGGTCGGCCAGCTTGTCGAGATACGATTGGCTGGCGGTGGTCTCGCCCTTTTCCTCGTCGGGCTGGATGTCGCGGGCGTCGATGTAGATCTCCCGCCGGTCGGCTCCAGTGCTGTCCACGTCGCCCACCCAGCAGGTGGCCCGCTGGTCACCCGCTCCGGCTCCCTGCACGAGGGCCACGTTTGCGTAGTCGGTGTCGGCAAAAGACCAGCCTGCATTAAGCAGGTTGCCCCACTTGGGGCTGTACCGGTTGTTGGGGTCGTAGGTGGGCCGGAAGCACTCGAACAGCAGGCGCTTGTCTGCGCCGGTGCCGTCCAGCACGATACGGAAGCCAAGGTCGCACGCCTGCCCGATGGTCTGGCAGTACGCAAAGACAGTGCCGCCGGAGGTCTGCTTGTCGAAGGTCGTGTCGAAGCCGTACTCGGTGCCCAGCTCCAAGCGCGGCCACGGCTTTGCCGCCGCCACAAGGCTGCGCATGGCCTGCTCGGCGTTCTGCCCCTTGATGACCGCAGCGCTGGCCCGCTTGGTCAGCAGCCATGTTGCCGGGTAGCCGCTCACCACGAGGTTTGCGTCCTCGTTCTGGTTGGCGCGGCTGCAGATGCGCATGGGGATGCGGGGCGTCTCGTCGCTGCGCACCAGCCACCGACCCTCGGTCAGCAGCTGCAAATTCTCGTCGGTGGGGCGCACCTCAAGGGTAAATCCGCCCTCGGAATAGTAGGGGCTGTCCCAGTAGAGGGACACCCACACGTCCACCCAGCCCACACGGACCAGGGTGTCGGCGTCTAAAACGTCCAGTCTCATAGCGGTTCCGGCAAAATACCGGCCTCCATCGGGTAAAAGCTCACGGATGCCTGCAAGTAGGCCGCGCCGCTGTCGGCCTGCATGGACAGCACGTTGTCGCCGGGCTGCAGCTCGGTCAGGGTGCTGTCCTCGTCCAGCGCGGCAAAGCAATTTGTGGTCTTGCCCTCCCGCGTCAGGGTGCAGGCCAGCCGGTCGGTGGTGCTGCGGTAGATCTCCAGCCGGTCGCCGTCCTCCAGCGTCAGGTCAAAGCCGATAAAGGCCCCGGTGCGCAGGTCTACCACGCGCGGGTGCTCCACCGGCATGGTGCTGCGCAGGGTTGCCGTAAAGGGCACCGGTAGGCTGCCGGGGTTGCGCAGCACCGCCGCCTCGCCGTCCTGCCGGATGCCGTAGGTGTGGGAATCATAGCAGACCGGGAAGGTAAACGCGGGCTGGTAGCTGCCCAGCACGCGGGCCGTGGCGGTCAGACCGTACCAGTAGGGCTTGGGGCTGTACAGCATCAGCTCACAGCGCGGCTCGGTGTAGCTGGAAAAGTAGGGCGTTTTCTGCACCACGAAGCGGGTGAAGTAGGCGTCCCCGAAGTACATCGTGCCGGTGGTGTAATAGGGCAACTTGCGGGCAAAATTGCGGGCATTGTCGAGGGCATGGCCACCCCAGAACACCACCGACAAAGTACGGGACACGCCTGCCACGCTCTGCCGCTCGACGGTGGTGCCGGTCCTGTTGATGCCCTGCGCGGTCTGGATGTCCACATCCACCCCGTTCAGCGGGTCGAGGTTGTAGGGCGCGTCGTAGTCCCAGCCCAGATGCAGGACGGCACCGGCGTCTGTGACCAGCTTTAAGTGATCCTTAAAAAGCATTGGCGTCCTCCTTTATCGTTTCTGCGCCTTGGCGCGGTCGGCTTCCCAGCGGGCTTCGCGCTGGAGGTCTGCCGCCGTCTGGGCCTTGGAGTAAATGTTCTGGGTGATGTTTGTGTCACCCTCGCGATGATAATTGTTGGCGGCTGCGGCGATCTGCGCCGTGCCGGAGGCGGCCACAGTGCTGCCCAACCGCATATTGTCCGACAGCACCAGACTGCCCGCCTGCCGGATCATGTCGGCAAGGGCGGCGTTGGTCTTTTCCAGCGCCTTGGTGTTGGCGTTGATGGCGTCCTCCAGGCTGCCGGTGCCGGTGGAGATGTCGATATCTCCGCTGATGCCGCCGGAACCAGACCCGCCGGAAGCGCTGCCCCCGCCGGTGCTGGGCGGGCTCTTTTTGGAGGCACCGAGGCTTGCGCAGATGGCCGCGATGGCCACGCCCAGCGCCACGGCTGCACCGGCTACGATCACGCCCATGGGGATGCCGAAAACCGTTGCATTCAGGGCGGAGGCGATGGCAGTCATCATGCCCTCAAAGGCCGCACCGATGGTGCCCACCATGGTGCCCACGCCCGCGTAGATGGCCGGGAAGCTGGACAGCAGACCGCCGGACAGGCCCTGGCTGATGGCCAGTGCGGCGCTGCTCAAGGGGGCTTTCAGGCCCTTAAAGATGCCGGTGAGAGTGGTGCCGAGGGTCTTGGCCTGCGTCCACACCTCATCAAATCCGCTGGTCAGCCCCTTGCAGATCTGGGCGCCGATGTCGATACCCTTCTGCACAAGGGCCGTCTGGGCGTTGCCCAGTGCCTCGTTGAGCTTGTCCACCAGACCGAGGGCAAAGTCGTTGACCTGCTTTTTCTGGTCGGCGGTCAGGCCGCCGTAGATGGCGTTTGCCGCCCACAGGCCGATGGACTTCCAGTCCTTGTTCTTGACGGCGGTGTAGAGGTCATCGAAGGTACCCAGCAGGCCGGTGTCAGCGTGGGTCTGCAGCTCCTTCCACAGGTCGTCGAAGCTCTTGATGGATGCCTCTTTGATGGTCTCGGCCACCTCTTCAGTGCCGTCGGCGGCAATGGTCTTGACCCGCTCCACGGTCACGAGGGCACCGTCCACCACGTCGTCGTAGGTCTCGGTGATGACCCGCTTCTGGGTCTTGGTGCCGTCGGTCAGGGTCTCGGTCACCGTCTTGGTGCTGGTCTCGATGCCGTCCACGATGCCGGAAGTGGTGGCCGTGACGGTCTTTGCCACCTCTCGCACCGTCTCCATGGTCTGCTTGACGGTCTTTTGGCCCTTCTCGTCCACCTCGGTGATGGTCTTGATGTCCTTCAGGACGCCATCCACCATCTGGCGGGAAGTCTCGGTGATGACCTGTTTCTGCTGCTTTTTGCCGTTGGATAAGGTCTCGTTGACCGTTTCCACGGTACGGGTCACGCCGTTTTCGACGGTGGTCGTGCTGTCCGAGATGGACTTGACCACTTCGGCGGTGGTCTGCTTTGCGCTGGAGGCCGCTTTTTTGCCGGAACTGCTCACGGCAGCGGCAGCGGAACCGGCGGACTTGGTGACAGTGGCGGCTGCTGCCTTGGCCGCTGCGGCCTCCTCTTTGGCCTGCTGGATGCGCTGGTTGTGCAGATCCTGACGGCGCTTGCGGTCATCATCCGTGACCGTGCTGCTCTTACGGGTGGGGGTCGTGCTGCCGGTGCTCTGGGTGATGCCATCCACGGCGGCTGCGCTGGCCGTGCCCACCAGATTGGCGATCAGTCCGCTGACCCACGAGGTCAGCTTGCCCCACAGCCCCGCAATGCCGTTGATGATGCCCTGGACGATGTTCTCGCCGATGTGGCCCCACTCGTCCATGCTGCCGTCCCACACGCCGATCAGCTTGGCGATGCAGGCCAGGGCGGCTTCGGCCAGATTTTCGAGGCTGCGGATGATACCCTGTGCCAGGGTGGCCAGAAGCTCGGCACCGCACGAGAGGATGTCCGGCAGGTGCTCGATCAAAGCGGCGGCAAATTTGGCAATCAGTCCGGCGGCACTGGTAATGAGCGCGGGCAGGTTGTTTGCAATGCCGGTGACAAGGCTCTCCATAATCTGCACACCGGCGTCCACAATGGCGTCTGCGTTGTCGCCGAGGTAGTCCACAAATCCGGTGACCACCTCGGTGGCGCTGGTGATCAGGTCCGGGATGGCGTCAATGATGCCCTGCACCAGAGCGCCCAGCACTTCGGCGGCTGTGTCCAGCATCGCCGGTGTAGCTGCCACGATGTCCTCGGCCAGCTGGGTGATGATCTCCACGCCGGTGGTCATCAGCCCCGGTAGCTGCTCCGCGATGCCGGACGCGAGGTCGGACAGGATGCTGCCCGCCGCCTGCATCATGGCTTCCGGCCCGCCCTCGGTCAGGGCAGTGGAGAGCTGACTGATACAGTCGGTGCCCCACTTGACCACGTCCGTCAGGGTCGGCTCCAGCTCGTCGTAGACGGCCAGCTGCAAGCCCTCGAACGCCGAGGACAGGATGGTCATAGCGCCTTGCAGGTTGTCGATCTGGGTCTCGGCCATCTGGCTCATAGCCCCGTCTGCGGCGTCGATCTGCGCGGCGAGGGTGTCCCACTGCTCGCCCTGTGCGGCCAGCAGGCCGTTGACGGCAGCAAGGTCGGTCTTATTGAAAAGCTGGTTGATGATGCTGTCCTTTTGGCCCTGCGTCATGCCCTGCATGGCGGCGTTCAGGTCGCCGAGGATCTCATCCAGCCCGCGCATGTTGCCCTGCGCGTCGTAGACCTGCAGGCCGAGTGCCTGCATCTTCTTGGCGGCGTCATCGGTGGGGGACTGCAATGCCAGAATGATGTTGCGCAGGTGGGTGCCGCCCTCCGCGCTCTTGATGCCCACGTTCGCCAGCAGTCCCAGCGCCGTGGTCAGCTCGGTGGTGCCGCCTTTCAGGTTTGCGGCGGTGCCGCCCACGGTCAGGATGGCTTCACCCAGCTGCGAAACGTTGGCATTGGCCTTGCTGGCCGCCATGGCCAGCTTGTTGCCGAAGTCGTCCACGTTCTGCTTGTTGGCCTCGAGGTTCAGCGAGGCCATAGCATCGGTGACGAGGTCGGATGCGTAGGCTAAGTCCATGCCGCCTGCAGCAGCCAGATTCAGCACGCTGGGCAGCACCTCGGCGGCCTTGTTGGCGTCGTAACCGGCCAGCGCCAGATAGTTCAAAGCGTCCGCTGCCTGTGTAGCGGTGAACTTTGTGGTGCTGCCCATCTCCTTGGCGACCTTGGTCAGGTTGCTAATCTGGTCCACTGTGGTGCCCATGGTGGCCGCCACCTGCGACATGGACGCGTCAAAGGTCATGCCGACGCCGACCGAGGACTGCGCCAGCCCTGCCAGCTTGCTGCCTGCGGTCTTGACCAGATCGGAGATCAGATTACCGGCGGCCACCGTCATGCTGCTGATGCCTTTGGTAAAGCCGCTGGTGTCCAGACTGGTATCGCCGGTAACACTGTAATCTGCCACTTATGCCCACCTCTCAATCGGAAAGCGCGGGCACAAGGGCACAGGCTGTGTTATAACTTGATCTCTACTTCCCGGCGGCAGGCCGGGTTTTTGCATTTTACCCAGACGCCGGTTGCTCTGGCATCTGGTACGGCCCATACCGGGAGGGTTTTCCCGCAGTAGGGGCAGGGGAGCGGGGCGCGTTCAGCGGCTCCGGAAGCGTGCGATAAAGGCACTGTTGTGCTCGTCCACGGTCTCGGCAACGACTGCACCCCCTCTCAGCTCCGAGGGGAGCGCGAAAAGCTCCCGCTTGTCCTCGTAGAAGCGCCGCTCCTCCGGGGATTTGCTCGTCAGGTCTGCGGTGCGCCAGTCGATGATGCGGCTGAACATGCAGTCCTCGCCGATCACGCCACGCAGCAGCGCACGAAACCTAAACCAGTGGACGTGCTCGGTCGTCAGGTCGATGCCGTACAGCCGCTGAAACCCGGCGATGATGTACGCAGCATCACAGTGATAGTCGAACGGCAGTGTAGCTGCCGCACCGCTGCTGCGCGCAGATGACCTCTCGGTGGCGGTTTCCCCCGCCTGATAAAACTCGATCAGATGCTGGTACCACTCGGAGCACGCCTGCGCGGTCTCCAACAGCGGCCCCGGCTCTCGATAGAACCGCCGAATGGCACGGCATGCCAGCGCCAGCGGGTCATCACCAGCCCCGCGCCGGTAGGTGTTGCAGAGCCACACCATGTGCCGGAAGTCCGGGTCGATGGCCTGCCCATGCCACACGGTGGGCAGGGCCTCTGTCAGCAGGTCAGACATGGCGCTCCGCTGCGATCTTCAGGGCATAGTCGGCCAGCTGCTGCATGGCCTCCGGGTCGTCCCGGAGCGCGTCCACGGCGACGCGGGCGTCTGCCCGCTTGAGTGCGGCGTCTGCGGGGTCCGTGTGGACAGTGACCACAGGAGCCATGCGGATGGGCTTGCTGACCTCGACGATGCGGCCCGCCGTCCGGGTGCGCTGCTGCGCTTTTGCCACTGCCCGGCGCTGTTCGCGGTTCACGGGCTGCGCCTGAAGCTCGGCCTGCTCCTCCGCGATGCGGTCATGAATCTCGCTGACTACCTGCTGGCATGCCTTAAAGTCGCTGCCAGTCAGACCCAGCCTTGCCGAGGCCCCCTCGCCCAGCAACTCGTCCAGAAAGCCCATCACGAGACGGCACTGGCCCCGGATGGCGTCTGCGAGGCCGGTCTTGGCGCGTTGACGCTCGATGGCGTCTGCCTGCTTCATGTGCTCCTGTGCGGTCTCCAGCCGGTCGAGGTCGTCTGCATTCAGTGCCGAAAAAGGAAATTCCAAACCATTGATGATCATACAGGTCTCCTATAAAATGCGCCCCTGCCAGAGGCTGACAGGGGCGATATTGGGTTTATGCTTACGCCTTGACCGGCTTTGCGGTGTCCGTGTTGGACTGCGGGTTGGCCTCGAGGTAGTCGAACTCCACCGGAGTGCCGACGGCCTTGACGTCCATCGCAAAGGTGGCAGAAGCGTTTGCGGCACCGCCCACATCCGAATTGACGATCAGGACGGCGCTGCCGCTCTCGCCCTTGCCGGTGCGGATGCTGAAGTAGATGTAGGGCACAATCACATCGCTGCCGGTGCCATACTTGATCTTGTGCGACAGGGCAAAATCCTGAAAATCGTCACCCACGCAGCGGTTGCCGTTGATGGAAAAGGTGCGCTGGGTACCGGTCTTACTGGTCACGGTGCCGGTGCGGATGAATGCCTCGTCCGCGGTGGTGGCGTTCAGCGCACCGCTGTGCTCCTTGACGTGGTCGGCGCAGACGATCCACGCCGATTCCTTGGTCTGACTGGAGCTGTCGGTCTGGACGGCAAAGATGAAGTCATCCGTGTCCTCGGTGCCGGTGTAGCTGGCTTTCGGCTCGATGCCCTTCTGGGTCTTGAGCGCAGCCAGAGTTTCCGAAACAGTCATATTGTTATCTCCCTCTCTGGTAATACTGGAGTTGAAGTTGGATCTGAAAACGGCAGCTGTCGGCGTCCTGGCTCATGATGTAACCGGGGGAAAGGCAGACGACCTTTTCTGCCGTCTTGTCGTCGGACAGCTGCGGAAGGTTCCGGGCACTGGATTGGGTCTCCACCCACTCGGCGAATTTGTCCCAGAAGGAACTGTTCGCCGCCTGCTGGATGTTGTCCTGCGAGTAGGTCATACGGGACGCCAGCACATAGTTCTTTGCCCGGCGGCTGCCGAGGAAAAACTGGTCGATTACCGTTGCGGTGGGGGTGCCCTCCAGCGAGAACTGCACCTGATCGGCGTCAGCGCCCAGATACTCGATGGAGAAAGCAACATCCCCGTCGCCCAGTGCCGTTGCCAGCGGGCAGGTGGCCAGCCAGTCCAGCATGGCTTTGATGTCTGCGGTCTGGCTCATTTGGTCACCTCGTTGGCCCGCGCCTTGACAAAGGCGGCAAAGTCCTCTTTGTGGTCGTTGACGCACCGCTCGCCCCAGTGGGGGCCGCGCCCGTCCTCACGCACGCCCTGCCCGCAGGGCAGCCGGTAATACTGGGCGGCTGCGTAGGGCGTGGTGTGCCGGATCAGGCCGCTGCCCAGCACAGTGCTGGTTTTGGCACTGCCTGCCAGCGCGCCGGTGCGCAGCGGAACGTAGGGCGTGACCAGCCGGATAAACTCTCCATCGGCTTCCTTCTGGAGCCGCTGGAAGCCCGCCTCGGTGCGGGTCTTGAAGTTCGGGTCCCATTTGATGCCGAGATTGATCGGGCCACTCATCACGTCACCTCCACATACCAGTGCGGGCAGTGCCCGTCACGGTTGTCCTGCATGCTCGTCACGGTACCCACCCGCCCAGAGGGCAGTGTCACCTTATCCTCCGGGGCAAGCGTCCAGTGACAGGCCCTTGCGGGCTCGTCTGCGGCCTTGAACGCTGCTGGGTCGAGAAAGGTGCTTGCCGCGTCTGAGGGCGGTTCTGCTGTGCTCTGCGGGGCTGCTGTGGAATGGCCCGGAAAAATGCAGATCTCGGAGCTGCTTTTCGGGGCAAAGCCGGAGCCTGCACCGGACTGTGCGCCGGCACCGGCTGCGGCCACCTCGCGGCAGCTCACGCCAGACAGCACCGTGGTGTAGCTGGTGCTGCCAGTGCCCCGCCGGATGCAATGCACCAGCGTGACACTCTTTGTTGCGAGAAGAGGTTTGCGCATGGCGGGCCTCCTCTCAGCGTCTGCGGGGCGGGTGATACACGCCGCCCTGATACAGCATCCACCGGGTAGATGGAGCAGAGAGCACCTCGTTCACGATCTGGCTCTGCCGTTTGCCCAGATACGCCTGCATATCCATGCCGCTGGCATAGCTCTCGGTGTAGCCGTGATTGTTCACGCTGGTCACACCGTCCCAGCTGGCGCTGACCTCTTCGGAGAGGGCCACCAGACGGGACTGACACTGTGTCAGAAGCGCCAGCTGTTCGGGCTCTTCAGCAAGGCTGGCGCACCAGCGTGTGGCGCTCTCGATGAAGAATGCTGCGTCCACCGCCCGCGGGGTGAACTCTGCCTCGGTCAGCGCAGATCCGGGGTGCTGCGCGATGTACTCAGAGTAGGTCAGCCAGCTGTCCATAGGTTACTCCTCGACAAAGTTTGCCTTGGGGATGGTGATCTTGCCCATGCGCACGTTCTTGTGGTCGAACTTCAGCGCCCAGTTTGCCTTGTTGGTGAACTCGTCATCCGTCGGGGTGGGCTTGTTGATCTTATCGCCGTCAAAGGAGACACCGTTCGGGTGCAGGATGAAGGAGCGGTTATTGTACAGGATATCGGTGCCGCCTGCCTTGGCCGCATCATACTCGGTGTAATCCGGGGTGATGACCTTAGGGTCGGCAGTCAGGACGGAACCCTGACCCAGCAGGAAGCTGTTGTAGTTGGTGCCGTCATCGGTGCCGCGGTCATTTTCGACCACGACCAGACCGTTGATGGTGGGCAGGCTGACTTCCTTCTGCAGCACGTTGGTGATTACGTACTTGTTGTAGTTCAGCAGGCCCATCTTCTTGTATTCAGCCAGAATCTTGGAGTGCACCACCAGCAGGCCGAACTTGCCGGAGAAGTCGCCCAGGGCGGACTGCTGCACATCAATCAGCTGGTTGGCAGTGACACCGCCGGTCTTGACGGTCAGGGTATGGTTTGCCAGCCCGGACAGGCCCAGAACGGAATCCACCAGCTTAACCAGCAGGCTCTGCTTGTACATGCGCCAGTAGCGTCCGGTGTTGCGGGCAACAGCGGCCATGGGGTCGGCTGCAGTCAGCTCACGGGTCAGCTCGGTGGCCTTCCATGCCTTCATGCGGTCGATGCGGATCCAGGACTGCTTGCCGCCGGAGATCTCGGTGGGCACGTTGTCATTGGTGCCATCACGGACCAGCGGGGCATCGGTGTCGGGATCCAGCGGGTTATAGAAACGGATGGTGCCCATCGTGCCGCCGTTGTCCAGAGAAGCGGCCAGACTCTGGTCGCTTGCCAGAATGCCGGAGGCAAGGATGGAATCGGAGAAGGTGGCCTCCTGGTCCACGAAGCCCTGATAGACCTCGGGGTCAAACGGAAAACCGCCAAAAGTGCCGGGGATAGGCATAGTTCAGTTACCTCGTTAGTGTCGTGCAGCTCTCACCAAAGTAGAGAGCTGCTGGAAAAGTGCCGGATTGCGGGTGCGCAAGGCCATGCGTTCCGCGCCGGTCATCTGGAGAAACTCCTGCAGGGTGGGCTGTGCACTGCCGCCCTGGCTGCGGGGCTTCGGGATGATGATCGGGCTACCCTGGGGTTCGTTGTCCGGCTGCGGTTCGGGGCCTGCGCCGTCCTGCGGGGCGGGAGCACCCTGCTGGAACAGGTACGGCTTGCGGGATTTGAGGTCAGCGAATGCCTGCTTGACATCCTCGGCCTGATTCTTGCTCTCGCGCAGTGTAGCTCTGTTCGGCAGCAATGCGATCGCATCGTTCTCGTCCAGGGCACCGGCCTCGTGGGCCGCAGCGCGCAGCACACCGGTGAAGGTGAACTCCGCAGCCTGCTGGCTCAGCTGGTTGGTCAGATTGGTGATCTGACTGCGCAGATCGTTGATATCCACGCCGTCGAAGGCCGCCAGACCCTGCTGTGCAGTGGCCAGCTGCGCCTGCAAGCCCTGTACGGTGGTCTGGTGAGTGGCTTCGTCCTGCCCGTGCAGGCGCATGATCTCGTTGATCTGCTCTTCGGTCAGGCCCTCGATGGCTCTCAAATCCTCACGTCTCATGGTTTTACCTCCCGGAGGGCCTACAGCTTTTGTGTCGCACTGCCGTGTGCGTTGCCCTCTGCGCCTCTTGTACACCGGGCGCGTGGTGTGATCTGGGGATAGCCTACCACAAATCGGAGGGCCAAAACGTTACGAGTTGCGCTTGACTACATGACTACAAAGACTACAGAAATTCCTATAATTCCTTACGCGCAAGGTGTACGCGTTACGCATATTCTTATTTTCTTCTGTTTAGGGTCTGTATAAGAGTTATTGTAGTCATTGTAGTCAAAGCCGAAAAAGTGGCTCCGCGCCTTGACTTTTCCTGACTACAAACTTTTTGAAGGTTTGTAGTCGTGTAAATGTTGCAATCAACTATACAAATGTTGCGCTCTCGATGGACAAAAAAAAAGCAGCGCCCGGTGAGGTTTGTCTCTCCGGGTACTGCTCTGCTGTGTAGCGGTCATTCTTCGTCGGGTGAAATGATGAGCTGGGAGCCATCCGGGAGGATGAATGCCAGCCTTGCGCCGCAGAGGGCGGCAGCCTTGGCGAGGTCTTTTGCCGACCAGCTGTCCCTGCGCAGCTTGTTGCTCATGGCCTGCGGGGTGGTCATGCCGAACGCTGCGGCAAAAGTGCTTTGGTCGGTGCTGCTCAGTTCCAGCAGGGCTTTCACTCTGGATGATGTGGTCATTTTGGGTCACTCCTTCCTGCCACAAGGATATGACTTGCCGGGGCAAAAGTCAACAACAAAAAGAAATTAAAAAATAAATCAAAAACAACTTGACTTTGTTTCTGCGCAGAGGTAACATACAGCCACCGGAAGGGTTCCAGAATAAAAAAATAACGGAGGAAAACGAAAAAATGAAAAATATTGAAATGATGAAGAACTACGTTCGAGAGCACGGTCTTACCGGTCAGGTGCGTGAGCTGGTTTCTGGTATCGACATGACCCCTGCAGACGCCATCGAGTATGTGTACGATGCCCACACGCTCAGCAAGTCGGCATTCGTGGCTAAGTACTTCGGGTAAGGAGGGTTGGACCGTGAAGAAGAAGGAACTGCGCGGCCATCTGGGGACGCTGGCGTTCAATATGGACTCTCAGTGGTGCGTCATGCACCGGGAGGACCTGCCGGAACCGACCCGGGTGTGCGCCGAGGGTCAGTACCAAGGGATGATCTTCACCCTCACCGTTCTGGGCGGCGACTGGGTACGGGATGCCAAGGGCAAGCACCGGGTGTTTCTGATGGGCGAATCCAGCCGTGACACCGACGAGTACACCAACAAGGAGGACTGAACCATGAAATTCTATTACAAAGGCCAGCTGGTGCGCACCAGCAAGACGCACACCTACAACTGGGCGATCCTCGAAGAGAAGGACGACGGCACCCTGAAGGTCTACGGCTGCCGGGCTGAGCGGGCAGCGGCTGACGCCGAACTGACGCAGGTCATTCGCAGGGGACACCCCTATGCGAGGGTCGTCCCTCTGGACACCGAGCCGAACCCTCCGGCGCTGACCTTCGACCAGTTCATGGCTCTAGCCCGCGAGAACTACGGTAAGGGCGGCGATGGCTATGTCGAATGCTGGGACGAGCGCACCTTCGCTTACTTCGTGAAGGAGTTCGGTCCGATCACGAGGGCCAGCGCGCTGGATGCTTTTGCACAGGCGCTGGATCAGGAGAAGGAAGAGCGGGCAGTCACCCAGGCGGCTGCGAAAGGAGAATGGTAATCGTGTTCAATATCAACGATATGGCAAGCCTGCGGGCAGCCTACAGCTTCGTTCGTACCTTGAGAGATGTCACTGTTCCGGTGGAGAACGTAGCTCGCCGGGACAAGCACATCGCCGACGTCAAGCGCGAAATCCGGGAGTTCACCCACCGGGCGGCATCGCGCAGCCACATCGTGAGAGACGATGGCATCGACGGCTACGTGGAGCTGGTTCAGTTGCCGGAAGCTCTGGATGAGGCGCATAAAGTGGTTGCTGCTGACTGGTTTCGCGCGAACCGCTACTTGGAGTTTCTTCCGACACCCTACGACTGCTCCGGCCAGAAGTTCACAAACTGGTTCAAGCTGTTTCGTCGTCAGGGTCACTGGTTCGCGTATCACTCTGTGAGCATTGACGTTTAAAGGAGGACTAACCATGAAGAAGCTGAACATCACTTATGACACCGCGGAGATCGAGAACGGCGAGAAGATCATCGGTGAGACCTGCTACTCCGTCAAGATGCAGGACGCACTGGCAGAGCAGCTGCTCCGCGACCCCGGCTCCTGCGGAGCCATCGATATGGCCCACCTCGAGTTTCTGCTCCAGAGCGTGGAGATCCTGCAGGGCCGGAAATTCGTGGACGGCAGCATCAAGCATTACGAATTGGTGAAGGAGGGCTGAACTATGAAAACCGTGAAATACCGCGACTACCAGGCCGCTCTGACCGCACTGAAGAATCAGTTTGAAGAGGACGGCATCAACATCTACGACATGGTACGGACCCCGGAGGACCCCATCCGGCTCGGCGTGAACTGGGCCGCCCGCGGGACGGTCCTGCCGAAGGACGCCGCGAAGTTCGGTGACCGGCTTCTGGACGCGGCCATGGCGGCGGAAGAGTTCCTGTATAACGGCTATGTGATCGACTACAGCAAGTGAATTACCGATACGAGAAAAGCCCTGAAGGTACATTCCATCAGGGCTTTTCTTTGTGTAGCTGATTTTACCGGATCTGCTCAATCTCTCCGGTGTCTTTATCCACGAGATACTCTGTCAGAACCGTGCCGCTGCCCAGGACGTTGGCATCGTGCTCTTCCTTGGAAACATAGTCCTGCACGGTCACGTCCAGCTGGCCGCCGGAAACCATGATCTTCGTGGTGGTATTGTAGTTGAAATTGACGATGAAGTGAATCTCGCTGTCATCGGTGAAATACCGGCTGTAGTAGTCCAGTGCGTACTGGCTCATGTCGATGTTTTCCGCGATGCAGGAGACCCTCCAGTTGCCGGTGTTATCCTTGCGGACTTTGCTGACTGTGAACTTGATCCCGTCCAGAGCGGAAGGCTCGGCAGCAATGCTTTCCGTCTCGGATGCGGCACTCTCGCTGACGGCGGTCGTTTCACTGGACACAGCCTCGCTCGAGGCGCTGGCTGCGGTGCTGCTGGAAGCGTTGCCGGAGCAGGCGGTCAGAAGAGCCGCAGTGGCCAGCAGAAGACTACCGGTTCTGATTCTTTTCATAATTTGAAAACTCCCCCTTTTTTATGGTTGCATTATAACACAGCCCTCCGGGGAAGTCCAGCCAGGTCATTTCCTTGCCTGCGCCGCTGCACTGGCTG
>OGOH01001835.1_pt1 | contig 14150 bp, 10 predicted proteins | sample 1552571 | NCBI WGS metagenome assembly OGOH01 (sample SAMEA2580170, study PRJEB22360) | human gut metagenome | biome: human gut; feature: human-associated habitat; material: faeces | place: Denmark | collected 2008/2010
GTCCTGCATCGAAATTTCTATTCCGTCCAATATGATAGTCGGTTGGTTGACCTGGACATTACTGTTGTTGAAAGATCCCATACCACGGAGTAATAGTTCAGGCACTTTATTGGGATTCGATCCGAATTCGCTACGTTCGACGATTTCCAGACCGGGAGTCAGAGCAGCTAGTGCGGTAACGATATTGGTCGAAGAAATCGTCTTCAATTCATCTCCGCTGACCGTTTTGGCGGCTCCTGTGTAGCTGGATTTTGCTTTGGTGAAATAGCCTGTAACCACGACTTCATCCATCGCTTTTACTTCTTCGAACATTCGGATGGTCATCTCTTTGTCCGTTTCGATTTTTGCTTTTATTGTTTTGTAGCCGACACAGGTGAAGGTAAGCTCTCCTATATTTGACGGGAGGGTAATTTCAAAATGCCCATCGGCATCTGTGGCGGTTCCTGTCAGAGGTTTGCCTTCGATTTCAGCTACTACGGTTACTCCGGGTAAAGGCATACCCGTTTTAGTTTCAATTACGGCCCCCCTGATCTTTTGGGTGGACGGAGACTGGGGTATGGCCGGCTGGGCTTTAATAAGGATAGTCCCGTTTTCGATTTCATAAGCCAGGGCATTCCCGCTCAGGCAGGTGTTCATCACTTCCCGGATGTCTTTACTCTGAATAGTGACATTCACTGGCTTGGCGTTTTTAATCAGCTCATTACTATATAAAATGTTGTATCCGCTTTGTTGTTGAATTTTTTTCAGTACCTCTGTCAATGGTGTGTTTTTCAAGTTCAGTTGAATCTCCGCCTGCTGAGCTTTCATGTCGATAGCCTGTGTGTTGAATACACATACCAAACTAAATAGAATGAATAACTTCATAGTTAGTCCTGGTTTTGGTAATTTTCTCCTTCGGAAAGAGAAATAATCCGATTCTTTTTTCATAAATTTGAATGTTAAATAATTGTTTGCACTATAGTTATTTAGCAATTATAAGCGGGATGTTGCGAGCATTCCGCTTTTTAGTCGTCCATTATTTTACTACGATCGTTCTACCGTTTATAGTAAACGAAACCGGATATGTCTTTTCGATCATATGGAGCAGGGTGGATATTTGGTCGAAACGGTCTACGTTTCCCGTGAAGCGATACTTCGCTACCCGGGGGTTTTGATAGAAAATTTCGGTATCGTACCACCGTCCAAGTTGTTTTAAAATTTCTTCCAGGGTTTCGTTTTCAAAAATAAAACGTCCCTGTACCCATCCTAAAAAAGTCTGAGGATCTATTTTACGGGTTTCCATCCGGTTGTTTCCCGGATAATAAATACATTGCTCATTAGGGCTTAATAGGGTCGAATAGGTCGATTGCTTATTGTTTGTCCGGACGGAACCGGAGACCAGGGTGGTATAAACGGCTTCGTCTTCGGCGTATGCTTTTACATTAAACTTAGTTCCTAATACCCGGATACTCATATCCTCGGTGGAAACAACAAAAGGTTTTTGAGTGTCGTGAGCTACTTCGAAATAAGCTTCTCCCTCTAAGAATACGGTTCTTTTATCTCCGCTAAAAGGGGAAGGAAAACGGAGCCGGCTGTCAGAATTGAGCCATACTTTACTTCCATCACTCAAAACAATTCGGTATTCGCCGCCTTTCGGTACGGATAAAGTAGAATAATTCTCTTTGAGGGGTGATATTGAATCGGAAATATTGATTCTCAGAATGTTATCCGTATTAAGAATCTGGATATTCGTATCTTGTTGTAAACAGAAATTTTGTCCGCTCGTTAATTCTATTTCTTCCCCTGATTCCAGTATTAAAATCGCTTTAGTACTTCCGGGAACCGGAATGTTTGCCGTGACTGTCGGAGTGAAGGGCTTATCGGTTGTAAAACGTTGGCTGTAATAGTATAGTCCGGTTGAAAGAATGAGCAGTAAGATCGCTACATATTTGAAAATAGTAAGATAATGATTATTACGCTTGAAATGAATTTGTCTTTCCAGTTGTTTCCAACTTTTTTCCGGGTGTAGTTGTTTGATTTGTTGCTTCCTCTCTGCCAGATCTTTTTGTTGGAGATCCTGGTAAAGAGCTTGATTCCTCGGATCTGTGTTTAACCAGGATACTAAATCCCGTTTTCCGTTTTCATCTAATTCCTGTTGAAAACTCCGGATGATAAGCTGTGATATATGAAAAGATTGATTTAGTTTTTTCATTTTTTTTATCTTTATGTCTATTACGATTCAGTAACAGGTTTGGGTGAAAAAAAATGAAAATTTATTTAAAATGAAAGATAAATAGAATAGATGAAATTTTACATCTTATGCAGCCACAGCAGGATACAGCCTATTTCAGTTATGTACGATTTCAGTTTTTTATAAGCTATTTTTTTCTGGGTTTTTACTGTATTGACGGAGATATTCAAAGTTTTGGCAATGGCTTCGTTGTCTTTTCCTTGCATGGCCAGGATAAAAATCTCTTTACATTTCCCGGGAAGACTTTCCTGGGTTTTGAGTAAGATTTGCTCTACCTCTTCTGCAATAACGAAATACTCGAAATTCTCTGTCACTTCAGCTTCCAGTACTTTTTGCTCATACTGGTTTTTAATCTTTTGATGCTTCAGATAATCCAGGGCCGAATTACGACTGATGAGGTATAGGAAAGATTTGATGTGTACCATCGATTCCATTTCTTCCCTGTGGTTCCAAAGGGATAAAAAATTTTCTTGCACAATATCTTCACTTGCAGGAAGATCTTTCAAGAAACGGTTCGTGAATAAGCATAAAGTTTGATATAAGTTATCGAAAACAAACTGAAATGCACTTCGATCACCGGACCTGAAACGATTAATATCCCAAGAAAATTCCTTCAAAACTTCAATTTTGCCCCAAAGATAAATAAATTACATTATAGAGTTGCTGAGTTGTTGAGTTAAAAGAGTTGCTGAGTTATAAGAGTTACTGAGTTGCTGAGTTCAATAAGCTACAGTTATCAGATTAGATCCAACTCCTTTAACTCAATAACTTTGTAACTTATTTAGCTCTACAACTCTACAAATCAGTAACTCAGCAACTCTTTCAACTCTCTAGTTCTGCAATAATCTCGCGGAATAGGGCTGTCATGCGGGGTTGGGCTGTATTGCCGATGTCCTGAACTTCAGTGTGGTTGGTTTTGATCAGTTCCGGTGAAGCCGTGCTATTGGTGATTACCGACATACCGAAACATTCCATACCCATATGGCGGGCTACAATGATTTCGGGTACGGTGGACATGCCTACAGCATCTCCTCCGATAACCCGGATCCAGTTGTATTCTGCCGGTGTCTCGAAAGAGGGGCCCTGCAGGCCGGCATATACTCCATGCTGTAACGGAATACCTAATTTTTTTCCGCATTCTTCTGCCAGCCGGATGATTCTGGGGCTATAGGCATCGGTCATGCCGGGGAAGCGGGGCCCGAGCTCGTCGATGTTTTTCCCTCGCAGCGGATGTTCCGGGAAGAGATTGATATGGTCGGTGATGATCATCAGGTCGCCCACCAGAAATTGAGTGTTGACACCACCGGCAGCATTGGAAACGAAGAGATACTTCACGCCTAATTCATGTAATACCCGGATAGGAAAAGTGACTTCTTGCATCGGATAACCTTCATAAAAATGAAAACGTCCTTGCATTGCGATTACGTTTTTCCCGCCGAATTTCCCGATTAATAGATTTCCTTTGTGTCCTTGGACGGTGGATACCGGGAAATGAGGAATTCCGGCATAGGGAATCGTATGTTTTATTTCTATCGATTTGCCTAATTCTCCTAATCCTGTACCCAGGATGATACCGATCCGATATTTTTCCCCTTCCAGAAAACGGGAAATATAAGCTGCACTATCTTTGATTTTTCCTAACATATTCTGATATTTCGTTTAATAGTAAATCGTCTTGGTCGATAAATACGGGTTCCACCGGAATATAATAAATCACCCTTTGCAATTCTTCGGGTAAGGGACAAGCTTTCAGCCGCACCGCATCTTTTTCGGTGGTGAATATATATTTCTTCGGATTTTCGATGGATTCGAAAGCCCGGGCAATCTGCTGAAAATCTTTTTTGGAGAAATGATGATGATCCGGATACCGGATTTCGGTGATATCCGAGGTGAAAGTTTTCAAATGATCGATATAAGGACCGGGTTGTGCTATGCCTGTCAGGCACAGGATACTGCTACTTCGGTCCGGTACGATAGATTCGTATTGCGGGAAAAGAGGCTTGATCTTACCGTATTCCAGGGTGGTGAAGAAGAGTTGTTGATAAGGCTTTATCTTTAAGTGTTTGGATAAAATCCTCTTTTCTATCGGTTGGATACTTTTAGGACATTTAGTGACGATAATATAGTCAGCTCGCTTCAGTGCTTGTACGCTTTCCCTTAACCGGCCTGCCGGAAGCAGACAATCTTCGTGTACCGGACGGTTATAATCGATCAGAACGATATTTTTGTCGGCTTGTACATATCGGTGTTGGAAAGCATCGTCCAGCAGGATCACTTCGGGAGGTTCCGGTAAGGCAAGAAGTTTTTGGATTCCTCTCACTCGGTTACCATCACAAGCTACCAGAATATCCGGGTATTTACTTTTGATCTGCATCGGTTCGTCTCCGATTTCAGCGGCGGTAGAATGTTCGTTGGCCAGGATAAAGCCTCTGGTCTTGCGTTTATACCCCCGGCTGAGACAGGCTACCCGGAATTTCTTTTTTAGCTCCGAGATGATCAGTTCTGTATGAGGCGTTTTTCCGGTACCTCCTACAGTAATATTGCCGACACAAATAACAGGTACCCTGAAAGTTTGTGATTTCAGTACTCCGATATGAAAAAGAAAATTGCGTGCTCCGGTGACAACACCATAAATAACACTGAGTGGCAACAATATTATTTTGACAAATGCCATGGCCGTGGTTTTTGTTGGTAAATAGCTTGTGAACTTGCTAGTGGAATGCAATATCATAGGGAATACGTGCCAGTAATCCCTGGTTTTCTACCTTATTTTTCATCTGTTCCCAAGTCGTATAGAAAGTGCCTAGTTCTTCTTTCAACAGGCGTGCTTTTACTTCTGTCGTAAACTCGGCGAATGATTCCTCTACCGGACTTTTTACTACCGGATATTCCGTCAGGTTGTATTTTTCGATACCGGCTTTTTGAGCCGCAATCCGAATCGCATCTTCTAATCCTCCCAACACATCTACTAAACCGATTTTCAGGGCATCTTCTCCGGTCCATACCCGTCCCTGAGCGATAGCATGAAGTTCGTCATGGGTTAAACCGCGGCCGGACATAACACGGCTCAGAAAGGTTTCATACCCCTGATTGACATAGTTTTGCAGTACATTCCTTTCGTAGGGAGTTAAAGCCCGGTTACTGACCGGTAAAGGGAGGGGATAGCTTCCGCCGAAATCACTGTGATCGTTGGTTTTGACTACATCGGTATGGATTCCCATCTTATCTTCGATCAGTTTTTCGCCACTGAAAAACATACCGAAGATTCCGATCGAACCGGTCAAAGTCGTCGGTTCGGCGACGATGGTGTCGGCTGCACACGAAATATAGTATCCTCCTGAAGCTGCTACATTACCCATAGAAACGATCACCGGTTTGGTTTGTGTGGCTAGTTCGACTTCCCGCCAGATAATGTCGGAAGTCAGGGCACTGCCTCCCGGTGAGTTTACGCGCAGGACGATGGCTTTCACAGTATTGTCTTCCCGGATTTTGCGGATTGTTTTTGCGAGCTCCGGCCCTATGGTATTATTTTTTTGCTCCAGTCCGATTTCTCCGGAAGCATATACGACGGCAATTTTGTCTTTATTAAATTCGATCGGTACTTCCGGAACCGAGGCATTCTGATAATCGGTCAGAGCAATCTGGTTCAATGGATCCGAACTTCCTACCCCACATTTCTCCTTCAATAAGGCCAGCATCTGATCTTCGTAGAGAACACCGTCGAAGAAACCGAAATCCTGAAATTGGCGGGTGGTGTAGAAATCGAAACGATTCGCCAGGGCATTGATCGAATCGACGGGGATGTTCCGGCTTTCTGCAATTCCTTGCACAATCGTCCCCCAGGAAGAATCGAGGTATTTCTGTACCTGTTCCCGGTTGGCGGGACTCATTTCGTCGGAGATAAAAGGCTCTACGGCTGATTTAAATTTACCGACTTTCACTACTTCGGGTTGTATGCCCAGTTTGGCCAGAGTCTCTTTGTAAAAAGAGATGCTACTGCTCATTCCGGTTAACAACAAAGGTGTTTCGGGGTTTACAAAGATTTTGTCGGCAACGGTAGCCAGATAATAACTTTTTTGGGAATATCCCAGGTTCGAATAACTGTAAATAAACTTTCCGCTTTCCTTGAATTTTTGTAAAGCGTTCCGGATTTCCTGAGTAAAGGCCAGGGCTCCGAAATTTCCCTGAATTTCGGTCAGGTCCAGATAAATTCCCTGGATACGCGAATCCTTGGCTGCTTTTTGTATACTGGCTAATATTTTATTTAATCCCAGATTTTTCTTTGGAGTGAATGAGAGAAAATCAATATTGTCGAGGGGATTGTCGGAAGTCCGGTCCAGAATTTCTCCTTCCAGTTTAATAGTTAAAATGCTATTATTTTTTACAGTAACTGTTTTTTCTGAAAAAGAAGCGATAGCTCCGATAAACCCGATAAAAATAAAAAACAGAATAACATGGACAATCATTATACCCACAATAGTCGCCAGGGTATATTTCAAAAAGTTCTTCATCTCCGAATATTTTGAATATTTATTACAATACCTACAAATGTAACCATATAATTGATTTAAGACAATATAAAATTGAAGTTATTTTTGTTTTACGCCTTTTTTGATAACTTTGAATGATTGAATCGGATTTTAAATTGATGGGCGGTTTAGGAATGACGATTGGCGATTAGAAGTTGATACAGAGTTTGTTGATATGGATAGTTTGTTTTTCGGCAGTCGTTTGCCGTTCTTTTAAATAAGCGATATGAGTAAATTTGCAATTACCGGAGGAAGAAGACTGAAAGGGGAATTATGTCCTCAGGGAGCTAAAAATGAGGCATTACAAGTGATCTGTGCCTGTTTACTGACCAAAGAAGAGGTAACCTTATCCAATGTCCCTGAGATTCTGGATGTTTTGAAGCTGATCGAATTATTGCAGGGGATGGGCGTACAGGTCGGACACCCTGCACATGGAGAATTTGTCTTCAAGGCTTCGGATATCAATTTTGATTATTTCGAAACGGAAGATTTTTATAATAAAGCGGTCAGTCTGAGGGGGTCTATCATGATTCTCGGGCCACTATTGGCAGTCTACGGGTGTGGATTGATCCCTAAGCCCGGTGGAGATAAAATCGGCCGGAGGCGGTTGGATACTCATTTCCTGGGTTTTGAGAAATTAGGGGCTACTTTCGATTATAATAGTTCGGAGGGTTGCTTCCGGGCTTCGGCTGGGAAATTACGGGGGTGTTATATGTTGCTCGACGAAGCTTCGGTGACAGGTACGGCTAATATTATTATGGCTGCGGTATTGGCAGAGGGAATGACTACGATCTATAATGCGGCTTGTGAGCCATATATCCAGCAATTATGTCTGATGCTGAATGCGATGGGTGCCCGGATTTCGGGGATAGCTTCGAATCTTCTGACCATAGAGGGAGTGAAGGAGCTGAAAGGTTGTCATCATCGTTGTTTGCCCGATATGATCGAAGTGGGAAGTTATATCGGATTGGCTGCCATGACCCGTTCGGAGATTACGATCCGGAATGTGAATATACGCCAATTGGGAATCATTCCCGATTCTTTCCGCCGTCTCGGTATCCGGATCGAGGAACGCGGAGACGATCTGTATATTCCGCGTCAGGAGCATTATATGATCGAGGATTTTATCGATGGCTCGATTCTAACGGTTGCGGATGCGCCCTGGCCCGGTTTGACACCCGACTTACTGAGTGTGTTCCTGGTGGTCGCAACCCAGGCTAAAGGAAGTGTGTTGATTCATCAGAAAATGTTCGAGAGTCGCTTGTTCTTTGTAGATAAGCTGATCGATATGGGAGCTAAGATCATCCTTTGCGATCCCCACCGGGCGACAGTCATCGGACAGAATCACGAATCACAGTTAAGGGCTACCAAAATGACCTCTCCCGATATTCGGGCCGGTATTGCTCTGTTGATCGCCGCTCTATCGGCTCAGGGAGTCAGTACAATTCATAATATCGACCAGATCGACCGGGGGTATGAGCATATCGATGAAAAATTGAATGCGATCGGTGCAGAGATCCGAAGAATCGGATGATACTTGGTTTAAAGGTACTTTTAAAATAGTTAGATAGGTTTCAACGGTTACAAAAGTTTTAAAAGTCAAGTCTAACCGTTGAAACCATGGTAACTTATGTAATCGCTGTAACTAAAAAAGTTTTATTCATCCAGTTTATTTTCTTGCTTGCTGAAGCTTCAGAAGCAAGATTGGTCCGGAAGTTTTCGGGCTTCTAGCTTATCCGGACATTCCTGTAGTAAGGTGGCGATTGTTTTCTGAAATACCGGATGGACAAAATCCGGTAAGATTTCTGCCAGAGGAGTCAGTACAAAATTGCGTTCCTGCATACGGGGATGAGGAAGTATTAAATCCGGCGTATTCAGAATGACAGAATCATAAAATAACAGGTCGATATCGATCGGACGGGAAGAATAGCGGGGTCCGCCGGCAAGTCTGATCCGTCCTAAGCGTTTTTCTGTTTCGAGACAACGTTGTAAAAAATCGAAGGCCGATAACCGGGTTTGAAAAACAACGACCTGGTTGAGAAAGTTTTCATCACATTCGAAGCCCCAGGGGGCTGTTTCGTAAAACGACGAAGCCATTACCCATTGCTCTGTCGATGACAATATTCGAATGGCTTCTGTTATAAGCTGGCGTTTATTGCCGGAATTGCTTCCCAGTATGGTGACTACCTGCATCTTTTACCCGTTCTTTTTGTAATATTGCCGGTTATTGTTGCCTTTATTATTGTTGTTATTGTTATTCTTCTGGTAGTTTTTGTTCATCGGCTTATTGGAACTGGGCTTGCTCTTTTTCTGTAGCAGATCTTTCGGATTGGAAAGAGTCATACCCTCCGGTAAGATAACGGTACAGCCGCATAAGGTGTTGATGTCGTTATAGATTTGTTCGTCTTCGACGCTATCTTTATTCCAGGTGAGGAATGATTTCTTCATGTGGTTGGCGGTCAGAACGATCAGTGCTCTTTTTTGTTCCGGATCTTCCAGCTCTTTGATTTTGTCTATGAGTTTTTCAACTAATTTGCCGTAGTGCTTGTATTTGATGTGATTCGAACTGTAAGGCAGTCTTTCCGGTTTCTCCTGTAGTTTGGAGAGAGAAGGGAGAGGATAGGGAGTATCTATATCCAATTTAAATTCAGACATGATGGCCAGATGATCCCAAAGTTTATGCCGGAAATCGGGAACGTCCCGTAAGTGAGGATAAAGATTTCCCATCACGTCGATTACTGTCTTTGCGGCTCTGGTTCTTTCTTCCCGGTCTTCAATGGTCAATAGGTAATCTACCATTTTTTGTATGTTACGTCCATATTCAGGAAGTAATAATTTTTTCTTTTGGGTATTATATTCCATAAAAATACTATGTGTTTCTTAATCGCAGTACGTTGTTTTTACCAGATATAAAGAAAATATTTATTTATTTGCAGACTTTAACCGGATTTCTCCGGGTTGAAGGTAATCCGAAAATCGTTATTCTGTAAAATAACGATTTCAAGGTATCTCTTTCAGATTATGAGGCAAATATACGCTTTTTAGTGTTCTGACGGAAGTTTTTAGTCTGCTTGAATGTATAATTTTGCAAATTTTAACAAAAGAGTCCGGCTTCCCCCTTCACGGAAGACCACTTTTGCCTTTTTTTGTACGCCTAAACCTTCCAGGTTGATCACTTTTCCGGCTCCGAAGGTAGGATGAAAAATGATCATACCAGGAACGACCTGATTGGAGTCGATCGGTTTGAGTTTCGATCGGTCGATGGCCGGAATATCTATTGTTGCGGGTTTATTCAAAGTGATCGCCGGCTTATGTAAACCGGACATAGCTGTCGTTGTTTTTAATTTGAAACCTGAGGGTTCTTCCCGCATCGCGATATATCCTTCGAGGAATTCCTGATCGATCTCACCGATAAAACGGGAAGGCCGGGAGGATACCACTTGGCCGTTTTTGTAACGGGAAGTGGCGAACGACATGAAAGCCCGTTTTTCTGCCCGGGTGAGAGCGACATAGAAAAGCCGCCGTTCTTCTTCCAGGGCGGCAGGAGTGGTCACACATTGCTGGGCCGGGAAAAGTTCTTCTTCCAGACCGGTGATAAAGACATTGCTGAATTCCAGTCCTTTCGATGCATGGATGGTCATGAGGGTCACTTTGTTTTGATCCCCTTCTTTATCTCCGTCCTGATCTGTCAACAACGCTACTCCTTCGAGGAAGGCCGGTAATTTATCGTCTTTCCCCTCTTTATAGGCGGTTTCACTGAAATCTTTGATACCGTTCAGGAGCTCCTGGATATTTTCTTTCCGGGATACGCCCTCCGGTGTTTCGTCATTGGAAAGGTCGTCGATGATACCGGAAGAACGGGCGATGATAACAGCTGCGTCATACGCATTTTCATTCGCTATCTGTTCCCGGAAACGTTCGATCAGACTACCGAATTTCTGTAATTTGGAAAGGGTACCGCTGTTGAAAGCGCCGGCCACCTTATCGAGGTTACAGAGTACGGTCCACAGGCTGACATGATATTTTCCGGCGATTTCCCGGATTTTGTCTACGGTCGAATCTCCGATTCCCCGACGGGGATAGTTGATGATCCGTTTGAAAGCTTCTTCATCGTTCTGATTCACGGTCAGCCGGAAATAAGCCAGCAAATCCTTGATTTCTTTCCGTTGGTAGAAAGATTGGCCGCCGTAAATTTTATAAGGAATATTCCGTTTACGGAGGGCTTCTTCTAAGATACGCGACTGGGCATTCGTACGGTAGAGAATAGCAAAATCGCTGTATTCCTGCTGCTCGTAATTGGCTAGCCGGAAGATTTCATTCGTGACCTGGAAACCTTCTTCCTTATCGGATAAGGCCCGCAATACCTTGATCTTTTCACCTTCTTCGTTTTGAGAAAAGGTCTTTTTGGGAATTTGTTCTTTGTTCTTACTGATCACACAATTCGCTGCATCTACGATCGTGGTCGTCGACCGGTAATTTTGCTCCAGTTTGTATAGCTTGTATTCCGGATAATCGTTTTTAAAATTAAGGATGTTCTCGATCCGGGCTCCCCGGAAAGAATAAATACTTTGTGCATCATCCCCGACTACACAGATGTTATGATGCCGGTCCGAAAGTTTTTTTACGATCAGGTATTGGGCGTAATTGGTATCCTGATATTCGTCGACCAGGATATAATTGAATTTCTGTTGATATTTGGTCAGAATGTCCGGGAAATCACGGAACAGGATATTGGTTTGCAGCAAAAGATCGTCGAAATCCATAGTATCCGATTGTTTGCAACGCTGCTGGTATTGTTTGTAGATTTCTCCCAATAACGGGCGTTTGCTGGCTGTATCTTCGGATAAAATGCGGGAAGATTGGGCATAACTCTGAGCGACGATCAGGTTGTTTTTCGCCATCGAAATCCGTCCGAGGATTGTGCTCGGTTTGTAAATCTTATCGTCCAGTTTCATGTCTTTGACGATGGTCTTGATCATATTTTTAGAATCCTGGGTATCGTAGATGGTATAGCTCGATGTATAGCCTAATTTCTCGGCTTCGAATCGCAGGATTTTTGAAAAAATCGAGTGGAAAGTTCCCATCCACAGGTTGGCAGCGATTTCCTGGCCCACTAACTCTGCAATTCGTTTTTGCATTTCACGGGCAGCTTTATTGGTAAAGGTCAGGGCCAGAATTTTATAGGCCGGCACTCCCTGACTGAGCAATTGGGCTATCCGGTAGGTCAATACACGTGTTTTGCCTGAACCGGCACCTGCAATGACCAATGAAGGACCTTCTGTGTTGATGACCGCCTCCTGCTGACTGCTGTTTAATTCATTGATAAAATTCACCCTGAATAAATTTTTGATCGACGATAATGATTGATTATTTCCCGTAGCAAAATTAAAAATTAATCTCCAGCCTCACAAAATACCGGGGATTTTTAGTAATATTGCAAGGATAATCGTCAAAGTGTGTGGAGATGTAAGTATTGTAAAACTCTTCTGTATGTTATGGTTGAGACATAAATGTTGATCATATGCGGTATGTATTGTTGTTGTTTTTCGTGTTCCTGACCGGACTTGGATTTTCCCAGCGGATTCAGATAGAAGGGGTGGAAGTGAACTATTCTTCTGATTATCCGGACGGACCGCTGTATGTTATCCGTCAGACCCAGGCCGGAGCGGTTCCGGAAGGGCAGGTGAGTTTTGTGCCGGGAGGAGATCATTGGGAATTCGGCTGGACTTACGAGGGTTCCCCTCAGGCCGTTGTTCCGTATGAGGATTCTACCCGCTTGACCGTCCCTTTGCTGGGGAACGGACTCTATACTTTTACTGCCCGAAAGGACGGGGTGAATACGGTTCAGGAGCGGTTTTATGTGTTTTATGATTTTATGGATTTTAAAATTACTTTGACCGATGTACTGGATTGTGAATATATTACGATTCATATCGATTATCTTTATATTCCCGATTTTGCCGGTTTTCCCGGTGGAGAGAATGTGGATTACTGGGTCGATTGGGATGGCAAAGAACGGCAATTGTCTTCTATGAATGACTATCGGTATGAAGATCTAAGTCAGTCTGTTGCCGGATGTGCCGAAGATGTGTCTTGCCGCATTAGGATCAAGGATCGTTTCGGATTCGTATGGGAAAGTAACGAAGTGACTTACGAATCGATGATCCCGGAGGCTGTCCCTGAACTGACTCTGGGAAATACGGTGGATGTGGTCGGGGAAGTCGGCGATGAAATGGGACAGGCACCTTTAGAAGTAGAATTCGATGCTTCCGGTTCTAAAAATGCTTCTTCTTATGAATGGTATTTGTATAAAGATACGACCGATTTGGTCGGAATGGTCTTATCGCCCGAGGATAGCCTGATTGGAAATCAGATCCGGACACAGGAAGATTTTGTTTATACTTACGAGCATTCCGGGCGGTATAAGGTAATGCTCGTAGCCATTCATGGAAAAGGAAATTTTTGCCGGGATACTTCGGATATACAATATGTAAATGTCGTCGAATCTTTGCTGGATGTTCCGAATGTATTTACACCCAATGGAGACGGTAAGAATGATATTTTTAAGGTGAAAGCCTTGTCCCTGGAATCTTTCCAAGGGGTGATTCTGAACCGTTGGGGACGTAAAATCTACGAATGGAACGACCCTTCGGAAGGCTGGGACGGACGTATCGGGGGTAAATATGCAAGCCCGGGAACTTATTTTTATGTGATTACTGCCAAAGGAAGAGAGAAGGTGAATCCTCCGAAATATGTTAAAAAAGGAGCTTTGTTGTTAGTCCGTTAAGGGAAATATTTTTGCAACTAAGTTTTTAGTTGAAACGTTTGTTTTATCGTTGAAATCTTTCTTTATTTGTGATGGAATATCAAAACTATTGAAATAAAGATATATTTCGTTCTTGGAATCCTGTTTTGTATTATAGGAAATTATGCTCAGGACATCGGTCGGCAAATTTTAGAAAGAGAGTTGGACCGGAATCATTACGATGAGGTTTTAAGAGGTGTCGATTCTTTATACCGGATAGAAGGTGAATCTTCCGATTTGCTTTTTTTGAAGGTAAAGCCAATGAAGGGATGTTGCGTTATAAGGCAACTTTCCGCTGTTATTCGGAGTGGTTGGAGCGGGATTCTTCCGATTGGGATACCCGGCTTGCTTTAGCGCGGGTAGCAGCCTTGGCGGGGCGGACGATGAAAGCGGTCGATATCTATGAACAATTGGCCGGAGAAGATTCTCTGGATTTTTTTGTCAATTATCAGCTGGCCCGTTTGTATCAGCAGATAGGTAAAACTGTTCGGGCGATCGGAATCTATGATCGTTTATATCAGACAGACACGACAAATGTCATTTTATTAAAACGGATCGGAGATTGTTACAACCGGATAGGCTGGAG
>OGOH01001846.1_pt1 | contig 14094 bp, 10 predicted proteins | sample 1552571 | NCBI WGS metagenome assembly OGOH01 (sample SAMEA2580170, study PRJEB22360) | human gut metagenome | biome: human gut; feature: human-associated habitat; material: faeces | place: Denmark | collected 2008/2010
ATGATGCATGAGCGGCTGCATGGTTACCATCCATGGTTTTCATCTTTCTTGCCATAGTTTGTTTCCTCCTTAAAGGTATGATGAAAAATTTTTATCTCTAGACCAGTAAGCGGTCTAAAAGTCCATTCATTATTATAGCATACGCCTTTCGGATTGTCCAATCTGGATTGTATTTTTTCTGTACATATTTACATACAAAAAAGTTACAGTCCACTTACTTTTTGTGAACTGTAACAAATTCTCTGGTGTTTTGTACCAAAAACGACATTCTGTTCTGCTTTTCAGGAATCGACCGGCTCTTCCATAAAGTCCGATGGAAGAAGATCCTTAAGGTTACTGCTCTTAAGCATTCCGCAAAGTTCCTTCTGGATCTTGCACAGCTCACAGTGTATGGTACACGCATGGTCACCCTCACCATTGCGCGGACACTCATATCCCGGTTCCAGACAGTCGATGATCAGGAATTCCGGATCAATCGCTGTATAAATATCGTAAAGAGTCAGATCCTCTGCCCTGCGGTTCAGGGAATACCCCCCATGCACTCCCCGAAATCCCTTTACAATCTCTGCTTTCTGAAGTTTCTTAAGGATCTTGTAGGCAAAAGGTGCTGTGATAAATTCCTTATCACAGATATCCCCAACACTCATCCTCCCGCCTGCCGCCAGTGCGCGCACGACCCTTACTGCATAATCACATTCTCTGGTAATCAACATAGTTTAAGCCCTCTCTCTGCTGTCTCGGACGTCCCTCTCCTTTGCGTCCTTATCTGTCTGCGTACCTTTTGTTTCTTACTACAGCCTATTGGTATGGATTATAACAATTTTATTGTATAAATTCAACATTATTTTTAATTTTTCAGCCGGATTTTTAATTATTTTCAACAGCTTCTTCGTTTTTCCCGCAAAAATCAAGGATTAAGTCTTGCAAAATCCTCTTTTTACTGTAAAATGAGATGTGAATGCATAAAAATAATAAGAAAACCAAGAAACCATAATCAAGAAAAGAGGTACTTTATGATTTCAGCAAATAATATCACACTGCGTGTTGGCAAGAAAGCTCTCTTTGAGGATGTCAACATCAAATTCACAGAGGGAAACTGTTATGGTCTGATCGGTGCAAACGGTGCCGGTAAGTCTACTTTCCTCAAGATCCTGTCCGGACAGCTTGAGCCGACCAACGGAGATATCGTTATCACTCCTGGCCAGCGTCTTTCTTTCCTGCAGCAGGACCACTTCAAATATGACGCTTATCAGGTTCTCGACACCGTCATCATGGGAAATGCCAGACTGTACGAGATCATGAAAGAAAAAGAAGCGATCTACGCTAAAGAAGATTTTACAGATGAGGACGGAATCCGTGCCAGTGAACTCGAGGGCGAATTCGCAGAGATGAACGGATGGGAAGCAGAATCTGATGCTGCTACTCTTCTGAATGGTCTTGGAATTGAAACCGATCTCCACTATTCCCAGATGGCTGACCTTACAGGAAGCCAGAAGGTCAAAGTTCTTCTGGCGCAGGCACTGTTTGGTAATCCGGACATTCTTCTTCTGGATGAGCCTACCAACCACCTTGACCTGCCTGCTATTGAATGGCTCGAAGAATTCCTGATCAACTTTGACAACACTGTCATCGTTGTATCCCATGACCGTTACTTCTTAAATAAAGTATGTACTCATACAGCAGACATCGACTACGGCAAGATTCAGCTCTATGCCGGAAACTATGACTTCTGGTTTGAGTCCAGCCAGCTCCTCATCAAACAGATGAAGGAAGCCAACAAGAAGAAAGAAGAAAAGATCAAAGAACTTCAAGAGTTTATTTCCCGATTCAGTGCCAACGCTTCCAAGTCCAAACAGGCGACTTCCCGTAAGCGTGCCCTGGAAAAGATCCAGCTTGACGATATGCGTCCGTCCAGCCGTAAATACCCATACATCGACTTCCGTCCAAACCGCGAGATCGGTAACGAAGTCCTTATGGTGGAGAACCTTTCCAAGACCATCGACGGTGTAAAAGTTCTGGATAACATTTCTTTCACACTCGGACATGATGACAAGGTAGCTTTCGTCGGTGCCAACGAACAGGCAATCACTACTCTGTTCAAGATCTTAGTTGGTGAAATGGAACCGGATGAAGGAAATTATAAATGGGGTGTTACCACTTCCCAGGCATATTTCCCTAAGGACAACACTGCAGAGTTCGATAATGACCTTACTATTACAGACTGGCTGACACAGTATTCCGAGATAAAGGATGCTACTTATGTTCGTGGATTCCTCGGACGTATGCTCTTCCCCGGTGAAGACGGCATCAAACGTGTACGCGTTCTTTCCGGTGGTGAGAAAGTCCGCTGTCTTCTTTCCAAGATGATGATCTCCGGTGCAAACATTCTCATCCTTGATGAGCCAACCAACCACCTCGACATGGAGAGCATCACAGCACTGAATAACGGTCTGATTAAATTCCCGGGTGTTATCCTTTTCACCTCACATGACCATCAGTTCGTACAGACAACAGCCAACCGTATCATGGAAATCCTTCCAAATGGAACTATGATCGACAAGATCACTACTTACGATGAATATCTGGCAAGTGATGAGATGGCTAAGAAACGTCACGTATTCGAGATCAATGAAGAGGACGCTTCCGATAACTAAAGAATAAAATACAGGGTACGGCTTAGCCGTACCCTGTTATTTTATTCTGTCTTCATGATAATATCCGCCAGCTTTCCGCCTGTCACCTTAAGCAGATCAGCAAGGGGAACCTTCAGTGTCAGTCCGATACGGCCGCCACTCACATAAATCTCCTCAAATTCTCCTGCAGATGCATCAAACACAACAGGATAAGGTTTCTTCATTCCCAGCGGGCTACAGCCGCCTCTCACATATCCGGTAATCTTTGTGATATCCTTCACATGGATCATGTCCACTGTCTTCTCACCGACAGCCTTTGCAGCCGCCTTACGGTCAACTTCCTTTTCAATCGGAACTACAAAAACGAAATAACCGCCGCTCTTTCCTTCCATTACCAGAGTCTTAAAAGACTGGTCATAGGGAGCACCAATCTTATCCGCACTGTGGATCCCGTCAATAAATTCATCACATTCATAGGAGAACGCCTCATATTTAACCTTCTGTCTGTCCAGCATTCTCATTGCATTTGTCTTAGCTTCTTTTGCCATTTTTTCTCGCCTGTCCTTTCTGTCCTCTGGCATATATTGATTCCTCCATGTCTCTATCCTGAGACTGCTCAAAACTCTGGTCTTGTCTCAGTTCCTGATTTCGCCTGTAAATCTGCTCAGTGCTTTCTTCATCAACCGTTTCTTCATCCTCTTCATCAGAAACCGGTTTGTTGATAGCAAACTGGATCAGCATACCCAGAACTGCAAACCCTACACTCATTCCCAGACCATAGGGAATATCTGCCAGATTTCCAAGCTGTGCAAGGGAAACCCCTGCCATAATACCACCGATCAGACTTGTAGCCACGATCAGCACTTCCCTGCAGTATTTCACTGCCATGGAACCAAGAGCTACGCCGATCAGAATACATGCAAAAAATACTGCGGAGCTGGTAGGATGCAGGAAATAAATACTGGCCGCCCAGCCGATACCTGCTGCCAGGATAAACACACCTGCCTTATAGATCAGAAATGCAATCACTGCGAACACAACTCCTGCCGCCAGTGCTGCGATCAGCATTGTTGATTTCTCCTGTATTCCCATTGTATGTACAACCACCAGCGCAAGGCCGCCGCCTACCAGAAAACCTCCCAGCATCATCCAGAAACGCAGAAGCCTGTATCCCAGAATACAGTTCAGCACTCCAAACACAAGGATCACTGCAAATATTACCATCATAAAACGATTCACCAGATCTGAATCCATAAAACTTCCGGCAATACTCAGCGCATTTCCAAATATATCTGTCATATTAACCATAATTTTCAGTCACTCCTTTTAGTTATATATTTATAGCGTTCCTTATCATCAACTGACACATCTGAGCTAAACCTGTCAGAACATGAAGTATAAGGTCTTCATATTGTCGATCACGCCGTAATGGTAGGAAATCTGTGACAGCCCATGGACTTCCATATAATATTTTGCGATATCCTGGATATGATTACTGTCGATCAGATCCATATATGCCTCATCATAAGCCGCCTGGCTGCCAAACTTAAAGCGTACCACCGCAGCATCACTGTCAATACGCAGTCTGCACAGGTCATATACACTGTTCCAGTCATAGGTATCAAAGCAGGCGCCGTTTCTCACATAAAAATTCATGTCAGTCGCTGTACACGCAGGAACAGGAAACTCATCAGAGGCCTTATAATTCTCCTCGTACTCCTGTGGGAACGGACACAGATAATCATAAATCGTTGTCTTATGCTCTGCCAGCAGCGTGGCATCACCCTCCAGAAAGTCCGGCTGGTCCCCATTGGTGGCATCCACATAATAATACTGTCCGTTCAGCTCTACAATATTCCAGGCATGTCCCTGGGTACTGTTTGCAGCATCACCCTCCACATAAATACAGGGAATATCCAGACGCTCCAACAGATACTGTACTGCTCCCGCATAGCCCGCACATACCGCCTGTTTCTTCCAGAAAGCTCCGGCTATACTCTGGTCATCATCAGAGATCACATATTCTGTATTGTCTATGACATATGTATAAACAGTCATTACCCTGGTATAATCATCAGCACCATCCGGAATCTGCGATAACACCTCCTGATACGCATTCTCCATAGCCTGCGTGATCTCCTGTCTCTGCTCCTCTGTATAAGTATATCCCGGAGAAAACTGACAGTAATCCCTGCCCGAATAAGTCGTCTTATAAACTTTCTCCCGGTTATGTACCCAGAACAGCTCCGGATGATCCTTCAGCACTGCATGATACACTCTGTCTATCTCATTATCTCCTGAGAGAGACAGATAAAATTTATCCTCAAAGCTTCTGATCCCCTCCAGGATCTCGCGGTAGCCTCTCTGTTCATCCTTATTAAGAAGGCCGAAATAATACTCCTGATGTCCTTCATCCGTCTGCGCTACCTCCTGCTTTTTAAGAGTCCTTACTTCCCCCGGTTCCTGCAAAGCTCTTCCGCCGATGATCAGTCCACCGGCCAGAAGCACCACCACAGGCACCATAAGAATCAGACGCAGCCCGGAAAATCTCTTTTTGCTCATTCAATAATCCTTCTTGGTTATTATTCTATAAGTCTGATATTACATTACTATTTCATTCTGTTTTGTCACATTTAGAATTATTATTCGTTACTGTTCACTCCGCTCACAGTAACTGTTATTCTAATGTATCTTATTATAGCCCAGAACACTTCTCCTTGTAAACCGATAAAAATAAGTTAACACTATTTTATAATAAAAATTGTCCTTCTTACAAGATAAACATTGCATATTTCCAATTAAAGAGATACACTAAAAAGTAAGTATAACTGCTCTGTATCCCATCAGACAACAGGATGTCGGACAGACATATACAAGTAACATATTGAGGGAGTATTGTAATAAATGAGCATCAAAATACCTATAGAAACTTCTGCCAGACATCTGCATATCTCGCAGGAAGATTTTGAAAAATTATTCGGAGAAGGAAGCAAACCACATTTTATCAAAGAATTAAGCCAGCCCGGACAATATCTGTGCCGGGAACGAGTAACTGTCAAAGGACCGAAAGGTACTTTCGAAAACATGGCACTTCTCGGTCCTTTCCGCAGCGACACGCAGGTAGAAATGTCCCTTACAGACACCAGAAAACTGGGGATTCCAAGTGTAATACGCCAGTCCGGTGATATCGAAGGAACTCCCGGCTGTATTTTATCTGGTCCATGCGGTGATATCGAAATCCCCAGAGGGGTCATCGTAGCCAAACGCCACATCCACATGACTCCGGATGAAGCACTTGCCCTGCATATCAAAGACAATGACGAAGTCTTCGTCCTGACCAAAAGCTACGGACGCGCACTTATCTACGCAGATGTAGTAGTCAGAGTCCACAGAAATTATCACCTGGCAATGCACGTAGACACTGATGAAGCCAACGCATTCAACAGTGATACAGAACCTTACGGCGTGATCGTCAGGTTCTTTGACAGTAACTTCAACACAGATAAGTGGATAGAAGACGAACTGTCAGGGATACGCAGATAAAATCCGACTTACCCGGCTAAAATAGCAGACAGATATAAAAAGGTTCCACAGTAACATTCAGTTGATGATACTGCGGAACCAATTTTAATGCGTTTCAGCCAGCCATTCTTTAATCGTTTTTTCCGTTTCACCAAGGATTCTTGCTATTCTTTCTATGGATTCTCCTTCCTGCGCAAGCGAGATGGCTATGCTTTTTGCCTTTCTTAATTCACCCTGCTTTTCATAAATTGCCTGCAGTTTCTGTTCCTCTTCCTCTTTGTCATACTCAAATATACTCATCGCAATAACCTCCGCGCGGTTGACTCTGAGAAAATCCGCCAGAATTCCTTTCTGAATACATTCATCCACTGCTTCTTTTACAGCGGAATCCAAGCTCATAGTCTCCGCATTTTCACGTACTTTTTCTACATATTGCGCATATTCTCCAAGAATCCTGCACTGCTCCATCAATTTCCTGTTGCAGTCCCTGTTGATATTGATCGTAACTACCTTTAACTCCAGATTAGGCTCTCCCTGCTGGTTTTCGTAAGATTCTGACAGACAGTTCGTCCATCTGTCCGGCATTTTCCGCTTTCCATTATAGAATACAATAAAATTCGGTGCCGGTAATTTCAGCAGTATTGATGAATACAGGGATTTTCTGTCCACTAATTTCTGATATTCACCGGATATATAAAACAAATCCCTCAATGGCATATTAGGATTGTAGGTTGACTGGTGTTCATACAGAAAAAGATTCGTATCAATGATAAACGCCAGATCATTCTTCATTCCCATATAGATTGCATTTTCCAGTGTAACAATCTCCAACTTCGTTTCATCTGTATACGCTGTCCCATTGATTGCATTGTACAGAGATAACAGATTTCTCCTGTCAGAAAACAGTTTTCGGAATACTGTATCCTTGTAATTACGGTTTGCAGTGACTTTTTTGTTCTTTCTTTTTGTCATAGACAATACCTCCTGTGTCAGCAGGAATGTAAGAACATACTGCTCTTTTCTAAATTGTTCAGAACTCCTGCTTTTTTAATTTAATTGGAATTAAAAGCATGGATTTCTGAAATGAATTTAGAATATAAGATGGCAAAATGCCCTGAAACTTAAGAGAAATATGCTTTGGTTTTATACTAGCATGCTTCTTCAGTAGTTTCAAGACATTTTTATAGAATTTAATTTGACTATAGTTTGTAAAATTATTACGCATTAGTCCAGATCAAAGAGCTAGCGCTGTTTCAGGTCAACGGAGGTCCAGACAGTTCGTGTATTTGGTTTGCTATAAAGATAAACTGTACTGGATACTTTTGCATATACTTTACAATTGTTTTTATAGGTATATGTGCCATCTGCATTTTGCTTATTTACCGACAGACAATCATGAGAAAATCTCACCACAATAAATGAAAACTGGATACTAGCTATACGTTATGTAGTGGTATACTTAAGGTGCCGAATAAGATCGGAAGGGGATTGGTGCTTACAAGCCCGTCCGACAGACTGATTTTCAGCTCCTTAGGTGTACCACTTTTTGTTTCCATCGGGTTTTGATGAGGACGCAGGACAGCCAACAATTAAGCAAGGAGCTGCATCGGCTTATGCGAAGGAGGTTTGCTTTATGGAAGTATTGTATAAGCGGTGTTGTGGGATTGACATTCATAAAAATATGATGGTAGCCTGTATTTTTACGAGTGTCAGAAAAAAAGAAATCCGTCAGTTTTCAACAATGACGGAAGATATTCTCCAATTAGTTTCGTGGCTGAAAGAAACAGATTGTGAGATGGCTGCCATGGAAAGTACGGGCTCTTATTGGAAACCTGTATATAATATATTTGAAGAAGAACAGATACCGATCATGGTTGTGAATGCGCAGCATATCAAAGGAGTTCCCGGACGTAAGACGGATGTAAAAGATGCAGAGTGGATTGCCGATCTGGTACGCCATGGATTAGTAAAAGCAAGTTACATACCAAATAGGGATCAAAGAGAACTGCGAGAAATAACCCGTTACCGCCAGGAGATAACTGAAGAACGTGCTCGTGAATTAAATCGAATCCAGGCTGTGTTAGAAGGCTGCAATGTTAAATTGAGCAGTGTAATTACCGATATCAGCGGAAAAAGCGGTATGACAATTTTAAAGGCAATTGTATCTGGAGAAACAGATCCGGTTGTTTTAAGTGAACTTGCCGAAGGAAGAGCCAGAGATAAAATTCCAGAAATGCAGAAATCCCTACAAGGACGGATATCAGAACATCAGCAAAAAATGTTGAAACATCAACTTGGGCATATTGAAAGCCTGACCGCTTTAATTATGGATTTAGATGCAGATATTAAAAAAAAACAGAATCCATAAATTGGGCAATCGAAGCTTTGGATGATATGCCTGGGATTGGAAGAAAAAGTGCAGAACGAATTTTAGCGGAAACTGGTGTGGAAATGGAGCACTTTCAAAATGAATCCCGTTTCAGCTCATGGGCGGGGCTTGTGCCTGAGTGTAAGGAAAGCGCCGGAAAAAAGATGAGTACACGAATACGGAAAGGAAATAAATATTTGAAAGCAACGCTGGTGGAATGTGCTCGTGCTGGAATACGAAACAAGCAAAGTTATCTCTACTCCCGTTATCAAAGAATTGCCGCGCGCAGAGGTGGGAAAAGGGCTTTAATTGCAGTAGCCCATACCATGTTAATCGCGATTTATCATATACTAAAAGAGAAAGTTCCTTATCATGACCTTGGAGCGGACTACTACTCCGTTATCAATCAAGAAAAGATAATCAATAGGAATATTCGTACATTAGAAAAGTTAGGGGTAAATGTAATGATTCAGCCGAAATGAATCTCTTTAACTGTATAATTAAGAGAAGGAAATAAGCCCGCCAAAAGGCGAGCTTATTTAGAATGCTTGTTTATAGGTTATCGCTGAACTACGTTTTCAAGACAGCTCCTTTTTTGTAACCTGCCTATCTTCTGTCTGCACCGCTTTCCTTATAGTAGCGTTCCTTGCTCTGATACATTCTTGCATCTGCAGCTTTTGAAATTTCATATGCACTACCCCAGTTTCTCTCTGTGCTGAAAACCCATCCGTACGAAACAGTCATTGAATCAACAAACTTTCCATGCCAGTTTGCCACATTGGAGTCGAAGCTATGTATCAGCTCTTCCACCTGGTTTGGATTCTCTGTGATGATCACTGCAAATTCATCTCCACCGATTCTGTATACCTTTCCATACTCATGAAAGCTGTCTCTCATGCAATCTGCCGCTGCGCATATAAGCTCGTCTCCTGCCATATGGCCATAAGAATCATTTGCCCGTTTTAATCCGTTCAGATCTACAGAAATGTATACCCATTCCTCACTAAGATTAAGCTTTTTCATATCATTTTCATATGCGTGCCTGTTTAAACATCTGGTAAGCTCATCCGTATTTGAGGTGTATATCAGTTTTTCTTTTTCCAGTCTTTCTTTCATCACTTTGGAAAACATATAGGTTATACAGCAGGATGCCAGTACCAAATATGCGCCTACTATAAAAATAGCAATCATGCCGCCCTGCTGATAAAATGAATCCTCTACAGTTACAAAAACAATATAGTTATCATTCTGGCGCATCATGCATCTGCAGTGCTTTCCATCCATTCTGATCTGTGTTACAGTCGCACCGTCATCACTGTCAGGATTCGCTGATATCCCCACATCTTCCAGTTTTTTCCCTAATTTGCTACTGTCCGTGGCTCCTTCTATTACCTGTGTATCCGCATCTGCAACTATAATTTCAATGCCTTTATATACCGGCATTCTGGCAACTACATTGGAAATGTTATTCTGCTTTATTTCATTGAGAAGTCTCTTTGGCTCAATTCCCACCTGGATCATCTTGGTTCCGTCTTCATTCCAGGTGATGGCATACATCATTTTCTTTCCCTCTGCAGTATTTGGAGTAACATCCTGGCACATGGTCAGCGATTTATTCTTAAGCATGGGCTTAAAATACTCCATCTGCGCACCGGAATCAAAATTATAGCCAAAATACTTGGGCGCAGAACCACTGTAAATAGTTCCCTGATCATCAAACAGATGTATCTCATCAACGGCCATTAATTTTGCTATTTTCTGCAGCTCATTCACATCATATTCTACCGCCGGATCAGCATCAATCATATATGACACAGCTTTAGCCCTTACAATATAATCGTCCTTTAACGATTCGATCAGCTCGTTCCTGCTCTCATCATTTTTATCAAGCACAGTAATCACACGATCAAGAAGCACCTTTGATGTTCTATGGGCATTTTTGTCATTAACATATTTCAAAATGCTCGCTTCAAGGAGTAAGGCAACCACAATTATCATAATAGATAAAATTATAATTTTTTTCTTCTTCATATTTCCCGTTCCTTTGTCAGATATGTGGTTTTAGTGTAGCAAACGGCAGATGGGATGTCAACCTGGGAATCGTGTGCAGGCATCAGAAACATTGTACAATTTTTATAAATTTCCCCATTATCATTGCTATTTTTTGGTAAAAAGAGTATACTTTGAAATACTAAACATCAGGAGTACAAAATTATGAACACACACTCATCCGGATATTACAGCATAGACAAAGACTATAATATCCTAAGCTATAACGACACTGCCAAACAGCTGTACCCCAATCTCCAGCCGGGAGTGAAATGCTATAAGGCACTTATGGGGCTTGATTCCCCATGCCCACCCTGCCCTGTAGCACTGGGGATACAGGGACCAAAGACTTACCTGGATCCGATCCGCCATATTTATGAAACAGTTGATGCAGTAGAGACTGTACAGCCCGATGGCAGCAGAGGACATGCACTTGTATTCAGCACAGTAGCCGAAGGAGAAAGCCTGTCAAAGTCTATTCCCACAGGTGAGAACTCTCTCCGTCTGCTGGGTGCCATCAACCTGCTTGCTTCTGACTACATGTCTGTTTATGGCGTAAACCGGGAAACCGGGAAAATCTCCGTATATCGTTCCAGATTTACTGATGCTTTTGCGGATCTCGATATTAAAGATAATTCAGACTATAAACTGTCATTTGATTTTCTCATTCAGAAATATGTTCATCCGGATGAGCGTTCCTATGTATCCAGACACCTGAATTATGAAACCCTGCTGGAAAGACTTTCTCAGGAAGCCTCTTTCAAATTCCATTTCAGGCTTGTCACAGATACTGTCCATTACTATTATCTGCTCATTGCCAGAAACGGAAACGCCGATGACTATCGGGATTTTGTGATTGCAGTGGCCTGTGAAGACAATGATGTGACAGCACGCAAGATTTATGAAAACCAGCTCCACTCTCTTCTGGCATCCATTACCCATGCTGCCGGCTACTTTCATCTCGACCTTACAGATGATAAGATTCTGAAGATCGGAGGAACCTCTGCCCTGGCCTATGGGCTGGATGCTGACGCTTCCATTGACCATTTTATCGCAGAGACTGCTGTTTTCATACCGGTATTAAAGGACAGAAACGATTTCATCAATGCATTTTGCCGCAGTTCCCTGATGAAAAGCTATGAGGACGGTCAGGTGGAAGTCACCAGGGTTTCCCGCTGTCTCTACGATGACAATATAGCCAGGATTTCCAAATATGTGGCGAGACTGCTGCTCAATCCTTCCAACAACCATCTGGAAGCAATCCTCTACGGTGAAGATGTCACCAGAACACAGGAAGCCTATGAGACACAGGTAAGTATTGTCCAGACACTGAGCAGCAACTACCTGAACGTATACCTGATCAACCCCAGAGAAAAAACTCTCTCTGTGATCAAGCAGGAAGACCATGATGTCCCTGATCCAGACAAAAAACACAACGATACATATCCCTATGATCTTTTCCTCTCAGATTATATCCGGCAGCGTGTATATCCGGATGACCGTACAATGCTGGAAGAATCACTGGAACTGGGTAATGTAATGAGTGTTTTGTCCGGTCAGTCCGAATACAAGGGAAATTACCGGATAAATGACAGGGATGGTATCCATTACTATCAGTTCCGCTTTATCAAAAACGAAGACTCCGGTATCATTGTTCTGGGATTTCTGAATGTGGACGATGTGGTGGAATCAGAGATCCGGCACCAGAAGCTCCTTAAAGAAGCTCTTGACACTGCCGAACGCGCCAATGCAGAGAAATCCAATTTCCTTTCCCGTATGTCCCACGATATGCGTACACCTCTGAATGGGATCATTGGTCTGCTGGAAATTGATAAAAAACATGAAAATGATGTTAAATTCCTTAAAAATAATCGTGAAAAAGCATTCATTTCGGCCAGTCATCTGCTTTCTCTCATCAATGATGTGCTGGATATGTCCAAAATCGAGGAGGGTGGACTTGTACTCAACCATGAACCTTTTGATCTGATCAGATATGAAAAAGAAACACAGATGCTGATCGATATGCAGGCACAGAAAAACGGCATTGATTTCACCGTTCATATCGCACCGGAGATATACGAACATCCCTTTGTATACGGAAGCCCTCTGCACCTCCGTCGTGCCATGATGAATATTTACAGTAATTGTATCAAGTATAACAGAGAGAATGGGGCGATCCATACGGAGATCAATATTCTCCCTTCCCATGATCATAAACTGGTCTGCAGATGGACGATCTCTGATACGGGAATCGGCATCAGCAGAGAATATCTGGAGAAGATCTTTGAACCCTTTACTCAGGAGAAGGTGGATGCCCGGAGTGTATATCATGGCACCGGACTGGGTATGAGCATTGCCAAAGCGCTATTTGAACAGATGGGGGGTACCATTGAGATTTCCAGTACTCCGGGTATCGGAAGTACTTTTGTGATCACTCTGCCATTTGAAGAGGCAGAAGAAACGGATATCTCTTCTGAGACAGAATCTGAGCGAAACTCCATTCAGGGCATAAAGATCCTGCTGGCGGAGGATAATGAGATAAACCGAGAGGTGGCACAGGTACTCCTTGAAGAAGAAGGGGCTGTGGTAACTGCAGTATCCAATGGCAGGGAAGCTGTGAAACTTTTCTCCAGTCATCCTGAGGGGACATTTGATGTAATACTTATGGATATTATGATGCCTCTGATGGATGGATACGAAGCCACACGCCAGATCCGGAAGCTTGACAGGACGGATGCTTCTTCCATTCCCATCATCGCACTGACCGCCAATGCTTTTGCAGAGGATGTACGCCATGCACTGGGCTGTGGCATGAACGCACATCTGGCCAAACCACTGGATGTGGAAAAAATGATCCATACGATTGCCCTGTATCTGTAAATAAATATTTTTTCTGCAAATATTGCACAGTAACAGATTCTGTGCTATCATTCTTAAAAAAGCTTAAGTGGTAAAGTATATATTTTACCCCCGGCATAACTATTATTTAACATTTTTATTTACAGGTAAAATACATGCAAAAAAAAGATAAAGGCTTTACTCTGGTTGAACTTGTAGTCGTGGTCGCAATCCTGGCAATTCTTGTCGGACTTCTGGCGCCTTCTTACACAAAATATGTGGAACGAAGCCGCGAATCAACAGACCTGGCAAACGTCCGCACTGAGTATGGCGAAATGATGGCAGATATAAATCTGGATGGAAAAGATCCCAAAGATGCAACGAGAACAGTTAAGCTGAAACAGAAAATAGATGACTGGCAGTCCGCAAAAACTATCACCATCGCCGGGATTTCCCATACTGTAGGTGACGAAGATACTGCCAATTGGAAAGGAATTCCAGTCGCCAATGGAACATGTGAGATTTCCCTTAATGATGATAACAGTGTGAAATTTACATGGTCCGGCGGAAATGGGAGTGGTGTGAAGAAATATCCGTTTAATATTAATGAAGATTTGATGGGGCCGCTCAAGGATTCTGGTTTATTAACCACTGATGCTGATATAATGAATACATATAACTTTG
>OGOH01001848.1_pt1 | contig 14084 bp, 10 predicted proteins | sample 1552571 | NCBI WGS metagenome assembly OGOH01 (sample SAMEA2580170, study PRJEB22360) | human gut metagenome | biome: human gut; feature: human-associated habitat; material: faeces | place: Denmark | collected 2008/2010
ACGATCAGCGCGTGTCCCCCCCCCACCCACCCCCCCCCGGCCCCCCCCGCCACCACCAGCCGGTCCTCGCACAGGGTGACGCGGTCCACCGAATCGTTCACGATCGGCTTTTCCACCACGCCGAGCTGCACGGCCTTCATGCTGGCCTGTTCGAGAATCGCATCCGAGTTCATCACGTGTACAGCGAAGTCGAAACCGTCCATGTCCCGAGCCATCACCGGCAACGCCTTCGGCAGCAGAATCGCCGCGGTCGTGTGCGAGAACGACACGGCCAGCGGCTCACGCGCCTCCTGCACGCGGGCGATCTGCTCACGCGTATCCCGCCATAATCCGTCGATGCCGATGGCAGTCTGGTACAGCATCCGCCCGGCCTGTGTGGGCGTCACGTCACTTTTCGCATTGCGCACGAACAGCGGCGCGCCGACCATCTGCTCCAATTGGGCGATACGCGACGACACCGTCGACTGCGATACCTTCAGCTCATCGGCGGCCAGCGTGAACTGACCCACCTCGTACACGGCGACCAGGGTTTCGAGCAGAGGGAACATGGTTTAACTGTACGCTGTATGATGCACGAATATTTCAATTAGCTTGGGCGTAGCCCTAGGCCACGGACCTGGACCACCCTCAGTCTCGCTTCGCGAGCCAGCTCCCGCCAGCGGAAGCCCAATGGCTTTCACATCACTATGCCTCGCGCAGTTTTGCGAGCTGCGCCTTGGCCTTGTGGAGTTTGGCATAGATCTCGTTGCGCTGGGCCGGGTTCTTGACGCGCTGATGGTCACGAGTGAGCTTGTCCACTTCGGATTCGAGCCGAGCAATTTCAGTATGGCGAATGATGCGCGCATCCAGATTCTCGACCTCCGGCGTACCCAAAATGGTCTGTGAGCACAGCGATGCCCACAGCTCATCAATAGTAGAGCCGGCCAGCTCCAGCGGGGCCTCCCCCCCCGGCTGCCAGTCGCCGGCATATACCTGATAGATCGGCGTGTGCCCGGCACGCCCCGGTATGGCGCGGCGCACGGCGAACGCGCATTCCTCACGCGTGCTGCCCTCGAACGGCACGTCGCGTACGCACACGAACACGATGCCCGATTTGCGCTGTCCGGCGATCAGGTCGATGACTTCGTTCGGTATGCCGGTGGCTTTGGCCGTAAGCTTCAGTCCGATGACCAGCACTTCCGGGATCAGTTTGCCGTCCGCAAGCCCCGTGTTGGCCGACCGGGCCAACGCCAGCATGGTGATGGATTCGATCTCGTTCACCAATCGCTGCTTGAGTTTGCCGGAAATCGGCGCTTTGCCTACGAACAAGGCTTTCGGCAGTGTGCCTTTGGCTTCGGGAATCGCCGTGGAAACGGGCAGTCCCAGCGAAATTGCGGATACAGAACCACAGTGAGCGGCCTGTGCACCAGTCATCATCGACCTTCTTTCCCGGCCTGCCATCAGTGTCATATCCTCGCAGTGCAGCAGTCCGTTTATCTATTGGAAAGCAACACTAGCGCATCCAGGCCGGAAGTCGTGGTACATATCCATATCCTGCTGCGGTTATAGAAAATCCCCTCCGAGTTTCCTCGAAGGGGATTTCCTATAACGCTAGTTCAAGCGAAGATTCTTGTCTGATGAAAATCAGGCGAGGATCTTGGTCACACGACCGGAGCCGACGGTGTGGCCACCTTCACGCACAGCGAAGGTCAGGCCTTCCTCCATAGCGATGGGCTGAATCAGCTCAACGGTGAAGGTAGCGTGGTCGCCCGGCTGAACCATCTCGACGCCTTCCGGCAGCTCGATGACGCCGGTGACGTCGGTGGTGCGGAAGTAGAACTGCGGACGGTAGTTGGAGAAGAACGGCGAGTGACGGCCGCCTTCGTCCTTGGTCAGCACGTAGACTTCGCCCTCGAACTTGGTGTGCGGGGTCACGGAGCCCGGAGCAGCCAGAACCTGGCCACGCTCGACCTGGTCACGGTTGATGCCGCGGAGCAGCAGACCGGTGTTGTCGCCAGCCTCGCACTCGTCCATCTGCTTGTGGAAGGTCTCGATGGAGGTGACGGTGGTGGTCTGGGTCGGACGGATGCCGACGATCTCGACGTTGGAGTTGACCGGGAGCTTACCACGCTCGACACGGCCGGTCACCACGGTGCCACGGCCGGAGATGGTGAAGACATCTTCGATCGGCATCAGGAACGGCTTGTCCAGATCGTGGACCGGGGTCGGGATGTAGTCATCGACGGCGTCCATGAGCTTCTTGATCTGCTCAACCCACTTCTCGTGGTCCGGAGCGTCATCGTGCAGTGCGCCGTAAGCGGACACGTGGATGACCGGGCAATCGCGATCGAAGCCATTTTCGTCGAGGAGGTCACGGACCTCTTCCTCAACGAGCTCGATGAGCTCGTCGTCGTCGACCATATCGCACTTGTTCAGAGCGACGAGGATCTTCGGGACGCCCACCTGACGAGCGAGCAGCACGTGCTCGCGGGTCTGAGCCATCGGGCCGTCGGTGGCGGCCACAACGAGGATGGCGCCATCCATCTGAGCGGCACCGGTGATCATGTTCTTCACGAAGTCGGCGTGGCCCGGGCAGTCGACGTGAGCGTAGTGACGCTTCTCGGTCTGGTACTCGATGTGGGCGATGTTGATGGTGATACCGCGGGCGGCCTCTTCCGGAGCGGAATCGATCTGGTTGAAGTCGTACTCCGGGTTGACATCCGGGTACTCCTCGTGCAGCACCTTGGAGATGGCTGCAGTCAGGGTGGTCTTGCCGTGATCGACGTGGCCGATGGTACCAATGTTAACGTGCGGCTTAGTACGCTCGTACTTTTCCTTTGCCATGTGTTTGTCCTCCTGGACGTCTCGTAGTAAGCCTTGAACTCACTTCAAGGCACTCGCTACATTTTACTGGGTTTGACGGGTTTGTGCCACTTTGGAGCCCGAACCCAGTCAGCGCTACAAAATACTAGCGCTGACTGGAGACAGTTTCCACTTCAGTGGCAGCGCGTGTCACTCGCCGCGCTGGGCCTTGATGATCTCCTCGGAGACGTTCTTCGGAACCTCAGCGTAGGAGTCCATCTGCATGGTGAACATTGCGCGGCCCTGGGTCTTGGAGCGAAGATCGCCGATGTAGCCGAACATCTCGGACAGCGGGACCTTGGCGTCGATGACCTTGACACCGGTGGAGTCGGTCATGGACTGGATGGAACCACGACGTGCGTTGATGTCGCCCATCACATCGCCCATGTACTCTTCCGGAGTACGCACTTCCACGGCCATGATCGGCTCGAGGATGACCGGCTTGGCCTTCGGGGCAGCTTCCTTGAAGCACATGGAACCTGCGATCTTGAAAGCCATTTCGGAGGAATCGACGTCGTGGACCTGGCCGTCGGTGACGGTAGCCTTGACGCCAACCACCGGGAAGCCGGCGAGGATGCCGGATTCCATGGCTTCCTGCACGCCAGCATCGATGGAAGGAATGAATTCCTTGGTGATGTGGCCGCCGGTGACTTCGTTGACGAACTCGTAGGTCTCGCCTTCTTCGGTGTTGAGCGGCTCGAAGTTCATCAGGACCTTTGCGAACTGGCCGGAACCACCGGTCTGCTTCTTGTGCGTGTATTCCTGGTTCATGACGGCCTTGCGGATCGTCTCGCGGTATGCAACCTGCGGGTTACCGACGTTGCACTCCACCTTGAATTCACGACGCATACGGTCGACGATGATGTCGAGCTGCAGCTCGCCCATGCCGGAGATCAGGGTCTGGCCGGACTCTTCATCGGTCTTCACCTGGAAGGTCGGATCCTCGTCGGACAGCTTCGCCAGAGCGATGCTCATCTTCTCCTGGTCGGCCTTGGTCTTCGGCTCCACGGCCACCTCGATCACAGGATCCGGGAAGGTCATGGATTCGAGGGAGATCGGGGACTTCTCGTCGCACAGGGTATCACCGGTGGTGACGTTCTTCAGACCCACGAAGGTGTAGATGTTGCCGGCTTCGGCGGCATCCACCGGGTTCTCCTTGTCGGCGTGCATCTGGAAGATCTTGCCGACGCGTTCCTTCTTCTCCTTGGTGGAGTCGAGGACGGTGTCGCCCGGCTTGACGGAACCGGAGTACACGCGCACGAACACGAGCTTGCCGTAGAACGGGTGGGTGGAGATCTTGAAGACCAGTGCGGAGAACGGATCATCGGTGGTCGGCTTGCGGTCGATCTCGATGGACTCGTCCTGCGGGTCGAAGCCGACGATGGACGGAACGTCCTCCGGGCTCGGCAGGTAGTCGACGACGGCGTCCAGCATCGGCTGCACACCCTTGTCCTTGAAGGCGGAGCCGCAGAGCACCGGGTAGGCCTCACGGTTGATGGTGAGCTTGCGGATGCCGGCGCGGATCTCGTCCTCGGTCAGTTCGCCGGACTCGAGGTACTTCTCGAGCAGCTCCTCGTCGGACTCGGCGACCTGGTCGAGCAGCTCGGAACGATACTGCTCAGCCTTGTCCTGCAGGTCGGCCGGGATGTCGGTGGTGTCGTAGTGGGCACCCAGATCGCCGGAAACGTCGTTCCAGACGTAGGCCTTCATGCGGATCAGGTCGACGACGCCGGCGAAGTCGTTCTCAGCGCCGATCGGCAGCTGGACGACCAGCGGGGTCGCGCCCAGCTTGGTCTTGATGGTGTCGACGGAGTAGTAGAAGTCAGCGCCGAGCTTATCCATCTTGTTGATGAAGCAGATACGCGGAACGCCGTACTTGTCAGCCTGACGCCACACGGTCTCGGACTGCGGCTCCACGCCTTCCTTGCCATCGAACACGGCGACAGCACCATCGAGCACACGCAGGGAGCGCTCCACCTCGGCCGTGAAGTCCACGTGGCCAGGGGTATCGATGATGTTGATCTGGAACTTCTGCTTCTCGTCATGGGTCTGACGGTTCCAGAAGCAGGTGGTTGCGGCGGACTGAATGGTGATGCCGCGCTCCTGCTCCTGAGCCATGAAGTCCATCGTCGAGGCACCGTCATGGGTCTCGCCGATCTTGTAGTTCTTGCCGGTGTAGTACAGGATACGTTCGGTGGTAGTGGTCTTACCGGCATCGATGTGAGCCATGATGCCGATGTTACGGATCTGGTTGAGATCATTGAGCACGTCTAGTGCCATGATTGTTCCTTAACTCTCGTTCTCGACTAATTACCAGCGGTAATGAGCGAAGGCCTTGTTGGCCTCTGCCATCTTATGAGTATCCTCGCGGCGCTTGACAGAAGCACCGAGGCCGTTGGAGGCATCGAGGATTTCGTTGGCCAGACGCTCAGCCATGGTCTTCTCGCGACGGGCGCGGGAGAAGTCGGTGAGCCAGCGCAGAGACAGCGTGTTGGCGCGGCCCGGCTTCACTTCGACCGGGACCTGGTAGGTAGCGCCACCGACACGGCGGGAGCGAACCTCGAGGGACGGACGGATGTTGTCCAGAGCGCGCTTGAGAACGGCGACCGGCTCCTGGTCGGTCTTCTCCTTGACCATGTCGAGAGCGCTGTAGACGATGTCCTCGGCGATTGACTTCTTGCCGTCAAGCAGAATCTTGTTGATGAGCTGTGCCACAACGGTGGAACCGTAGATCGGATCCGGCAGCAGCTGATGCTTCTTGGAAGGTCCTTTACGTGACATATCTCTTACTTCGCCTTCTTTGCTCCGTACAGGGAACGACCCTGCTTGCGATCCTTCACACCCTGGGTATCGAGGGCGCCACGAACGATGTGGTAACGAACACCCGGCAGATCCTTGACACGGCCGCCGCGAACGAGCACGATGGAGTGCTCCTGCAGGTTGTGGCCTTCGCCCGGGATGTATGCGGTGACTTCCACACCGGAGCTCAGGCGCACACGGGCGACCTTACGCAGTGCCGAGTTCGGCTTCTTCGGGGTGGTGGTGTAAACACGGGTGCACACGCCACGACGCAGCGGGCTTCCCTTCAGTGCCAAAGTCTTGGACTTCTTCGGCTTTGCCTGACGTCCCTTACGGACGAGCTGTTCAATAGTAGGCAACTTGAATTCTCCGATTCAGTGGTTTCTCTTGCTTTTGTGTGACCGCCGCACTGCACCCACACTTTTCAGCACACTCGCTTGGTATCCGCCTGTTGGCGGCACCCGACGAATCGGAAAAGATAGCCCAGTCCACCGGCCCGATGGCCTTCGCCCCTCCCGTCGGCGCATTACTGCGTGCGATCAGCGGTTTGAAGGATATCCCAGCATGCTCGCCTGTTACATAAGGCGTGCTGCTGGCACACACGAATATCTATATTACGATTCCTCCGGACAACGACGCGCCGGGCCACAACTCACTGGTTTGGGGACCTCCTGCGCCCCCGTACTTTTCCTCTCCTCCCAACGCAATATTCCAATGCGTCGCAAAACACACACCCAACTATTCTCCCAACGCAATATTCCCGGGAATGCGTCGCAAAAAGGGAACGCCACACAGCAGGTGCCCCCGCGGAGACTATGTCACACGGGGGCACCGCCAAGGAGGTTACATTATGTTTCTTTTCACCACATCCGCTTCTGTGTTATCTGTTTCCAGCACATCCTCGTGCTCTTCCATATCCGATGGGAACCTCTAGCGACCCGGCCTCTTTGCCGTATTACCTTGCCGCTTTCTGCATTACCAATTATAGCAAAACCGCCCTCGCGAAACGCCCGATACCTCAATCGGGAGTAAGCGGGAGCGGCTATGTTATGCGAGGTAGGAAAGGTGGATGACCGACTGACTGGAGTCGTGCCTTACCCGACCTTTCTCACCATTTCAGGATTTCAGGCAGCGACCTTGGCGGCCTTATCGGCGTCGAACGGGTGGGCCGCTGAAACGGTGCTCTTGGCAGAGCCCTTCTCGCCATTGTCGGAATCCCAGTGGATCTCGTGCTTGTCATCGTGGTTGCGCCACCAGCTGGACAGGATAGAGCCGGAGATGTTGTGCCACACGGAGAAGAAGGTGGACGGCACGGCAGCGAGTGGGTTGGTTGCGAAGGAGGTCAGGGCCAGGGTTGCGCCCAGAGCGGAGTCCTGCATGCCGACTTCGAAGGTGATGGCCTTCTGCTGTGCGTAGCGGAAGCCCTTCGGGTAGATCTTGTACATCAGCTTGGAGAAGCCGAAGCCCAGCGAGTAGCCGCACAGGTTGTGCAGGATGACCACCGGGATGGCCACCAGGGAGCTGGCCACGAACAGCTTCGGACCGTTGGCGGCAACGACCACGCCGATGATAAGCAGAATAGCCACCTGAGAAACGATAGGCAGGGCGACCGTAACCTTCTCGATCTTCTTGCCGAAGATCATGTGGCAGATCACACCGAGGGCGATCGGGAAGAGCACCACCTTGACGGCGTTGAGGAACAGGGACTGAGTCGGCACGGACACGTACTGAGAAGCGAGCAGCTGCATCAGCAGCGGAATCATGAACGGGGCGCACAGGGTGGAGAGGATGCCGATGGAGACATCGAGGGCCACGTCACCACGGGACAGGTAGCTCATCACGTTGGAGGAGGTGCCAGACGGGCAGCAGCCGACGAGAATCACGCCCACGGCCAGCGGGCCGGACAGGTGGAAGATCGCGCACAGGGCCACGGCGATGAGCGGCATGATGATGAAGTGAGCTACGGTGCCGACGATGACCATCAGCGGCTGGGTCAGGATGCGCTTGAAGTCGTCCAGCGTCAGGGTCAGGCCCATGCCGAACAGCACGATGCCCAGCATGTAGCCGGTGTACGCCTTGCCCCACAAGCTGGCGGCCGGCACGAAGTAGTTGAAGACGGCCCAGACGATGACGATGACCGTAAACCACTTGGTCAGCCAATCTGCAAAGGCTTTAACCTTTTCCATGGTGTTTCTCTTCCCTTGTTTGGTGTAGGTAGCATCGCATGAAACTAGGCGGGTCGCGGTTGATATGAAACATAATGCTCACATTGCGAACACTCACGTAATCATTTCTGCAATCCCCGGTCGTACCATCACACCGTCGTGTGCCTTGACTTTTCATCAATCGCCGCACAAGACCCACTCATCCACATCCCGCCATCTGAGACAGCCCGCAGCCTGGCCCCAAGAATGAAACCGACCACTTGATTCCATCGCGACACACCGATGAGCACACATCCGCAAAGTTGTGTATAGTATTCACCTGTTGCGCGAATTCAGCTTGCTGAATACGGCACTATGGTGGCCATAGCTCAGTTGGTAGAGCATCTGATTGTGGTTCAGAAGGTCGCGCGTTCGAGCCGCGTTGGCCACCCCAGTAAAACCCTTCCGTTCGCGGAAGGGTTTTGTTTTTTCTCCCTGAATTCCCCGCTCCTGGGTTATAGGCCAAATAGGCATGCCGGGAACCACCGCGTTGTACACTCAGGGCATATCCAATTCACCGAACATAAGGACAAAAGGTCCGTCATGCTGTCTTTTGAGAACGATTACTCCCGCGCCGCCCATCCCGCGGTGCTTGAAGCCGTGGCTGAAGCCAACAACCATCTGTATTCGGGCTACGGGTCCGACGAACTGAGCGATCAGGCCAAGGCCAAGATCCGCGAGGCCTGCGGCCAGCCGGACGCGGATGTGTGGTTCCTCGTCGGCGGCACGCAGACCAACCAGGTCGTCATCGACACCATCACCCCGGCGTATGCAGGCGTGGTCGCGGTCGCCTCCGGCCATCCGAACGTGCACGAGGCCGGCGCCATCGAGTTCTCCGGGCACAAGGTGCTCACGATTCCCCAGCACAACGGCAAAATGGACCCGACCGAACTGGACGAGTTCTGCAAGACCTTCTATGCGGACGGCAACTACACACATATGGTATTCCCCGGATGCGTGTACATTTCACAGGCCACCGAATATGGCACGCTCTACACGCTCGACGAACTCGAGGCGATCCGCAAGATCTGCACGAAGTACGACATGCCATTGTTCATTGACGGCGCACGACTCGGCTACGCGCTGACCGCAACCGGCAACGACGTGACGCTTGAAGACATCGCGCGCATCGCGGACGTGTTCTACATCGGCGGCACCAAGGTGGGTGCCATGTTCGGCGAAGCGGTGGTGTTCACGCACGGCAACATGCCGAAGAACTTCGTGACGCTCGTCAAGCAGCATGGAGCTTTGCTCGCCAAGGGATGGCTGCTGGGCGTGCAATTCGACACGCTGTTCACCGACAACTTGTACTGCAGAATCGCCCGCCGCGCCAACGATGCGGCCGACCGCATTCGCAAAGTGCTCGTGGAACGCGGTTATACGCTCACTTTCGACGCGCCGACCAACCAGATCTTCATCACACTTGATAACGAGACGTCCGAACGTTTGCAGCGCAGCGTGTGCCTCGGCTTCATGGAAAAGGCCGACGACACGCACACGGTGATGCGCATCTGCACCAGCTGGGCCACCACCGACAAGCAGGTTGAGCAGCTGATCGCACTGCTGTAGCGTATCGCCGATGAGAATAGGCATAGACTAATTCTCAAAAAACGAACAATAAGAGGCGCGGGACTTGCATCCCACGCCTCTTTTGTTTACACAACAGCCATTAATCGCATACGTGGCTTCATTTACGCCGCGTATTACGCATATTACGCATTACTTTATTTACTGATATTGTCAGAGATTGCCTCGCGTTCCATCGCAATGAACTTATGCACGGACGCCTCCACTGAATAATATTCCTTGGTGTGCTCGGCGTAGACTTCGCCCCATTTCGACAATTCGTCGGGGTGGTCGATCCACCAATCGATACGTCTCGCCAACGATTCCACATCGTCAACGGGGAACAGCGACTCATCCCGCAACGCAAACTGGCCTGCCGCACTCAACGGCGACGAGGCGATCACAGGAACCAAGCCGGCAGCCATACCCTCGATCACGCTCACCGACTCAAGATCGGCGATCGAAGGATGCACCAGCAGATTGCTGGAACGCAGCAAAGCCGGCATTTCTGCGTTCTTATGAAATCCAATCGACGCCGGTCTGGAAAGCAAGCGTGACGCAAGTCGCTGCAATTTCTTTTTTAGAGGACCAGTGCCGGCAATCGTCAATTCAATATCTTGCGCATGCCTGCAACGCGCGATCGCCTGAATCAACGCAACATGATTCTTTTCGTTCGTCAATCGTCCGGAAGCAACGATATGGAACGGAACCGGCGCGGACTTCCCTGCATCGCGCTGCGTTTTCGGAGTGAATCGCGCTTCGTATCCGTTGGAAATCACGTGCAGTTTCGCTTTGTATCCGTGGGAACGCAGCAGACTTGCGCCAAGTTCGGTGGGCACATGCACATGGTCGATTTTGCGATACAGCCACAGATTGAACAGCCAGTAGATAAACGAGTCGATACCCGGAATATATTTCAGCGGGCCCGCCGAATACGTGATGTTCTCCGGCTGCACATGATAGCCCGCAGTAACCGCGATTCCCATCTGTTTGGCGACTTTGCAAGCATGTTGACCGAAACGGAACGGGGTGTAGATATGCACCACGTCCACTCCTTGAAACGCGGTTCTGAACAGCGTGTCGCTCGGCTCGGCGAACTGCATCTGCTGCTGCTTCGCCACCCAACTGACCAGAGGCACATGGTTGACTCGCGCCGGGTATTCAGGCGCACCAATGCCTACGAGCCTGACCGTATGGCCTTGCCGTTTCAATTCCTCCGCCCATTGCAATGCCGAGTTCGAAGTACCATTGCCTCGGTTTCCCGACGTGTCGACCACCATGGCGATGGTCAGGGGGCGTTGTGTTTCTTCCTGTTCCGTCTCAGACATGCACTCCATCCTACGCCGATGGCACAATAGAAGACATGACTGAAGAGAATCATGCCTTGGGCACTCCGCTTGGTAAGCATCCGACTCGTGTTCTATTTCTTGGCTCCGGCGAGCTAGGCAAGGAAGTCACCATTGAATTGATGAGGCTTGGCGCATGGGTATGTGCGGCCGATTCCTATGAGGGCGCTCCGGCACAGCAGGTGGCGCACGAATACCGTGTGCTCGACATGGCCAATGCCGAACAGTTGCGAACATTGTTCGACGAAATTCAGCCGGACATCATTGTTCCGGAAGTCGAGCGATCGCCACCAGCGAACTGGCTGCCGCGGCCGAACGTGGCGCCCAAGTGGTACCTAGCGCCGAAATCGCATCCATTTGCATGGATCGCGAACGTTTGCGCGTGCTCGCGCATGAGGAATTGGGTTTGCCGACCACCCCGTACCGCTTCGCAGGCTCGCTGGAAGAGCTTCGCGCTGGGGCAGAAATGGTTGGCTACCCGTGCGTGGTCAAGCCGATTATGAGTTCTTCCGGTCATGGCCAGTCCGTGGTTCGTTCCGCCGATGCGATTGACGCGGCTTGGGTTGAGGCACAGGAAGGTCGTCGCGCGCACGACGAGGGGGACGTTTCCCGAGTGATTGTAGAAACGTTGGCTCCATTGGATTACGAACTGACCGTACTGACCGTCAGCTCCAGCGCCGGCATCGTGACCTGCGCTCCGATCGGACAGCGTCAGGAAAGCGGCGACTATCGCGAATCCTGGCAACCGGCATCCTTCACACAGGATGTGCTTGCGCAGGCGCAACGCATCGCGCGTACCGCAGTGGAAGGTCTGGTGGCGAAGGCCAAGGCTTCCGGCGAGAAGGGTTGGGGCGTGTTCGGCGTGGAGCTGTTCGTGCTGACCGACGGTTCCGTGCTGTTCAATGAAGTCTCCCCACGTCCGCATGACACTGGCATGGTCACGATGGCGTCGCAACGATTAAGCGAATTCGCGTTGCACGCGCGTGCGATTCTCGGTTTGCCGATTACGCAGGAACATGTCGCCTTGTCGATCCCGGACGGTGCCGTCGCGGCAAGCCATGCGATCGTCATTCAGGGCGATGGTGAGGCCGAATTCCGTAACGTCGCCGACGCTTTGTCTCAGCCGGGCACCGATCTGCGTATTTTCGCGAAGCCGGAAGTGCACGGCCATCGTCGCATGGCGGTCGCGCTGGCCATCGGAACAGATGAGGCCGACGCGCGTGCTAAAGCCGAGAATGTGGCCGAATCGCTCGAAATCGACATCGCCTGACGCACTATTGCCGGATACTGACGGAAGACTGCCGGAACGCGCCCAAAAACCATTCGATTGTAGCCTCCCGTTGGTATCTTGTTAACCGTCAAGTTCACCAAACTATCTACCTCCCACACACCAGGAAAGGCGAGTAATGGAGAAGTTGGAAAAGCTCTACGAGGGCAAAGCCAAGCAACTGTACGCAACTGACGATCCGGAGGTCCTCTGGGTCGAATACAAGAACTCCGCTACCGCAGGTGACGGCGAAAAGAAGGAAGACTTCGCCGGCAAGGGCAGGCTGAACAACCTCATCACCACGTTGATCTTCGATCTGCTCAAGAAGCGCGGCATCGACAGCCACCTGGTGGCACGCGTGGGCGAGACCTCCCAGCTGGTCAAGAAGGTCACGATGTTCCCGCTCGAGATCGTGCTGCGTAACACCGCGGCCGGCCACTTCTGCTCCCGCCTGGGCGTCGAAGAGGGCATCGAGCTCAAGGAACCGGTGCTGGAGTACTTCCTGAAGAACGATGACCTGCACGATCCGTTCGTGAACGACGACGATCTGGTGGCGCTCGATGTGTGCACCCGCGAGGATCTGGCCGAAATCGCGCCGCTCGCCCGTCGCATCAACGAAGCCCTGATCGAAATCTTCGCCAAGATCGACGTCAAGCTGGTCGATTTCAAGATCGAGATGGGCCGCACCTCCGACGGCACGCTGCTGCTCGCCGATGAAATCACGCCGGATTCCTGCCGTCTGTGGGATCAGCGCGACCATTCCGGCAAGGTGGAGCACCTCGATAAGGACCTGTTCCGCCGCGACCTGGGCGACATCATCCCGGCATACGAGGAGATCGAAAGCCGCTTGGCCGAGCTCGCCAAGTCCGAGGGCATCGAAGTCGCAGAGTAATGCGTTTGCAAGCCCGCATCTGAAGCGAAAGCCGGATGCGGGCTTCCTTGTTATATCGCAATCCTTCATTCTTTTGTCAATCCAAATCCAATAACCCCTCTTTTTTCAAGGAGTTGACCATGGTTTTTCGCGTGTACGTGGAAAAGAAGCCGGGCTTTGACGTCGCGGCCCAGCAGCTCGCCAACGAGTTGCGCACCATTCTCGGCATCGGAGCTTTGAAGAACGTCCGTCTCGTCAACCGTTACGACGTGGAAGGCATCAGCGAGGAGCTGTTCGCACAGGCCACGCCGACCGTGTTCAGCGAGCCGCAGGTGGACAACGTCTACGCCGACCTGCCTGATTTCGGTTCCGACACCGTGTTCGCGGTGGAGTATCTGCCCGGCCAGTTCGACCAGCGTGCGGATTCCGCCAGCGAGTGCATCCAGCTGATCTCCCAAGGCGAGCGTCCGACGGTTCGTTCCGCCAAGGTGTATGCGCTGGAAGGCGAGCTTTCCGAAGCCGACGTCGAGGCCATCAAGCATTACGTGATCAATCCGGTGGAAGCCCGTGAAGCCTCTCTGGATGTCAAGACCACGCTGAAGGCCCAGGTGCCGGTGCCGGGCAAGGTGGAGGTCATCGACGGCTTCCGTTCTATGAGCGACGCCGAGCTTGAGCAGTTCATCGAGGACCGTGGTCTCGCCATGGATCTGGCCGACCTGCAGTTCTGCCGTGAGCATTTCACCGAGGAGCAGCGCGACCCGACGATCACCGAGATCAAGGTGATCGACACCTATTGGTCCGATCATTGCCGCCACACCACGTTCGGCACGCAGCTCGATGAAGTCGCAATCGATGACGCCGCGGTCAAGGCCGCGTTCGACAAGTATCTTGAGATGCGCCACGAGCTGGGCCGCGACGCCAAGCCGGTGTGTCTGATGGATATGGGCACGATCGGCGCGAAGTGGCTCAAGAAGAACGGCATTCTGAAGAACCTCGACGAATCCGAGGAGATCAACGCCTGCACCGTCAAGGTGAAGGTGGATGTGAACGGCCACGACGAGGACTGGCTGTTCCTGTTCAAGAACGAGACGCATAACCACCCCACCGAGATCGAACCGTTCGGCGGCGCAGCCACCTGCATCGGCGGCTGCATCCGCGACCCGCTGTCCGGCCGTTCCTACGTGTACCAG
>OGOH01001862.1_pt1 | contig 14037 bp, 7 predicted proteins | sample 1552571 | NCBI WGS metagenome assembly OGOH01 (sample SAMEA2580170, study PRJEB22360) | human gut metagenome | biome: human gut; feature: human-associated habitat; material: faeces | place: Denmark | collected 2008/2010
TGCCGGAAGCCTCGGCGTCATCGATCATGGCCTTGGCGATACGGTCCTTGACGGAGCCGGCGGGGTTGAAGTATTCCAGCTTGACGAGCACGCGGGCCTTGAGGTCCTCATCGGCCTCAAAGTGAGTGAGCTCCAGAAGCGGAGTGTGGCCGATAAGCTGATCGATGGACGTGTAAACATTGCTCATGATGAACCTCCAAAGTGTTCAAATGACTGGATACCGTGTGGTTTTACGGTGTGTGTAGCAGCGAAACCCACAAACCTTATGGGTTGTTCGTTTTGCTGTTGGCAAGCATAGTAGACAGTAAAGCCTAGTAACGCAATAGGAAATAGAAGATTATTACGAGTCGATTAACCATCTTGACCGGAACGGGTATTTTCAAAACAAATTTTTCGGCTAGAATTTCTACGGACTAAATGACCGAAAGGCAGCACTATACATGTTGGTTTCTACTAAGGGCAGATATGCCCTGCGCGTTATGGTCGACCTGGCCGAGCACCAGGCGGCCGGTCGCATCCCGCTCAAAGAGATCGCGGCGCGCCAGGGGATTTCCGAGAAATATCTGGAGAACATCTTGGCTACGCTCGTGCGCGCCAACATGCTTTCGGGTATGCGTGGCAAGGGCGGCGGCTATGTGCTCACGCGCCCGCCCGAGCAATACACGGTGGGCGAGATCTTGCGCCTGACCGAGGGCAGTCTGGCGCCGGTCGCCTGCCTGGATGGCGACTGCAAGGGCTGCTCGCGTTCGGATGAGTGCCCCACGCTCGACGTGTGGAAGAACCTGGACAAGCTCATCAACGACTACCTCGACGGTGTGACGCTCGATCAACTTGTCGCTCCCAACCATGGCTACGACTACGTCATCTAACCCACACCTGCATTTGGGGACGGGGTGGAAATGGTAGATTCTCTCGCCCTTTGAGACTTGAAAAATAAGTAGGCCGCCCATTTTTGCGATGGGCGGCCTTCGTTTTGGGCTGTTGAGACGGACACGGCCGGAATGGCCGTTTTAGTCCTCGGCGATGCTGTCGAGGATGCTGCGCGTGATGGACACCAGGATGCTGCCCATAAAGGCCGATCCAAAGCTGGCGATGGAGATGCCGACGCCCAGCAGGTTGACCGACAGGTAGCTCGCGAGCTCAAGCATAAAGCTGTTGACGACAAGCTGGAAAATGCCCAGCGTAATAATCGTGAGCGGCAGCGAGATGACCGTCAGGAACGGCTTGACGAGCGAGTCGACGATGTTGAGGAACAGTCCCACGAAGGCGAAACAGACCCAGGCCTCGGCAAAACCGAAGGGCTGGATGCCGGGAACGAGGAACGTGGCGATCGCGATGGCGATCGAGGTAAAGAGCCAGTTAAGCATAAAGCGCATGGCGTGAATCCTTTCTTGCGCCGGGATTGCTGGCGTCGCGTGAAGCGGCTTACGGCGGCGACCTGGATGGTTGCGCGGGCGCGCCGCGGTGTTTGGGCGCCCATTGTCTCAAATATTCGTGGAGCTTACGTGCGCATATGGTTTCTAAACGGCGTTCGTCCTGAAAAACGCGCCGCTGGCAGAGAGTCTTGTCGCTTTAGTTTGGTGGTGTGCTACACTGCTACGGGCAAAAGCCACAGGCGTTGCCCTATTGCATAGAACGGGCGAACGATGCCCGATGTCAGTATCAACTTCGATGCCTTTTGGCGGGTTTGGCGGTGATCGATGAATATCGAGAACATGTTTGACAAGCCTGATGTCAAGCAGCTGGTCCACGCATTTAGCCTTTTGGACGACGAGAAGGATATCCAAGCGTTTTTGACCGATATCTGCACGCCGCGCGAGATTTGCGACCTTTCTCAGCGTTTGCAGGTTGCGCGCTATTTGGACGAGGGCGAGCCTTATGTTGAGGTTCAGGCCCGTACCGGCGCTTCGTCCACCACAGTGAGCCGCGTTTCAAAGGCGCTGAACGGCGAGTACGGTGGCTACCGCAAGATCCTCATTAAGTTGGAGGATGGCGAATAAGCCAGCGACAACATTGAATTACGAAGAACCGTCCCTCCGGGGGCGGTTTTTTGATCCCTTGGGGACGGAGGAAAACGGATCACCGGGTTGGACTGACCCCCTCTGTGATCCATTTTCCTCCGTCCCCAAGGGATCAAATCTGTTGGCGTGGGGCAAATCTGTCCGCGTGGGCGGGTAGGATGGATGCATTGATTATTGCGAACAGTTTGAGCGGAGGACCATGCCTGTTCGAATCTATACCACCAATACCGGCACGGATTTGAGCGATGCCGAGTCGGCGCTGCTTGCCGACCTTATTGCCCGTCACGGGCGTGCCGTGTTGCTGGCACCAACGTTTGCCGAGCTCGACCTGTGCCGTCATGATGCGGCGGAAGCCGGGGTTTCACTGGGTATCGACTACAAGACGCCTTCGTCGTGGCTTCGCTCGCTTTGGGAGCTTTTGGGCGACGGGCGCGATTTCATCGACAACCTGCAGCGCCAGATGCTGTTTTCGGATATGATTGCCCGCCGCGATGATGCCGATCTTCAGCCGCTTTCGTGTGGCCAGGGCACGGTGCGCATGCTCGCGCGCATGGCTCGCGATGTGCTTCCGGGTGTGGCAGGGACGGGTGCCGAGCGATGCGGTGGCAACAATTGCCAGCCTGAGCCAAAAAGCGATGCCGAGGCTCGCGTGTTCGAGCTTTTGCGCGCCTACGCGAGCGGCTTGGACCTTCGAGACATGGTCGAGCCCTGCGAGGCGGCTGACCTTATGGCCGAGGTGCTGGCCGACAACCTTCCGGCGTGCGCCCGCGCGGTATGCGTGCGCGGTATCACGTCGTTTACGCACGGCCTACTCGAGCTGCTGTCTGCCGTGGCGAACAATGGGGGAGAGGTCGTCGTGCTGCTTGCCCGCGAGCAGGCGGCGATGCGCGAGGAGCTTGCCACGGCATTTGATGCCCGCGGTGTGCTGTTTGAGATCGCGCCGCTGGGGGACGACGCCGTCGCGTCTGATGTCGCTTGCGGGGCCGCCGCTCAGCCTGCCTTTATTGAGGTCGCCGGCCCCCATGCCCGTGCCCATGCTTATGCGGACGCCATCGATAAGTTGGTGAAATCGCACAAGGAGTCCAAGGCCGATAAAACGACTGCAACGCCCGCCGACCCCGTGCGCGTGCTCGTTGTTTCTGCCCGGGCATCCCAGCTGTTCGGTGAGCTCGCCTCTCGTCTGGCGGCGCGTCACATTGCGGCCGAGACGACTGAGTTCACGGCGTTTTCCCAGTCCATCGCGGGTAGGCAGTTTACGGCGCTCGCCAACCTGATCGAGCGTATGAAAGCCGCCGACGAGGGCACCGCTTCCAAGACCGAGTGGTGGCCCGCTCCAGAGCTTACCGACTGGATTTATAGCCCGCTTTCGGGTGCCGACGCCGCGAGCGCCCGCGGCTTCGACAAGAACATGCGCCTGTCGCGCAGCAAGACCACTGCGGGCGTCAAGAGCCTGCTGCAGAGCGTGCAGGGCCAGGTGAGGGGCGCCCGCAAGGCTGCCAGCGAAGATAACTGGTTTAAGAACGTGCCGTGCGTGGTCTCGGACGTGTTTCAGGCGCTGTGGCGCGACAAACCCGTGACGGCGCTCAAGGCCATGCTCGCCGTTGCCGAGGCGCTGCCCGATCGCGCTCTAGGCGGCCTTGACGGCCAGGCCCGTCGCCAGGCAGAGACGGCCTTACTGCGACATGCCATCGACATCCTTATGAACGATGCTCACGCGCTCGACGTGTCGCAGGCCGCGACCGTGCCGGTTCTCGACGGCGTTCGAACTAAGGTGGACAAGCGCAGTACCGCATACGATTACGAGACCTACGAGGTCGATCGCACGCCACGGGCGCAAGTGCGCTTCGTGTCGCTTGCCGATGCGTCGGTTTTGCGTCCTGGCGGCTACGATGCCGTGCTGTTTGCCGATGTCGACCTGGACAGCTATCCGCTTTCGCACGAAGAGGGCCCGCTTGCCACGTTGACGACCGAGCTGCGCCGCGACGGCGTGTCTTTGGAGCCCGCCGCCCTGCTGCGCGTGCGCTTTGGCCGTGCAATGCAGGCGACGAGCGGTCCGGTCGCGCTTGCCCGCGTGACACACGATCGCCAGGCGCGAGAGTGCTACCCGGCAGCCGTATGGACCGAGCTGCGGGCACATGCCGAGGCCGCTGGCGCTGCCAAGCCCACGTGCGTGGGTGAGGGCGATATCGTAAGGGACTTCGATCCCGCGGCGGGCGAAGGCCTCAAGCGCGAGCGCGTGACCTGTGAAGCCCCTCAGCATCTGAGTGCCGAGGCCGTGCCGTATTTGGTCCTGTGCCGTCGCGATGGCGAGGGTGAGGACGCGCCGCTCGTGCCGCGTCTGACGTCCGCCTCGCAGATCGAGGCCTATTCCACCTGCCCGCTGTGCTGGTTCGTCTCGTATCGCGTCAAGCCCCAGTCTATCGACGCGGGCTTTGGCAACATGGAGAAGGGCAACTTTGTCCACGACGTGCTGGAACATCTGCATGCCCGTCTGCCCCAAGAGGGCATGGAGCGCGTGACGCCCGAGAACCTGCCGCGCGCTCAGGAACTGCTACACGAGGTCTTTGACGAGACCTTGGCCGAGCACGCCGGCAAGCGCGGTACCGAGGGCCCGCTGGTGCCGCTCTCTCCAGTGGAGGAGCGCCAGGTGGCCGAGATCTTGCCGCAGTTGGAGGGCGTGCTAGCCTACGAGTCCGAGGCGCTTGCCCCCTTTGCCCCGCGTTACCTGGAGTTCGCCTTCAACGAGCTCAAGGTCGAGTATGCCGGTTGGCCGCTTGGCGGGCGCATCGACCGCGTGGACGTGGACGCCGAGAATCGTGCTGTGGTGATCGACTACAAGCATCGCACGGGCGTCGAGGAGTTTAAGCTCGCCGACCCTACGGTGCGCGACGAGGAGTCGGGCGCGGCGCCCATCGACGATCCGCGGTGGCTACCGCCCCATACCCAGACGCTTATCTACGCGCAGGCCATGCGCCGGGCGCTGGATTTGGACACCCGCGCGGCGCTCTATTTTTCGACCAAGGGCGGCAAGCCGGCGTTGCGCGGTGCCGCGAGCGCCGAGCTGCTCGAGGAAGAGCGCGGCGACGGCCGCATCCCGGGCCTTAAGAAGGGCTTTCCGGGCGAGGGCGGCAGCATGGACTTCGACGCCCTGCTCGATCGCGTGGAGGCCGGCATCGCCGAGCGCCTGCGCGAGCTCGAGGCAGGCAACGTTGCCGCCGTCGACCCGACGTCGGCTCAGGCCGCGCATGCGCGCTGCTCGTATAACCACGAAGGAACGTTTGTAAGGAGGGACGTGTAGACCATGGATCTTTCGACTTTGATGCCGCAGCAGCTGCAGATTGTCAAAACGCTCGACCGTCCGCTGTTTGTCTCGGCGGGCGCCGGTTCGGGCAAGACCTTTACCCTCACGCGCCGCATCGTCTACGCGCTCTCTCCCGAATCCGGTCCGTTCGTTGAGCATCTGGACCAGGTGCTCGCCATTACCTTTACCAAAGATGCCGCGGCCGAGATCCGTGACCGCGTGCGCCGTGCGCTTATCGACGAGGGCATGGACGAGGAGGCCCTGACCGTCGACGATGCGTGGATCTCGACCATTCACGGCATGTGCTCGCGTATCCTGCGCGCACACGCGTTGGAGCTGGGCATCGACCCCGAGTTCACGGTACTCACCGATACCGACGAGCTCATGGACCAGGCTGTTGAGCATGTGCTGGCCCGCGCGACGGCACCCGATGCCGCCCCCGAGCTCGCGGCATCGCTCAAGGCCCTCTATGCCTGGTATCCCATGGCGGGCGAGGGCGGTCCCTTTGGCGCCGGCACTACCATCAAGGGCCTGGTGCGCGAGCTGCGAGCACATGCCGGGGGCGGGGGCTGCGGGAGCTCGCGAGCCAGCTGCCGGGCGGCATGGACGACGTGAGCGTGGCGCGCGGCCAGGCCGACACCTCGGCGCTTGCCGATGCCTATCGCGCGGCGCTGGGTGCGAGCAAGGCCTCGACCGAGAAGGTGCAGGCGGCGCTCGATGCCATCGACGCGTTCGAGGCGAGCGGCAAGACCATGGCCGATGCGGCGCGACTCATGATGTCGTGCACCATGCCGCGCGCGAGCAAGGCATTCCCTAAGGAGCAGGTCGAGCTGCTCAAGGCCGAGGCCGCCGATGCGTTTATCAATATCGTGCTTGCCTGCGGTGGCCCGGCGCTCGATGCGCTGGTGGGCCTGGCCCGTTCCGTGGAGGCTGAGTATCGCGCGCTGAAGGCTGCCCAGTCCGCCCTCGATAATAACGACCTGCTGCGCATGGCCTACGAGGCCCTGCGCGATTACCCGGCCATCCGAGCGGCATACGAGGGCCGCTTTAAGATGGTCATGATTGACGAGTTCCAGGATACCGACCAGATGCAGGTCGATCTAATCCGCTACCTGACGGGTGCGGGGGAGCGCGCGCTGTGTACCGTGGGCGATGCACAGCAGTCGATCTATCGCTTCCGCGGCGCCGAGGTCGAGGTATTCCGTCGCCAGGAGCGCAAGGTGGGCTCGTCTGCCGCGCCCGAGGCGACTGCCGTGACCGACACCCCCGCCGGCGAGCTCGTCAATCTCGTGCGCAACTTCCGCAGCCATGACGAGGTGCTGCGTTACGTGGCACGCGTCTTCGACGGCGATGACGGCGGCCTGATGCAGGGTTTTTTGGATCTTGAGGCGAGCGACGGCCGCAAGGACACGCTGGTGGCAGACGCCTCGCGTCGCCAGGCCCTCTTTGTTGCCGGCGGCAGTACGCAGGAGCGCACACAGGCCAAGGCCCGTGCGATCGCCGAGCGCTTCCGCGCGCTTGCCGATGCCGGCCAGCCCCAGGGCGGCATGGTGCTGCTGCTGGGCCGCATGACCAACGCCGACGTCTACGCCCAGGCCTTCCGCGACCAGGGGCTCGACTGCGTCATCGCGGGCGGCTCGGTCTTTGCCCAAGCAGCCGAGGTGCAGACGGTGCGCGCCCTGGTTTGTGCGCTCGCCAATCCGGCCGATACGGCGCAGGGCCTTATGCCGCTGCTCGCCTCGCCGATGTTTGCACTCGGCGCCCAGGAGTTCCTGGCGCTGGCGACCAAACTCGACGATCAGACGGGCGAGACGTCGCGCCGCAACATCGATGCGGGCATCATGAGCGATTCCGATGTGCCGGGTTTGCAAGACTTGCCGCTCGTGACGCGCGCCCGCGAGGTGCTGCGGTATGCGCTTCGTTGCGTGGGGCGCGATTCGTTCGCCGCCATCGCGCGCGACGTGGTCAACGCCTCCGGCTGGTTTGTACGTCTGGCACAGCGTGGTCCCGAGGGCAAGGCCATTGCCGCCAACGTGCTCAAGGCACTCGACGCCGTGGCCGAGGAGGAGGCCGAGTTCGGCAACTCGCCGCGTTCCATCGCGCTGGCCTTCGACCGCTTCTTGGCGGGCAAGGAAGCCCCGGGTGCCCTCAACGAGGAGGGCGACGGCGCGGTGCGCATCATGACGGTGCATGCCTCCAAGGGTCTGGAATATCCGGTCGTGGCGGTCGCCGAGTGCTTTGGCGTGCGTAAGTCCTCGGGTGCGGCACAGATGGGTCGCGTCGAGGGCGGAGCACAGGTCGTGGCACTGCCGGCACGTTTTGACGGCGTTAAGCTCGCCGACGGTACCTTTGTGAAGGGCGACGACGTCAAAAAGCAGTTTGAGCATGCGTTTAAGGGCAAGGGCACGTCGCTGTGGCTGCCGCCGGAGCTCATGGAGGACGTCTGTGCGACGGGCTCTCCCGCCGAGGCATTTGCCCGCCTGCGCAACGACGACCTGCGGCTTTCGCTCGAGGAGCGGGCCCGCTTGCTCTACGTTGCCATGACGCGTGCGCGCGAGCTGGTGATCTTGGCGATGGATGCTGGCGTGAGCCGTGGCAAGGTGACGGCGCCGACCTTCGATGTCGAGACGGATCTGACCTACGACGTGCTCCGCCGTATTTTGCCGACCGACGCTCTGGACATGCCCCAGCTCGATGCCGACCGCCTGGTGTTCGACAACTCCCAGTCGGGCGACTACGAGCTCATTTCGCTTTCTGACTTTACCTTTGGCGAGCAGGCGTTTGAGGCTAACGCTTCGCTGGATGCCGAGGGCAGGCTTGTTCGTGGCGATGTCGATACAGATGCTGCCGACGATTCGGCCAGTACAATCGTCCCCGGTCCTGCCGAACCCAAACCCGATTCGTTTGAGCTTGTGTATCCCCAGGCAGTGGGCGTGCGCATGGGCATCTGTCCGTATCCGATGCGTGACTCGTATAGCTACTCGTCAATCGCCGCGGCACTCCATGCCGAGACGGAAGACCGTGCCGCCGAGGCTCGTGTTCCCATGGACGAGTCCAGCGATGATGCAGAGTCGGATGGTTCCGAGATGACGGATGCGGACGTGGCCGCCGTTGAGCCCGCCGGCAACCCCATGGCGCTGGGCTCGGCGTTCCACGCCGCCTGCCAGTGGCTCATCGAGATGGGTGCCGATACGCTGCCCGCTGAGCGTGCCGACGCCCTAGCTCGCCTGTGGCGCCTGACGCCAGAACAGCGCGAGCGCTTCGATGTCGCTCTGGATCGCTGGCTCAAGTCGTCGGTTCGCGCCGAGCTGCTCGCGTGGCCGTGCATCCGTGCCGAGGTGCCGTTCTTCTCGCTGGGCTGCGAGGACGAGGACATCGCCCGCTACGGTGTCTATGCCGAGGGCGCCATCGATGCACTGGCCACCGACCCGGCCGATCCGTCGCGCGCACTGGTCATCGATTACAAGACGGGTGGCACGCCGGATGAGACGCCGGACCAACTGCTCGAGAAGCACGCCCTGCAGGCGCGCGTTTACGCCGACGTGTTGCACAAGGCGGGCTTTGAGACGGTGACGGTCAAGTTCGTTCGCGTGGAGCAGGCGAATCCAGCCATCTTCGTCGAACCCGCCGAACCTCAAGTAGTCACCTACAATCTCTAGCCCTCAGATAACTTGCGGTGGAATACGGGCTGTTTTGGCCAAAAAAGCCGCCAAACAGTCCGCATTTCACCGCAACTGCAAGAGGAGCCGTGTGGGTTTGGCTAGGTTCGGGTGCTGTCCGTGCCGTGCGGTAAAATCGTTCAGTCAGAACACGAACCCGCATCGGAGCTCATCACATGGCATTCGTCCATCTGCACAATCACACTGTTTTCTCCATGCTCGACGGCGCAACCCGTATCCAGGATATGGTCAATCGTGCCGTTGAACTTGGCATGCCCGCCGTGGCCATTACCGACCACGGCTACATGTATGGCGTGCCCGACCTGGCGCTGGCCTGCGACGCCGTCAATCACAACACGCCCGAGTACAAAACCTGGAGCCACGACAAGGCCTTCTTGGAAAAGGACCGCCGCGACGAGCTGGTGGAGCCCGACCCCGAGGCAAACCCGCGCGAGCATGCCCAGTACGTCAAAGACATGGCCATGTGGGACGAGAAGGGCAACATCGACGAGCTCAAGCCGCCCCTGGTCATCAAGCCCATCTTTGGCTGCGAGGTCTACTTTACGCCGGACGAGACCCTTGCCCGCGACCACAAGCCCGAGCTCTACCATATGATCCTCCTGGCCAAAGACCAGGAAGGCTACGTCAACCTAATGCAGACGGTCTCCGAGGCCGCCGTGCAGGGCTTTTACTACAAGCCGCGCGTGACGCTCGACAACCTGCGCCGCCATGCCAAGGGCATGATCTGCACGAGCGCCTGTATCGCGGGCATCATCCCCAAATACATCGACCGCGGCGACATGGAAGGCGCCATCAAGTGGGCCGAGACCTTCCGTGATACCTTCGAGCCCGGTGACTTCTACATCGAGATCCAGGAACACGGCATCACCACCGACAACGGCCTGACTGACGAGCAGATGGACCGCACGCTCATCGACATCGCCAAGCAGGTGGGCGTCAAGGTCATCGCCACCAACGACTTCCACTACCTGCGCCGCGAGGATGCGCCCGTGCAGGACGTCATCATGTGCATCGGCATGAACGCCAAGGTCGACGACCCCAACCGCATGCGCATGACCGGCTCGGAGTTTTACATGAAGACCGAGGAGGAGATGCGGGCGATGTTCCCGTATTGCCCCGAGGCCTGCGACAACACGCTCGAGATCGCCGACAAGTGCTACGTTGAGCTGGACTGGGACTCCATCATCCTGCCGCGCTTCCCGTTGCTCGACCCCGGCGAGACGCACGAGAGCCAGTTCCGCCGCGAGTGCGAGAAGGGCCTGCGCCAGCACTACGGTGACGACTGGGCCACGCGCGAGATCGGTGGCGTCAACATCAAAGAGCGCTTTGAGTACGAATACAAGGTCATTTGCGACAAGGGCTTTGCCGCCTACTTTTTGATCGTTGCCGAGTACGTGCAATGGGCCAAAGACAACGGCATCGGCGTCGGCCCCGGCCGTGGCTCGGCCGCCGGCGCTATCGTCGCCTACGCCATGAACATCACCGCGTTCGACCCGCTCGAGAACGGCCTGATGTTCGAGAGGTTCCTGTCCCCGCAGCGTACCGAGATGCCCGATATCGATATGGACTTCGACGATGAGCGGCGCCTCGAGGTCGTGGAGCACGTTCGCCAGCTCTACGGCCCCGAGAAGGTCACCCACGTTATCACCTACTCGACCATCAAGGCTAAGCAGGCCATCAACGATGCCGCGCGCGTTCTGGACTATCCGGTCTACATGGGCCAGCGCCTGTCCAAGATGGTCTCGAGCGACCCCAAGGTCAAGCTCAAGCAGGTGCTCGAAAAGCAACCCGGCAAAGAGGATCTGTTTAACCCCGACTTTGCCGAGGCCTATAAAAAGGATGACGACGCCCGCCGTATCATCGACACGGCGCTCTCGATCGAGGGCCTCACCCGTGGCGAGGGTGTGCACGCGTGCGCCGTCCTGATCTGCCGCGATCCCGTCAACGAGCATGTGCCCACCAAGCTCGATACCAAGGGCGGCGTCGAGATTACCCAGTACGAGGGCCATACCGTTGCCGACATGGGCCTGCTCAAGATGGACTTCCTGGGCCTGCGCACGCTGACGGTTATCTCCAAGGCCAAGGCAAACATCAAAAAGAACTTCGGCATCGACATCAAAGAGGAAGAGATTCCCTTTGACGACCCCGAGATCTTTAAGCTCATGGGCTCCGGTCACACCGCCGGCGTCTTCCAGGTCGAGTCCGCCGGCATGACGGCCACGATCAAGAACATGAAGCCCACCGAGTACAAGCACGTCGTGGCATTGATCGCTCTATACCGCCCGGGCCCGCTGGGCGCCGGCATGGTTTCGTCCTACATCAACCGTATGAACGGCAAGGAGCCGGCCGTCTCCTACGACGACCGCCTGGACGACATCCTGGGCGAAACCTACGGCACCATGGTCTACCAGGAACAGGTTATGCTCATCTCCGTCGAGATGTGCGGCTTCTCCAAGGGCGAATCGGACTCGCGTATCCGTAAGCCCGTGGCTAAGAAAAAGATTAAGCTGCTCACGTCGACGGTGCTCCACTGGGAGGATGGCTCGGACGAGACCACCTACGACCACTGGATGAACGGCGCTATCAAGAACAACTACACGCGCGAGGTCGCCCAGAAGATTTGGGACGATGTTCTTGAGTTCGCGTCCTACGCCTTCAACAAGTCGCACTCCGCCGGCTACGCCATCCTGGTTATGCAGACGGCGTGGCTCAAGGCGCACTATCCGCACGAGTACATGGCGGCCGTTCTGACGTCCTATACGGGTAAGACCGACAAGATCGTGCACTACGTCTCGGCATGCCGTCACGACGGCATCCCCGTGCTTTCGCCAGATGTCAACGAGTCCGGTACCGAGTTCACGGCTACCAAGGAGGGCGTGCGCTTTGGTCTGGCCGGCATCCGCGGCGTGGGCACCGGCGTGGCGCAGGCGATTATCGCCGAGCGCGAGGCGGGCGGTCCGTTTAAGACGCTGCACGACTTTGTCGAGCGCGTGGACTCGAGCCAGGCCAACCGTCGCGTGATCGAATCGCTGATCAAGGCAGGCGCCTTCGACTCCACGGGGTATCCGCGTCGCCAGATGATGCACTTTGTGGACAAGAACAACCCCGAGAACATCATCGATGCCGCGGTAAAGCGCCAGAAGGACCGCGCGAGCGGCCAGACGTCGTTCTTCGATATGTTTGGCGACGTTGAGGGCTCGGGCTTTGAGGTGAGCGTACCCGATCCGGATGGCCAGGAGTGGGACCGCCACCTTAAGCTGAGCCAGGAGAAGGAGGTCCTGGGCATCTATGTCTCGGACCACCCGCTGCGCCCGTTTGAGTATGCACTTAGCAAAGCGCGCGACTTCTCGTTCTCGCAGATCGACACCGGCTACGAGGTTCAGAATCCTACGGGCGGCACCATCAACCAGGAGATTCCCGAGGGTAAGGCGCTGTGGTGGGCCGGCATGGTCTCGAGCGTGTCCAAGCGCGTGACCAAAAACGGCGACCCCATGGGCATCGTGCAGCTCGAAGACATGGAAGGCGAGGCCACGGTCGTGGTGTTCCCCAAGACCTATAAGGAGGCCGAGGGGTACCTGTACGGCGAGGTCGATCCCGAGACCGGCGCGCAGCTGTCCGATGCGTTTGTGCGCATTAAGGGCAAGCTCGAGCGCTCGGACCGCGGCGACCAGATCATCGCGCAGGAGATCGTGCCGCTGGAGCTTAGCGAGGAGAAAAACAAGCCCAAGGTCTTTGAGGTCATGGTGCCCAACAGCCGCTTTAGCCAGGGCAATATGGCGCGCCTGGCCACGGTGCTCACCACCAACCCGGGCGGCGACCGCGTGGAGATCTTTATTGAGCAAGTCGACGGGCGCGTGCTGCGTGCTGAGGTGCCGGCCAAGGTCAATGCACGCTCGATTCCGCTGCTGGCAGAGGCAAAGGCCATCGTCGGCAACCAAGGCCGCGTGACGGTTATCTAAGCTACCCCGGGTGAGATTGGAGGAAGTGATGGCGCAGGGGACGTTTGTGCAGGCGCTTCGCAAAGAGGCGGCGTTGAGCGGCACCTTTATGAAGGGGCGTTCGCTCATGCTCAACGGCGCCGTGCTGTCGATCGAGGACAGCGGCTCGCGCTTCTCCAAAAACGTGACGGTTGAGGGCTCGGTGCGCGGTTCGCGCGGCGACCTGTACAAGACGCACGTGGCGCTCGACATGGACGAGCACGAGGTGATCGACTACGACTGCGATTGCCCCGCCGCCTATCGTTACCCCGGTATGTGCAAGCACGCTATTGCCACGGCTCTGGCGTATTTGGATGCCAGCGGCGCCGAGCCCGTCGAAGGTTTGCGCACGCCGGTCCGCACGTTTACGGCGGCGCCCAAGCAAGCCGCGGGTCCCGCGTCCGCCGCACCAGCGGTCAACCCTAACTTTCCCTTCCCGGCGCCAGTTCCCACGAGCCCGAGCCTCATGAAGGCGCTCTCCGATCTTTCGGACGCGCGCATAGATGAGTTGGCGGGCATGCGCCGCAAGCTCGCCGGCACTGTCGACCCCGATGCCCCCAAGGCGGTGTTGGAGCCCTCGCTGGTGCCGTACTACAATCCGCTGTTTGCCGACCGCTTTAGCTGGGCGCTCGAGCTTCGCATCCGCTGCGGCTCGGTGTCCTACGTGGTCAAGGACATCGACGGCATGGCCGCCGCCTACGTGCGCGGCGGCACGTTCTCGTACGGCAAAAAGCTCACATTCCTCCATGCGCCCGAGGCCTTCGACGAGGTTTCGGTGCGCCTGCTCGACCTTGTTGTGGCAACGGTTGTGTATCTGAGCGACATCACAAGTTCGCGTTCGGCGTCGTACGACTTTGCCCGCAGCGGCTTTGTCGCCGAGCGCCAGCTGCCGCTGTCCGAGCATGACATCGTATACATGCTGGACTTGCTGCGTGGCCGGACCATTTCCTTTGAGCCCGCCTGGTCGCGGGGAACGACGACGCATCGTTCCTACGAGGTGGCGGTTGAGTTGTCGCCGGTGGGGGAGGACGAGGTCTCGGCAAAACAACCGCCGCTCC
>OGOH01001868.1_pt1 | contig 14000 bp, 15 predicted proteins | sample 1552571 | NCBI WGS metagenome assembly OGOH01 (sample SAMEA2580170, study PRJEB22360) | human gut metagenome | biome: human gut; feature: human-associated habitat; material: faeces | place: Denmark | collected 2008/2010
CGCTCTGTTATTTTTATAAAATATTTTATCAGATTGTTATATTCTCTTTATTCCTGCTATCCTACAGCGATGCTGCTCTCTCTAATGCCGCATCTATATTCGCACAGAAATTCTCATGTCCGACAGCATCTGCAAATCCAGCCTTTTCCATCATAAGTCTTGGCTGCTCCTGAACATGTGATAAAAGAAGTGTTATATTACGCTTCTTACATGCAGCCTGTATCTTCTGCAATGATTTAAGTGCAGTAACATCCATTGCCGGAACACCTCGCATTCTTATAATAAGAACTTTTACGCCGGATTCTAACGAAATCTCCATAAATTTGTCTGCTGCCGCAAAAAACATTGGTCCGATTATCTCATACACAACCGTATTCTTTGGAACAACTTTAAGTCTTATGCTGTCAGGGTCATCGTGCTCGTTAATATCCTCTCCGAGATACTTCCAGCTCTTAACTTCAGTTACGTTAGACATTCTCATAAGGAAAAGAAGTGCTGCCATAACAACACCGACCTCAATAGCAACTACAAGGTCAAATACCACTGTAAGGACAAATGTAGTCACAAGAACAAGGATATCACTCTTAGGAGATGTCTTGCAAAGTGAAACAAATTCTCTCCATCCACTCATATTGTATGCAACCATGAAAAGAATCGCCGCAATTGCCGGCATTGGAATCCATGCCGCATATGGCATAAGAACAACAAGTATAAGTAAAAGTGTGACTGAATGGACCATACCTGCAACCGGAGTTCGTCCACCACTCTTGATATTTGCCGCTGTTCTTGCAATGGCACCCGTTGCTGGTATACCTCCGAAAAGTGCCGATACAACATTGCCGGCTCCCTGTGCAACAAGCTCCATATTAGGCTTATGTCTGCTTCCAACCATACCATCCGCAACAACACATGATAAGAGTGATTCGATACCTGCAAGCACCGCAATTGTAAGTGCATCAGGGAAAAGTTCCCTTATCATAGTAAAATTAATTGACGGAAGGCTGACAGACGGAAGTTTATTGGATATTGTATACAAATCACCAATTGTCTTTACATCCATTTTTAACACCTTAACCATCACAATTGTCACAATCACTGCAATAAGTGATGGTGGGATTTTTTCTGTAATCTTAGGAAATATAATTAAAATAGCAAGTGCAACAACACCGACTATAAGTGCCTGATAATTAAAAGTTCCGATACAGTTTATACATTCTTTTACCTTATCAACTGTATCTATAGGTGAATTAGTAAATGTAAGCCCCAGAAAGTCCTTTATCTGGCCTACCAAAATGGTCACAGCAATACCAAATGTAAATCCTGTTGTGATTGTATAAGGAATAAATCTTATCAGATTGCCAAGCTTTAAAAAGCCCATTATAATAAGGAGTATACTTGCCATAATCGTTGCAGCCGCAAGACCTGACATTCCGTTTCTTGCAACAATTCCTGCAACAATCGTTGCAAATGCAGCTGTTGGACCGGCAATCTGGACATTGCTTCCACCTAAAAACGAAATAACAAATCCAGCAAATATCGCTGTATATATGCCTTGCTCCGGTCCCACTCCCGATGCAAGTGCAAGTGCTATTGATAATGGAAGAGCTATAATAGCGACAATAATTCCTGAAATAACATCTTTTGCAAACTGCTCTTTTGTATAACTCTTCATACAGTCAAACAGCTTTGGTACAAACTGATTCATTTTTCTCTCTCCGTTCTTTAACGCCATAACAAACATTTTGGGAAATCTCTGATAAAATCACAAAGATTTCCCAAAAACAAACGTTCTTTTGTTTATATTTTTACTGTTCTACTGAATTATCATTTAAGAAGCTCTGAACCTTTTCGCTAAGCTTCTCGTATCCGAGTTCTGCATTCATCTCGTTGCCATATGTATCAAGAATCTCCTGATAATCTGTATAACCATAATAGCTTGCATATGTAGCACCGATTTCATTAATATCATCTGCACTTACATCAATTCCGTTATCAGCTGCAATTATTGTAAGAACCATCTTCTCAAGAAGATATTCCTGTGCTGTCTGTGTAGCATAATCATCATATGCTGCATCATCAGAAAGATTGTATACACTTGAGAGATATGAAGAAAAATCTGAGATACCCTGTGCTGAATAATATGACTGATACTGATTATATTCTGCTTCCATATTCTGTTTAAGAATTGACTTTAAGCTGTCTAACTCTGCCTGTGGATATCCATTAACTGTTATATCTTTCTTTATTACCTCGTAAACAGCACTGTACTTATTGCTGTCATATGTGCTCTTTCCTGAATTCTCAAGATATTCTCTTGCCTCTTTTCTTAAAGCTTCAACTGTTGTTCCTTCAATTCCCATGCTCTCTGCATTAGCAGCAACCCACTCATCTGTAAGTTCAGGAATTGTCTTCTTTGTAATAGAATGAACTGTTACTGTAAATATAACGCTCTTTCCTGCAAGATCCGAACTGCTGTAATCACTAGGGAATGTACATGGAATATCATATTCCTGACCTACATTAAGCCCCACAAGTCCCTGGTCAAGGTCTGTTATGAACTTGCCTGAACCGATTGTGTATGATACATCTGTTGCTGTTCCGCCTGAAAATGCAACACCGTCAAGCTTACCGCTGTAATCAAGTGATATAGTATCACCGCTTGCAGTTGTTCCTTCTGTTACCTGCTCTGAAGTAGCATATGAAGATAAAATATTGCTTATGTAAGTCTCAACATCATCATCCGATACGGTAAGTGACGACTTATCAACTGACACTGCAATTCCCTTATACTCAGGAAGTGTAATGTACTTCTTATAAACCGCTGCATTCGATGCAATAGTTGCATTATATTCCTCTGCTGTAATAGCTTTGTTTGATGTATCATCAGCATCTGTTGCAGTATTATTGTTATTCTTCTTACCACAGCCCACCAATGAAACAACAAGTGTTGCCGCAAGCATAACACTCATAAATTTCTTTTTCATAATAAGTTCCTTTCAAAAAATAAAAATTTCTGCATTCAGGTATTGCAAAATATATAAAATATATTTATAATATAACCACAAACGCATATAGTTGTCAACTATTTTTAACAACATAGACTGTTATAGCATACTTATTGACAAAATAAAAGGCGTTTCACATTTTTTTCATTTTTATAAAGGAAGTAATTTATGAAATCAGTCACAAAAAGGCATTTATCATCAGCAGCCTGCATTTTAATATTTTTGTCATTTTTACTAAACGGATGCCAGAACACTGCACTTTCCGACCCTGTACAGGTTACAGGTTACAAGCTCAATACTTATGTTGCTGTAAGTGCATATACAACAGGAGGTCACAAAACCTCAGAGCTTAAAGAGATTCTTAACGAAGCTCTGCGAATATGTGACACATATGAGCTGATGTTTTCAAGAACCAACCCGGACAGTACCCTGTATAAGCTTAATGATGGTCAGATTACAACTGTGCCGCATGAACTCGGAGAACTGATATCATATGGCATCCAATATGCCGATATGTCAGATGGTGCATTTGACATAACAATCGGCAGCGTATCATCTTTGTGGGATTTCACATCAGATAATCCGGCTGTACCTGATGACAGTGATATACAGAATGCATTATCATATGTAGATTATACCAGGCTTAAACTTACGGAAAATAATGACGGAACATATACTGTAGACAAGCCGGATAAGACCATCATTGACCTCGGTGCCATAGCAAAAGGCTATATTGCAGATAAAATACGCAATTTTCTTTTGGAAAAAAGCATAAACCGTGGTATTATTAATCTTGGCGGCAATGTATTATGTGTAGGTGAAAAGTCTTCAGATAATCCTTTCCTTATAGGAATAAAGAAACCATTCTCTGAAGATTCAGTACCTCTTGTAACATTGCGTCTTAATAATAAATCCGCTGTATCTTCCGGTAACTACGAAAGATACTTTTATCAGGATGGCAAGCTTTATCATCATATTCTAAATCCATCCACAGGATATCCGTATGATAACGGACTTTCAGATGTAACAATCATATCTGATGCATCAGTCACGGGAGACTGTTTAAGCACCACATGTTTTGCACTTGGTGCTGATAAAGGATTAGAACTTATAGAAAGCCTGTCCGGCATTGAAGCCATGTTTGTCATGTCTGACGGAACTATTAAGTATTCGAGCGGATTTTCTTCATATCTGAAATAAACTAAGAAAGGATTTTTATTTACATGATACGATTAATTCTGGTGTGTATATTTTTACTCATCATTTTTGTGTTAAGCCTTATTCTTTTTCCAATTGAATGGCTTATAGGCAGAATTTCACCAAAAGCAAAAGATATAAGCTCACTTCGTTTTGTGCAGTTTGTGTTTAAGGTGATTTTATTTTTATCGGGGGTAAACACAACTGTTATAGGTCTTGAGAATATTCCAAAAGACGAACCTGTTGTTTTTATAGGCAACCACCGCGGTTTTTTTGACACGGTTGTATCTTACAGCCGCATGCCGCGTCTTACAGGTTTTATTGCCAAAAAAGAGATGCAAAAAGTTCCATTTATAAGATTATGGATGAAATATTTACACTGCCTTTTTATGGATCGTTCCAATCCGAGAGAAGGTCTTAAAACTATTCTTTCCGGTATAGAACAGATTAATAATGGCATTTCTATTGTAATATTCCCTGAAGGAACCAGGAACAAAGGTGATGGAATTATGCCTTTCCACGGCGGCAGCTTCAAACTTGCAGACAAGAGCAACTGCAAGATAATCCCTATGGTTCAGAATAATACTGAAAATGTTCTGGAAGCTCATTTTCCATCAATCAAAAGAACTCATACCGTTCTTGAGTTTGGTACACCGATTGACACAGCTGCACTTGACAGGGATGAAAGAAAAGCCCTGCCGGATACAGTTCACGACTTGATGTTACAGATATACGAAAAGAATAAATCTCTTGTTTAACCATAAGGGATATGCTACAATATTGTACATTAGAATTCATTAATTATCAGGAGGATAAAATCAATGCCAGTATGGAGTATTGTATTATTAACAATATTGGTTATATTGTTAGTTGTATTTATTGCACTTATAATTGTCGGTAATAAGCTGCGTAAAAAGCAGGAGTCACAGCAGGAGCAGATTGACGCTGCAAAACAGATTATGTCAATGCTTGTAATTGACAAAAAGAAGATGAAGCTTAAAGAGGCCGGACTTCCTAAGATGGTTCTTGACCAGACGCCTAAGTATTTAAGGGGTTCAAAGATGCCTATTGTCAAGGCAAAAATCGGACCAAGAGTCATGACTCTTATGTGTGACCCAAAAGTATTTGAACAGATTCCTGTAAAAGCTGAAATCAAGGCTGAAGTAAGCGGAATTTACATCACAGGCATCAAATCAGTTCGTGGCGGCAAGATTGTCGTTGAAGAAAAGAAAAAGAAAAAGGGATTTTTCAAACGTAACAAATAAAATAAATAAACCGCAAAGCAATATTAAAAGGTATCGCCAGCCGGCGGTATCTTTTAATATATGAAAGGAGCTTTTATGCGTAATTTAACATTATTAACAGATTTATACGAGCTTACTATGATGCAGGGTTACTTCAAAACAGGCAATAACCGTACGGTTATATTTGATGCTTTCCACCGCAATAACCCTTGCGGCGGCGGATATGCCATTGCATGTGGTCTTGACCAGGTAATCGATTATATTAAAAATCTTCATTTTACCGATGATGATATTGCTTACCTTAGCAGCCTTAATCTTTTTGATAATGATTTTCTTGATTATTTAAAAAACTTCCACTTTACAGGCGATATATATGCCATTCCCGAAGGAACACTTATTTTTCCAAGAGAACCAATTGTTAAAGTAATTGCTCCTATCATTGAAGCACAGCTTGTAGAGACTGCAATCCTTAATATAATTAATCACCAGAGCCTTATCGCAACTAAGGCTGCCAGAGTATGCTATGCAGCAAAAGGCGACGGAATAATGGAATTTGGTCTGAGACGTGCCCAGGGTCCTGATGCCGGAATATATGGTGCAAGAGCTGCTGTCATTGCCGGTTGTGTTGGAACAAGTAATGTTCTTACAGGTCAGATGTTTGACGTTCCGGTCAAAGGAACCCACGCTCACAGCTGGATTATGAGTTTTCCTGATGAATATACAGCATTTAAGACATATGCAGACCTTTATCCGAATGCATGCATTCTTCTTGTAGACACATATGATACACTACGCTCAGGTGTTCCTAATGCAATCCGTGTATTTAAAGAAATGCGTGAAGCAGGAATTGAACTTAAAGGATATGGTATCAGACTTGACTCAGGCGACCTTGCTTATTTTTCTAAGAAAGCACGTAAAATGCTTGATGATGCCGGCTTTGAAGATGCTATTATATCTGCATCAAGTGACCTTGATGAATACCTTATTGATTCATTAAAAACACAGGGTGCCGCTATAACTTCATGGGGTGTCGGAACTAACCTTATTACAGCAAAAGACAATCCTGCATTTGGTGGTGTATACAAGCTTGCCGCTGTTATGGGAGATGATGGAAAGTTTATTCCAAAGATTAAGCTTTCTGAGAATTCGGAAAAAATTACTAATCCGGGAAATAAGACAGTTTACCGTGTTTACGACACAGACGGAATGTTAAAAGCAGACCTTATTGCACTTACAGACGAGACATACGATGAAAACGAACCTCTTCTTTTATTTGACCCTATTGAGACATGGAAAAAAACGCTTCTTCAGCCGGGTGAATACACTCTTCGTGAAATTATCGTTCCTGTATTCAAAAATGGAGAATGTGTATACACAACTCCACCTGTCATGGATATACAGAAATACTGTAAACATGAACTTGCTACTTTATGGGATGAATCAAAACGTCTTATAAATCCACAGGAAGTACATGTCGATTTATCAAAGAAATTATACGATTGCAAACAGGAGCTTTTAAATACTTATTCAACTCCTCATATTCACTAAAATACAACCTGTAAAACCCTGCAAAAAAGGGTTAATAAAAAGCGTTCAGGAACAGCAGTTATCCGCCTGAACGCTTTTAAATTTCTATATTTTAAATTCCTGAATTTTAATTCTCCAACTTAAAATTCTTCTTTGAGCTTATCTCTATCTCAACACTTGATTCTGAAATTATTTCATGGTTAAGTTCAAGCGTATACTCAATCCCTGCATATATCCTTTCATCACTTCTTTCAATGACAATATTTTTTGAATTGATTCCAAGATAAATGCCGCCATATGGTGTCTCGTAATATGTTGTTGTTCGCTCCCCGGGAACAAAAGAAAAATGTGTTGTAACATATCCTTTTTTAGTAATCTCAACCGTGCCATCAGGCGTAATCTTTATAAGATTGCTGCATGGCTTATCCTCACCGTCAATCATATCCGAATACTTAATATACTCATTTTCTCCGGAACGCTTATATCTTCCGGTATTGACAGTCTCAATAACTTCTTCATCTTCACTGCCGTCAGAATCTGAATCCTGAACGCCACTCGCAAAATGAAGTCCTTTTATACTTACAAATACTCTTTCATCCATACTGTTTTCCTCAGTTAAAAATCATCTTCTTTACATATCATACACAACAAATAAACACTCTAATAATTCTCAATATTAATCTGCTTCGTCATTGTAATATCAAATGGAAGTATTGAATTAGCAAATAACTTAAACTTTTCTTCCGCATCGCTTACATAGAATCTATACATGCTTGATGGACTGTCAACATCACATTTATTTGCAAGATTATCTCTCTCAAGCAGATTTTTGAGTTCAATAGCAGTTTCATATGCCGGATTTACAAGATTCACTTTATCGCCCATAACCTTCCGTATTGTAGAACGTATAAGCGGATAATGCGTACATCCCATAATAAGCGTATCTATATCTTTTTCTTTTAATTCTTCCAGATAACGTGAGGCTACCTGAAGTGTTATATCATCATGAAGCCAGCCTTCCTCAACAAGCGGAACAAATAACGGACATGCTTTTTCAAACACTTTTGCCTTATCATCAAGTGACTTTATGTATCTTGTATACACTCCACTCCTTATATTTGCTTCCGTTCCAATAAGACCAATTCTTTTATTAACAGTAGTCTCAACTGCCACCTTTGCTCCCGGCTTAACAACACCAAGAATCGGAAGGTCAAACTCCTGCTGCATCTCATCAAGTGCAAGTGCACTCGCTGTATTACATGCAATAACTATCGCCTTAACATTTTCTGTCTGAAGAAAACGTATAATCTGTCTTGAAAACTTTATAATATTATCTTTTGATTTGCTTCCATAAGGCACTCGTGCCGTATCACCAAAATAAACAATACGCTCATTTGGAATCTGACGCATAATCTCTCTTGCAACCGTCAGGCCGCCGACACCGGAATCAAATACTCCGATTGGTGCGTTCTTATCCATAATTAACTTATTTTCCTCCCTGTAACCAGTCATTTAGAAATTTCAGATACTTAAATCTGTAAACATACTGAGTCTTTGTTATAGCATTATATTCATCATCTGTCAAAATATTCTTCAATTTTTCCTTGGAATCATCCGGAAGCACTCCACATGTCGAATCAACAAAACATAGCGGCGGATAGAGAACACACCACCAGTTTTTCCCACAATGCTCTCCTATGTCTATACGGAAAGCCTCATATACTCCCGGCGGAAATGTTACATCAGCATACGTTTTCATAGGAAAATAACTCTCCTCAAAATAGACATTTACTTTGCTATCTCCACCATGTGCCATAAGCGTTTCGTGTGCTATATTTTCAATATCAACCATTGATTCTGATAGAATCTCCTTTGATTCATCAATGCTTTGTGATTCAGCAAGAAGCGGCGAAAGATACTCAACAACAGCATCTTTTACGGCAAGCTTTCTTTTCTGGTCCTCATCGCTGTCACTGTTAGCCCTTACATGAAATCTGATAATATCCTGTGCAAGTTCTTCCTGTATTCTGTTTCTGCTCTCATTGCCCGAAACTCTGTATGTAAAAACTGCTGTACATAAACTCACAAATATAATACAAGCAATAAAAATAAATAGTCTGTGTCCTTTTTTCTTCATAATAACCTCCGTCTTAATATTTTCAACCGGTAAAATGCCGGTGTTTTAATAAATCTATAGAGATTATTTCCAAAATGACACAGACTAAACAATTATTTATTTAAAAGTCTGATAATACCTTTTTCCTGATTACGTATATGCTGACGCATAAACATCTTTGCACCCTCAACATCCTTGTCGGCAAGCTTCTGGATAATATCATTATGTTCATTTATAAGAATTGAATGTGTTCTTGCATCCTTAACATACTCAAGTCTGTATCTGTACATCTGCTCCCTTAACTTATTGATAATCTGTATAAGCCTGTCATTGTCTGTCATTGCATATATTGTATCATGGAACTGGACATCGGCATCTACAATATTTACAACATCTTTTGAAACAATTGCAGACTCAAAAACCTTATTGGCAGCTCTCAGATCCATAATACGCTCAGGTGTCACATTTTTGCATGCGAGTGCAACTGCAAGCTCCTCAAGTGTACATCTTACTTCGAGAACATCTCTCATATCTTTTTCAGTTATATGGGCAACTTCTGCACCCTTTCTTGGAATCATAATAACAAGTCCCTCAAGTTCAAGCTTACGGATAGCTTCTCTTATAGGTGTTCTGCTTACTCCGAGCTTCTGTGCAAGCTGAATCTCCATCAGTCTCTCACCGGGTTCCATCTCGCCACGCAGTATTGCCTGTCTTAATGTGTTAAAAACAACATCCCTCAATGGGAGATAATCATTTACATCCATCTTTAATTCGCCCTTCATAATTTCTTATGTCCTCCATTTCTAATTATATTATTACGTATGTTTCGATTGAACAGTTATCCTAGTTAAATGTCTCAGTAATATATACCTGACGTGCCTCGCCCTGTGCCTTTAATACAGCCTGACATCCCAATGCCGTCTGTTCATCCGGAAAAATTCCGAACACAGTAGGACCACTTCCACTCATCATTGCTCCTATCGCTCCGTTTTTAAGCATCTGTTTCTTAATGCTGTCTATAACCGGATAAAGAGGAATTGTGACATCTTCAAGCACATTGCCCATCTTTTGTGCCACGCCTTCTACATCGCCTCTTTTTATTGCATCCATTATGCCATCAATATCAGGATGCTTGCTTATTCCGCCCATATCAAGACTTTCATAGACAAGCTTTGTTGAAACATTAATCGGAGGCTTTGCGACAATAAGCCAGCAGTGTGGCATAGGCGTAAGACGCGTAAGCTTTTCTCCTATTCCCTCAGCTAGTGCTGTTCCTCTCATTATGCAATAAGGAACATCCGCACCAATCTTTAAGCCCATCTCCATAAGCTTCGACTGCGATATTCCGAGGTCAAATATCTTATTCATGCCAAATAATGTTGAAGCCGCATCTGTACTTCCTCCAGCCATTCCGGCCGCCACCGGTATAAACTTATTAAGGTCTATCTCTACGCCCTCTTTGATATTATATTCATCTTTCATCATCCTGGCAGCCTTATAAATAAGATTATTCTCATTTACAGGCAGAAAAAACAGATTTGAATTAATCCTTATCTCATCCTCCGGAATCTTTTTAATGATGATTCTGTCATATATTCCGACAGTCTGCATTATCATGCGTACTTCATGATAGCCATCATCTCTTTTTCCAAGAACATCAAGACCAAGATTAATCTTTGCACGTGCCTTTAATCGTATACTGTCCATATCTTTTCTCCATTGTTTCTTGTATACAACAATTATATAAAATGTATTGTATTTTTGCAAGTACATAGTTATCTTTTATAAATATTTTCTTATTTTTTTACGTATATTTAATATCTGCCTAAATAGCTTCCTTATTTTTCCTGTATTTATTAGGTGAAACTCCCTTGACATGCCTGAATGCATCCCCAAAATAGTTACTGTCATTGAAACCGCACTCAAATGCTATATCAGTGATAGACTTATTAGTCTCAAGAAGGAGCCTGCACGCATTTTTAATTCGTACATTAACTATATATTCTTTAAATCCAAAACCTGTTACAGCCTTAAACTTCTTAGATAAGTATGACCTGCTTATATGGAATTTATCCGACATATCCTCAAGACTTAACTTTTTATCATAATTTTCATATATATATGTCGCAATCTGCTGCATGAGCTGATTATCAACATCAAGCTCTTTTATAACATTTTCCTCATATCTCCGGCATCTTATTATAAAAAGGACAAGTTCGATAAGCCCCGTCCTTATAAATGCCGGTGACAATATATCCTGTCCTTCATTTTCAAAAATCATCTTATTCATAAGTGATTCAACATAATCTCTTCTTTTATCAGGAATAGAAATAACACCGGTTGAGAGAGATTCTTTCACAAAATCCGGTCCAACAATGTCATTGAGCCATTTTAAATTACTCTCTTTAAAACACAAAACATATCTCTCACTGCTGCCATGCTGCGGAAATGAGCTTTTATGAAGTTCCCCCTGCGGTACAATAATAAGGTCGCCTCTGTTCAGCTTATAAATATTATGGTCAATAAAAAATGTACAGTCACCATTTATCAGATAGAAAATCTCATAATATGGGTGCGTATGTGCCGGCTGGCTTCCCGAACTTTTATCTCTTTTTATCTTATAAACTTTAAAATCTGTAGGCATATCAAATAAATAATCCATAATGGCCTCCGTATATTAAATAAATCTCAAAACTTTTTTTCTGTATTATTCCACTAAAATTGTTATATTTTTGTAGAATTTACTGCTTTTTGTGCTATGATTAACATAAACATTAATTAACTTGATTTATCTTGTCAAGTACTAAAAATAATTATGTGCTAAAATATATCATTTTGCACAGAAATGGAGATAATTAACATGTCAAAACCAATAAGTGCTGATAAACGCAAATTAATTCTTGAGGGTAACCTTATTCAGGCTATCCTTATGCTTGCAATTCCTGTAATGCTCAACAGTTTCATCCAGTCAATGTACAACCTTACAGATACATTCTGGCTTGGAAAAATCGGAACTGCTTCACAGGCAGCAATAACACTTGTATTTCCCTTGCAGAAAATATGAAATAAACTTTGGTGCCGGCATAACAACCGCCGGTTCAATTCTTATATCACAGTATCTCGGTGCCAGACAGGACAAGCAGGCCAATTCAATGGCAAACCATATTTGCCTGTGTTCGCTTGTATTTGCAGTAATATGTGCCGGAATATGCTGGATTGCCACACCTGGTATCGTAAAATGGCTTGGAGCTGAACAGGACATTTATCAATTCAGTATTTCATATTTAAGGATAGTTGTACTTGACCTTCCATTTCTTTTTATGATTAACCTGTATACATCAGTAAAACAGTCACAAGGTGACACTGTACGTCCTATGCTTCTTAATCTTCTTGGCGTATCACTCAACCTAATAATGGATCCGGTCTTCCTTATCGTATTTAAAATGGGAATCTCCGGAGCCGCACTTGCAACACTTATTGCCAAAATTCCAAGTGCCGTAATTGCAATACTTGCATTAAGACGCAAAAACCAGCTTATCCGTCTTGACTTTAAAAATTTCAAATTTGATAAAAATAAAATGACATCTATATTTAAAATTGGTCTTCCAACAGCAATCGGTGGAAGCACAATGCAGTTTGGTTTCCTTCTTATGACAAAAAATGTCAATGCATACGGAACTACAGCTACAACCGCATACGGTATCGGAAATAAAATCAACAGCCTTATCACAATGCCTGCAAGCGGAATCGGCTCTGCTATATCAACAATAGTCGGTCAGAATATCGGAGCCAATAATCTCAAACGTGTAAATAAATCATATCATATCGCATTGCGAATCGGTGCAGTATTTCTTTTTGTATTTGGTACTATCCTTTCGCGTCCATTTATCGCTGAACCAATTGTACGTTTCTTTACAAGCGATGAAAATGTTGTTCCGCTTGCAACACAATTTCTGTCAATCATGGCAATGTGCTGCTGGACTAATGCTTTTTATAACGTAACACAGGGACTTTTCCAGGGTTCCGGACATACATTGATAACAATGCTTGTCGATGCTACAAGAATATGGATTTTCCGTTTTCTCACATTATGGGTTTGTTCATCAATCCTCAAAATGGGAGTTGAAAGTGTATGGTATGCTGTTGTAGTAAGTAACGCGACATCCGCTCTTATTCTTTATATTCTTTACTGGACAGGAATTTGGAAAAAACGTACTATTAAGATTGAGTAAGTTCTGTCCGATATATAATGTAACGAATACTAAATTATACCACGGAGGGTAATATTATGGATTTTAACGGAATAGGAACAAGTTATTCAGCTTATGAAACTAAAAATGTATCAGCTAAATCAACAAATGACAAAAAAGCTGATTCAACTGATAAATCTTCAGAAAAATCTGTTTATTCTGAAATAAGTGCTTCTTATGAACCTTCTTCATCAACATCAAAAGTAACATCTGCTACAGACAGAAAGGCCATCATTGCACAGCTCAAATCTGATACAGAACAAAGAATGGCACAGATGCAGTCACTTGTAACAAAGATGTTTGCAAAGCAGGGCATTACAATCGGAACTGCCGATGATATGTGGAAAGCACTTGCCAATGGCAATTTTACAGCAGATGCTGATACTATTGCACAGGCAAAAGAAGATATTTCAGAAGACGGTTACTGGGGTGTCAACCAGACATCAGACAGACTTCTTGATTTTGCTGTAGCTCTTTCAGGCGGCGATGAAGAAAACATGAAAAAGATGGTATCTGCTGTAGAAAAAGGATTTAAAGAAGCAACTAAATCATGGGGAAAAGACCTTCCTTCAATCTCAAACGATACATATTCAGCAACAATGAAAAAGTTCTCCGTTTTCATCTGAGCGGTATTCGTTGACAATGGCAAATGTCGGTGAGT
>OGOH01001889.1_pt1 | contig 13893 bp, 10 predicted proteins | sample 1552571 | NCBI WGS metagenome assembly OGOH01 (sample SAMEA2580170, study PRJEB22360) | human gut metagenome | biome: human gut; feature: human-associated habitat; material: faeces | place: Denmark | collected 2008/2010
AGATAGTGATATCCGGACGCTCTTCCTTTTTAAAACAGCAGTTTCCCATCCTTCTTCTCCATCACCGCATTGAAAACACTTTTATAGGTTTCATATAAATCTTTCCTATTTTCTGGTCCTGGCCAATCAGCGAAAGACTCTCCTGCAAAAAATTTCCAAGCAAAAATACGTTTGGCTTTTTCGGATAAGCTTAATTGATCGATCTGATTTATTTTAGGCCATCCCATTTAAACAAGGATAACAACTTCCTGTTGGCTTCCCAAAGCACACTGTAGTCCCGTTCGATATACACACGAGCCAGCTTTAAAGTTGAATCGGAGTGGTTTAGCATTTCATCAACTCTGGCAATATCAATTCCAGCCTTATTTGCTGCTAACGTTGCCATCGTATGGCGGGCATAATAATAATTCAGATCTGGAACCTCTATTATTTTTCCTATCTCATCTAATCCTTTATTTATTGATTTATTGAAATTCTCTGAACTTCTATACCACTTATGAAAAATAAAGACTTTCTCTCCAGATGGGTCGGAGTATTTCTCAAACAGGCTTTTTATTTCCGGTTCAATCCTGACCTTCATTTCTGCCTTATCTTCACGCCTTGTGCGTGTCTTAGTCCTTTGATAGGTAATAATTTCGTTTTCGGCGGTAGGAGCATTATAGAAATCAGCACTATTCATGCCCATCATCGCAAATGATAAGATAAATAGGTCTTTCGCTAAATTGAAAACAGGCTGACCTCCATTGCGAGCATTTTGTTTATACGGAAGATCTATTATTTGCTGCACTTGGTCTATAGACAATGTTCGATGCTCACTTTTGGGAACTGGTGCGATTTTGTATTTTGAGAACGGGGAAAATGGGATGCGTATGATTCCTCTGTCCTCGTCGTTATATTCATTTTTAGCGAGGTTGTGTAGTGTTTTGATTTGTGATGTGTAAAGAGATATGCTCCGTTTACCTTTAGGCTTATCAGTAGGTTTTGATCCACCATCGCGACGCCCCTTAAAAGAAGGTTCGTTTTTCAGAAACTTCTCAAACGCCCTCATAAAAGATGCTGTAATAAGGTTTATGTCGAGTTCTTCTTTTCCGATAAACCTGACAAGCGCATTTATGGCTATCCGATAGTTCTTTGCCGTACCCAACCTTCCATCTTGCTCAAGATCATCCGCTATTTTTCGTCCATAGGAAATGAAATTCAGACTGAAATTCTTTTCCTCTGTAGTCAAGTACTCCACAATTCGATCAACATCCCAGTGTTCTGCTTCAACACCTGCGGATGTCAATTTTTTCTTAAATCCTAATATCATCTCTTCCATTAGGTCGATTACGGCTTGATTCTTGATCTTGATTTTTTCTTTTCCGTTGTCTTTCTTTTTTATAATATCTGAAGCTGATACATTGTGGCTGGTCTTGATGTATTTGGACTTGCCTTTCTGTGTAATACGGATTTTTACGTTATATGTACCATCTTCTTTCCGTTGATGCGGGAGTACCAAAAATTTGAATGTAGCCATAATCGTGCGCTGTAAAACATTTGTAAAAAAAATAGTACACAAAAGTACGTCAAAAAGATATTTTATATGTACGTGTTTGGATTATTTAATTAGCTGAAAGATTTTAATTGTATAATTAAATGACTGGCTATTAGTAGATTATTGATGTTTTGTTCGCGTGAAAATACGGTGTATTAGCTAATAATTGAACAATAACTTTTACTTTTCATTGTTGTGTATATTCTGTCTTATGCCCACAAAAGTATAAAAAAATGAATAGACAATGTCATGGCTCCGCTTATTTTTCACTTGATAAAAAAGGACCTGTTTCGTCGAAGTTTGGATACTTTTTCTGAAACAGGTCCTATGGAATAGGTAAAAGGTCCGGTTTAGAAGGTTTTTGGCTTTTATGGATAAAAAATGTTTTCTTATTCTCTACCGCCGCCTAAAGCTTGATAAAGGTTGATCACGCTTTGTATCTCGGTGAACCGATTAGCTGTTTGTGACAGCTGTGCACTCAACAAGGATTGGCGGGCGGTCAGCACTTCCAGATAGGTCGTTGTACCATGTTCCATCAGCAACGAGGTGCTTTCCAATGCTTTTTCCAAGGATTGGATTTGCTTTTCGAACAAGAGGGTCTTGGCCTTGCTTGTCTGGCAGGCGACCAAAGCGTCGTTGACTTCGCTGCCGGCATTCAGCAAGGCTTGCTGGAAAGACAGGCTTGCTTCTTCCTGTTGTGCTTTGGCGATGCGGTATTGGGCCATGATCTGTCCTTTATTGAACAACGGTTGTGTGAGTGAGCCGACTGCCGAAGCCAGGAATTTGCCTGGATTGACGATCATACTCCCTGCCGAGTTGGTCCATCCGGCACTTCCACTCAGTACGATGGAAGGATAGAAAGCGGCACGAGCCTGGTTGGTCGCGTAAAATGCTTGTTCCAGCGAACGTTCGGCAGCACGTACATCGGGACGGTTCGATAACATTTGCATCGGTACGCCGACTGCTACGTCTTCCGGGAGCTGCTGATCGGCCAGCTTTCCACGTTCGTAGCGGCGCGGTGTCTCAGCGAGCAATAGGGCGAGACTATTTTCGACTTGGTTGATCTGCTCTTTCAAGTCAAGAATGGAAGTCTGTACGCTGTAGTAAGCCGCTTCCATTTGGGAAGTGGCAGCCTCGTTGGCTAATCCGGCATCCATCAATGCACGGGTAGAAGCCACCGTCTCTTTCCAGGCTTCTTCTGTCTGTTGCGAAATGGCTAACTGTTCATCTAACATCAACAATGTATAGTATACGTTGGCGATCCCGGCGATCAACTGGGTACGCACAGCCTGCTGGTAGTCCTTGCTTTGGGCATACAGTGCTTTGGCCTGTTGCTTGGCATTGCGCAGACGTCCGAAGATGTCCAATTCCCAACTGGCTGTGACTGGCAGCGTGTATGTCTTTGTCGCTTTCCCACCGTCGAAACTGCTGATCGTTCCTTGCGGGGAAAGTGCGAACGAAGGAAGAAAAGCAAGTTTTGCCGACATTAACGCCGCTTCCGCTTCTTCGATCTGCAATTGGGCGGACCGGAGGTCGGTGTTGTTTTGTAACCCTTGTTCGATAAGAGCCTGTAACTGCGGGTCCGTAAAAAGTTCCCGCCAGTTCACATTACCGAAGTTGGTCGTATCATCGACTGCCACCTCTTCTCCGTACAGGTTGTCCGGAGTCGTCTCGGCCGGTTGATATTTGGTGTATATGCCGCAACTGCTCAACAGGGCGGTTGCGGTTGTTAATACGATTATTTTCTTCATACCTTATTTATTTTCATTGTTTAAACCCTCACGTTCGGTTTGGCTCTTTTGCTTTTCCAACGCAACTTGCATATCGGTTTCAACTTCCATCGGCGGACGGATTTTTTCTTGCATGTATTCGAAAATGATGTAGAATACCGGTACGACGAACAGTAATGCCAATGTCCCGACTGCCATACCGCCGACAACACCTGTTCCTAATGAGCTGTTACCGTTGGCTCCGGCTCCGGATGCGAACATAAGCGGAAGCATACCGAAGATCATCGTAAGTACGGTCATCAAAATCGGACGCAAACGGGCTTGTGCGGCCGAATAAGCCGATTCGACGATCCCCATCCCTTTACGGCGGCGTTCGATGGCGAACTCAGTAATCAAAATCGCCGTCTTGGCCAAAAGTCCGATCAACATGATTACACCGGTCTGCAAGTAGATGTTATTTTCCAATCCAAACAGTTTGGCAAACAGGAACGAGCCCATCAAACCGAACGGAACAGACAGGATAACGGCCCAGGGCACAAGAAAACTTTCGTACAGACAAGCCAGGATCAAGTAGATAAGCAAGATACAGACCGCATAGATAAAGAGTGTCTGCGAGCCTCCCGTATTAGCCTCTTCACGTGCCATACCTCCATACTCGTATCCGTATCCTGTCGGTAGCATCTGGGCAGCCACTTCCTCGATGGCCTGTTGCACTTCACCCGTGGAATATCCCGGTGCCGGGTTCACATTGACCGTGATACAGCTAAAGAGGTTGAAACGGTTGGCCACTTCAGGTCCGAGTACCCGTTTCAGGGTTACGAACTGACTGATCGGAGCCATTTCCGTTCCGTTGCGAACGAACATATTGTTCAGAGCTTGTTCGTCAAGACGGTATTCTGGTGAGGCTTGTGACATCACACGATATACTTTTCCGAATTGGTTGTAGTTGGAAACGTATGCGCCACCACAATAACTACCCAATACGTCGAGAACCGTCGAAGGTGAAATGCCGGCCCGTTTACATTTGGCTGCGTCCACATCAACCGATATCTGTGGGAAGTTCATGGCATAAGAAGTGTAAGCCATCGCTACTTCTGGACGCTGGTTCAAAGCCCCGATATACTGCATGGCATTGCCATAGAAGGTGCTCATATCTCCACCTGTACGGTCCTGCAAGTTCAACTCGATAGAGTTACCCAGACCATAGCCTGGAATCATACCTGGCTGGAAGCAGAATATCTGTGCCTCTTTGATTTGGGCGAATTGTGCGTTCAGACGTGCGACCACCGCATCGGAAACATGTTCGGCACCTTTTCTTTCATCCCAGTTTTTCAAACGGATGATTGCCATACCGTAGGAGGTACCCTGACCTGCCAGGAAACCGTAACCGGCTACACGGGAGTAATGTTCTACTTCCGGCGTGTTTTTCAGGATGTCCTCAACCTTGTCCAGTACCCTGCCTGTTTCTTCCAGCGTACTACCCGGGGCAATAGCTACATTCGCCATGATGGTTCCCTGGTCTTCTTGCGGGACAAGACCTGTTTTGGTATTGCTGATAAGCCAGCCCAACAGAATAACGGATGCGATCAGTCCGACCCATACCATCCAACGGTGATGGATGAAAAACATGACGCCTTTCTTGTATTTGCCCAATACGGCATTGAAAGAGGCATTGTAGGCTGCGCGTACACGACCGTTAATACTTTTGGCACTCTTGTTCCCATCGCTCGGGCGCATCATCATGGCACACAAAGCAGGGCAGAGTGTCAATGCACAGATCATGGAAAGACCTACGGAGGTCGCCATTGTCACACCGAATTGCGTGTAGAAAATACCGGAAGTACCGCCCATGAAAGTTACGGGTACAAACACGGCCATGAACACGCAAGTACAAGAGATAACGGCCATTGTTACGTCACCCATCGCATCTTTCGTTGCCTGGTAAGACGAGGTGTAGCCCGAATCGAATTTCGCCTGTACGGCTTCCACCACCACGATCGCGTCGTCCACCACCGTACCGATGGCAAGCACCAGGGCAAACAGGGTTAGGATATTGATCGTGAATCCGGCAGCTGTCAAGCAAGCGAATGTACCAATCAGTGAAACGATGATCGAGATAGACGGGATCAGCGTACTCTTGAAGTCCTGAAGGAAGAAATACACAACAAGGATTACGAGGATGATCGCCACGATCAACGTTTCAACCACATTATATATTGAGGCGAAGAGGAAGTCGTTGGAGCTCATCATCGTGATGAATTCCGTTCCTGTAGGCAATTCCTCTTTCATCTTTTCCAATTCGGCGGCAATACGTTCGTTTACTTCCGTTGCATTGGAGCCGGCTACCTGGTAGATCATGAATGTCACGGCCGGTTTGCCGTCCATCTGGCTGTCGAAACCGTAACTCAATGTTCCCAACTCGACTTTGGCGACATCTTTCAGGCGTAAGACGGAACCGTCTTCTTGAGCCCGGACGACAATGTTCTGGAATTCCTCTACGCTTTTCAGACGTCCACGATATTTCATGGTGTACTGGAACACGTTTTTCGAATTTTCTCCTAACGAACCGGTCGGAGCCTCGATGTTCTGTTCGCCTAATACGGATGTCACGTCCGAAGGAACCAATCCGTATTGGGCCATTCGTTCGGGATTCAACCAGATACGCATACTATAGGTATCGCCCAACTCCATTACGTCGCCAACACCTTCAATACGTTTGATACGTGGGATGACATTGATGTCGAGGTAGTTTCCGAGGAATGTTTTGTCATATCGCCCATCGGAGCTGACAAGTGCGTCGATCTGCAAGAAACTGGTCTGGCGCTTCATCGTGCTTACACCGACTTTCGTAACTTCGGCCGGAAGTAATCCCTGCGCCTTAGCTACACGGTTCTGCACGTTGACTGCTGCCATATCGGGGTCTGTGCCCTGTTTGAAGTAAACCTGAATAATAGCCAAACCTGCATTGGAGGCACTCGAACTGATATACATCATGTCTTCCACACCGTTGATACTCTCTTCCAGGGGCATGATGACACTGTTCATCACTGCCTCGGCATCAGCACCGGTATAGCTGGCAGTCACATATACCGTCGGAGGTGCAATATCGGGATATTGCTCCACGGGCAACGTGAAGAGTGAAATAAGCCCGATAGCCAGAATCAATACGGAAATGGAGATTGCCATCACCGGCCTCTTTATAAACATATTTCCTTTCATAATCAGTCTCCTTCTTATTTAACTTGCGTGCCTTCGCGCACCAGTCCGGCGCCTTCCGATACAATTTCATCACCGGCTTTCAGTCCGCTCAACACTACATATTCGCGTCCGTCATTGATACCGGCCACAGTTATCAGGGTAGAGACAGCCTTACCGTCCACTACCTTATATACAATAGTCTTGTCCTGCATCCGCACGGTAGCCGTCTGCGGAATGGCAATACAATCTTTATAGATACTCGGCACTACTACCGTGCCCGATGCTCCGCTATGAAGCAACCGTGATTCGTTGGGGAACACCACACGCGCTACGACAGTACCCGTCTGGCGGTCGATGACTCCGCTGATGGATTCAATGACACCTTTCTTATCATAAACCGAATTGTCGTTCAAGTGCAATTCCACTTCCGGCATATTCTTCAATGCCTCATCCATATCACCATACTGGCGGGTAAGGGCAAGCAACTGATTCTCGGTCATGGAAAAATAGACATACATATCCGAGTTGTCGCTGACTGTGGTAAGCGGATAAGGCATATTAGCACCTACCAATGCACCCACGCGATAAGGCAATGCGCCTACTACTCCGTCACTGGGACTTTTCACCTCGGTATAAGAAAGGTTGTTGCGGGCACTGATTTCCTGGGCTTCGGCCTGTGAGAGTTGTGCCTTGGCAGTGAGATAAGTGTTCTCGGCTGTTTTCAGACTAAATTCGGAAACAACTTTCTGTGCATACAGTTCTTTGTTGCTCTTGTAAGTCAGTTCGGCGGTACCCAGCCCGGCACGTGCTGCTTCTACATTGGCAGTGGCAGTTTTCAGTGCAGCCTTGTAAGGAACCTGGTCGATAACGAAGAGTAATTGTCCCCGGCGTACTTTCTGTCCTTCGGTCACACAGAGTTTCTCAATCGTTCCCGACACCTGTGGATAGATGTCAATATCCTGCCGCCCGCGTATAGTCGCCGAATAGGAAGAAGAAAACTCTTTGTCCACCGCTTCTATCTGCATTACTGCATAAGAAGAAGATTTCACTCCCGCATCCGATGCTTGCTTGCAAGATGCCATCCACACTGTACAACCGACAATCCCTATCAGCCGTATCCATTTTTTGTTCACTGTAATCATACTTACTCTTTTTGTCTTTTATTAAAATCGGAACAAAAGTAGGAGAAAAGAACAAGGCAATGATGCTCGATTTTCCTCTATAAATGTCCCGTTTTCGTGGTTTATGCTTATTTTAGCTAACTATTTGCAGATAAAAGACATATCAAACAATTATGAAGGGATTTGGGAGATTCTGTTTTCCCTATTATTTACCAACTTTGCAGAAAGTAAAAAAGGAGAGTATATGGAAAAAGAGAACATTGTGACCGTGGATATTGAAGACTTTAAGAACAGCCAGCATGTCCTTGATTATATAGATGATGACTTTGCGATCATCAACAGTCTGGATGGAATCCCTCATAGTAATGAGACAATCAGGCTGAACTGTTTTCTCATTGCTATCTGTGTGGAAGGGTGCCTTCAGCTGGACATCAACTACCGGACTTATAAGTTGCAGGCGGGTGACTTGCTGCTCGGTCTTCCCAGTACTATTATCAGTCATACGATGCTGAGCCCTAAATATAAGGTAAGGCTTGCGGGCTTCTCTACCCGTTTTCTGCGACGTATTATTAAGATGGAAAAGAAAACGTGGAATACTGCCATTCATATCCACAACAATCCGGTGAAGTCTGTAGGCAAAGGCGAGGAGGATGATTCCGTTTTCGTATCCTACCGCGATTTAATTGTGGCGAAGATAAACGATGAACATCACCACTATCACAGGGAGGTGATGCAATATCTCTTTTCCGCTCTCTTTTGCGAGATGATGGGGCAGCTTCATAAGGAATTCGAGTGTTCCGAGAAAGCGGAGCATTCGAAAGAAGGGATCAAGCAGGTAAATTATATCATGCGGAAATTCATGGAACTGTTATCGGAAGACAAGGGCATGCACCGTTCAGTGAGCTATTATGCCGACGTACTATGCTATACTCCGAAGCATTTTTCGAAAGTCATCAAGCAGGCGTGCGGCAGAACTCCGCTGGATCTGATTAATGAAACGACCATCGAGCATATCAAGTACCGGCTAAAGCGTTCGGAGAAGTCTATCAAGGAAATAGCGGAAGAATTCAATTTCCCCAACCAGTCCTTTTTCGGTAAATACGTAAAGACGCATTTGGGAACCTCTCCGGCTCATTACCGGAATGCGAAAGAGGAATGAGGCAGCTCAATTGTACGGATGAAGTCCGATTGTATGGATATAGCCAAGACCGGGAAATGAGTCTGTTATTGGGAAATGATCTCCTGAAAAGCTTTCAGGTAGCGTTTGCTGACCGTTTCCATATTAATCTTTTCCCGGATGATCCGTTCCGATTCTTTTCCCATTTCTCTGCAACGTTCGGGAGATTCGAACATCTCTCTGATTCTTTCTGCCAGGCTGTCGGCATCTCCGTCCTTAAAGAAGTATCCGTTTCTGCCTTCCATGACCAGGTCGCGTTCCGTGCTGTCGCATACGGCACAAAGAACAGGCATCCCGTACGTCATGGCGTCATTGATCGAAATTCTTCCCGTTCCCCGGAACGGATGCCAAACTGATGAATCCGGCCCTCACCGGCCAGCTCCCAGCATCTTCGGATCGTAGACGGCTCCGATAAAGCGGATACGGTCTGCCAATTGCAAGTCGCTTGCCTGTTGCTTGAGGCGGTCCAGTTCCGGTCCGTCGCCTACGATCACCAGTTCCGCTTCCGGATAGTCGGCGGCTACTTTCCGGAAAGCCTCTATCAGTAAATCCACCCGTTTCCATTTTACCAGCCGTCCGATGTGCAGCAGGCGGCGGTCGCACGGCGGAAGGATGGAGGGAGAAGCCAGTACGGATTCTTTTTCTTTGAGAAGCGCATCCGTATCGGTCGAATTGTAGGTGACGTGTATCTGTTCTTTCTTTACTCCGTAAGAAGGAAGGATATCGTAGGCGGCTGTCGAGTAGTTCAGCGTTCCGGCAGCCTTGGCATAGCAGTACTTACGTATCTGGGCCGTTACCCATTGTCTCAGATAAAATCCGGTACCCTTGCTGAGCAGACGCATACCTTCGTCGTGCATCGGGTTGGCCTTGAAATATTCCCTGATCTTTCCGTAAGGCGGAGTCTGGAAGGGGATTTCGCGAATCACCAGTCTGGCGTTGCAAGACTTGATCGCTTTTCTCAGTGCAGGCTGGAAGAAAACTTGCAGGAAGTAGGGCCATCCTACCACTACTATATCCGGTTTTTCTTCCGCAATGATTTCGGGGAGTGCGGGAAAAGCGCTTTTTCCGTAGAACAACTTCTTTTCCGGCGTTGTCAGATGCTTGTAGGCGCCTCCTTCTACCATTTTCACCCCTTTGCCAATCGTTGTGTTTCCTTTTTGGGGGCTGACGACGGTTATTTCGATTCCTTTTGCCTGTAGTCTGTTGAGCATGGCATTCAGGTAGTGGGGGATTCCTCCGAATGTAAAAAGTACTTTCATTGTATATGCTTGCTGATTTGATTAAAACATGTGATTAGTTTCTCCACAGTGTGTTCGTGGGCGTATCGGTCGAAAGCGTGGAGGGGTGTCTTTGCTTCGCTACACAGCGAACGGATAGCTGCGCTGCATTCTCCGGCATTGTCTTCTCCGGTGGTCTGGCCTGTGCCGTACTGTTCCACTCTTTGTCCCATGCAGAAGCCACGGCTGACGATGACCGGTTTGCGGAAGGCGGCTGCTTTGGTCAGCAGGTTACTGCTGCCGGTGAACTGTTTGTATGCGGCAAAGATAAGATCGCTTTCCGCTATCAGGGCATTGAAGCAGCTTTCATCGGGAATCTTCTCTAAAGAAAACAGACAATTACTTCTTGACTTTTCAAAAGTCCGCAGATCGTTTTCCTGTTGTGCGGTGAGAGAAGATTTTCCGGCAATCAGGAAGAAGTAGTCTTCTTCGGGCAGTAAAGGGATGCTTTCCAGCAACAGTTTTATTCCTTTGCGGAAATTGATTGAACCGAGCAATGATACGACTTTCCTTCCTTGAGTCTTCTCTTTCAGTTCCTGTAGCAACGGGTAAGTGGTGGCGGGAGCCGAAAGATCGGCAAAGTCAGGAAACAGCAGAATGTTGCCCTGAAATGCTTTCAGGTCTTTTGCCGAGTATTCGTTCAGTATCCCTGTCCCCACGCAATTCTTGCTGCGCAGGAAAGGCCGTGTATCGGGCATCCCCGGCTGGTAGGGCGGCAGGGCTGACTGAACAAGCAGCCCGCTCCACTGATAAGGCAACAGAAGATTGAACAGCCATAATGGAGCCAGGGTAGGCAACATATCGTCGAGGCAGGCGAAGAATACCAGATCGGGATGCTGCCGTTTAAGGCTCCGGCGCAGCCTGTATAAGTTTTGCAAACGAATCATTGCATTACGCAATACAACCAGCTTCTTCTGCAACGGTTTCCCGGCAGGAAGCGGCAGCAGCGGATGCGCCGAAATGGGCTGAAAGGCGACCGTATCCTGTATATGTTTCCCGTCGGGAGCGATGAGCGACGTTTCGTAACCCATGCCGGCCCAAGTGTGGGCAAACTGTTTATAGTACGTCTCCCGATGGCCTGATACTGAACAATCAATGACGGTAACTTTCATGATTTCAATGCTTCTGAATAAACTTGCAGTAACTTCTGTCCCGCCAACTGAAAATCGAAACGGTTGACAATGGACTGACGGATTTTCTTTTTGTCGAACTGCTCATAGGTATCGTACAATGCTTTCATTTTCCCGGCGAGGGCCTCCACATCTCCCGGCTGAATGAGAAAGCCGCTTTTGGGAGTGATGATATCTTCCGGTCCTCCGCATTCGGTGCCGATAGCTGGCAGACCTGTTGCCATCGCTTCGATAAAGACAATGCCGAACGTCTCTGCATAGGAGGCCAGTACAAAAGCGTCGCAAGTGCTCAGCAGTTCGGACAGCTCTTCCCGTGACAGGCGACCGGTCAGCTTTACCTGCCTTTGAAGCTGAAGAGACTGAATCTGCTCCGTGAGTGACTGCATTTCTTCTCCGTCTCCGGCAATGAGCAAAGAGACATGCGGCATTTCTTTGAATGTCCGGTGAAAGGCAACCAGCAAATCCCGGAATCCTTTCCGTTTATTCAGGTTTCCGGTACTGATGAAGGTGAAATGCTTCTCTTTCTCCGTCTGATGGAGGCTGAACTTGAAGGTGCTCGTATCTACAAAGTTGGGTATAACCGTCACTTTATCCAGGTCGTTGATATAAGGGTAGAGGCTTCGTTTCAGTTTTGTGCCGACGCAGATAATCTTTCGTGCTTCGCTGTATGACTTCTTTAAGATCACTGCCTGCGACGGAGTTGTCTGATTACCATTAATGGAAGATGCGTGCTCCGTGATGACGTAGGGAATCTTGTACCATTTGTAAATCAGCCGGGCGGTATACCCCGCCCACGTGGCAAAATGTGCGTGAATCAGGTCGGGACGCCCCTGTGTGCGGATGTATTTCCGTACTAGCAGGACGGTCAGTAATGACCAGATGATTCCTCCTGTACGGGTACTTAGCTTCGGGTTCCAGGCATGCATGCGCATGGTGACGAAACTGCCGTTATCTTCCGCCGAAATCTGAAAATGGCTTTCTTTGCGGAACCGTTTCCATGTGAAGTTTTTCAGGGGTCTTTGCTCTGTAAAGGCAAGCCCTGTCTTGCAGCCCGATTTAACCAGTTGCATAGCCTGCTCGAAGAACATATATCCCCGGTGTGGAGAGGAGTCCTTCTCAGGATAGTACATAGGAAGTATCAGTATATGCATTTGTCTTTTATTTTTAGAAGAAGAATGGTGTAGAAGTCACGGATACGTTTCCCCAGAGTAACGGTGGGCACGCCGGTGTAAGCGGAAGCTTTCTTGCGGAATGCCTCTTCATCGTCGAAAGAGGGGTGGTTCACAAAGTGTTTGTACAGCAGATACAATCCCCTTTTCTTCTCATAGGGAAGGTGCCACACTGCCAGTTGCTCGTCTCCTTTTTCTACCGTATTGTATTTGGGATAGGTCCAGAGACGTTTGACGTATTGATTGGCGATATTATTGTGGATGTGGAGCTTTGTCGCCACTACGCTCAGGAAGTGGGCTTCCTCGTTCAGCTTGGGTCGGTTGGCGGCAAAGCGTTCGAGGTTGTAATTCCACAGGGCGGGATATGCTTCATTGATTTGTGCCACTACATCTCCCCGCAGCGAGATAAATTCTCCCCCGTAGTAATGGACAAGTTCCTCTTTTATTTCTGGATTCTTCGCTTCTCCGTAACAGTCGTTATAGATGTCCGTCATTTCCTTTAGCGTGATTCCGTTTACGCTGAGGTCCGGTCGGTCGGATGCGTCGTACAGGGCGGAGCCATGTTTCCGGGTATCGCTGAAAAGCTGATCCAGCGGACGCATGCAGAGACAGTCCGCGTCGCAGACGAGCAATGTATCGTCTGCCTGCATCCTTTTCTCCATATAGCGCAGGATGTCATACAGGTAGAACTGGTTTCTCCATGCTCCGTACCATCCCTCGGGCGGGATGCAGAGGTAGGGCAAACAGACGGTTTCAATCTGTAACTCCTTGAATAGCCGCTCCAGATAATCGGGAAACTGATCCAGATTGCTGAAGAAAAGCAGCTTGTCATTCGGATGATAATGCCTGAAGGTGGTGAAAAACGGTACTTGTATCTGCATATATATGGAATGGACGAGGGCGGAATCTCCCCGTTTGCCTGCCTGCGGATAGAAACTGGCATCTTCTTTGGATTCTTTGTAGAACCAAGTCGCTATGTAATTGGTAGGTGTCGTCATGATATCTTTTTCTTTTTAATGAACTGAATACATTCATTGAAAATGACTGATTGCATTTTCCACAAAACAAGTGCGTATAGAGAAGCCACGAAAACAACTTTGATGGCAAGTGACAGATACAGGCTGGTGATGCCCAGCGTAATGTAATGGGCGGCGATGGTCAGCGAAGCTGCCAGCAGAAAGTACGGAGCGATATCTTTCAGTATGCTCCACAGGGTCAGCGGAATTTCCCTTCGGGCAAAGAGGTACCAGACGAACATCCACAGGATATTGATAGCGACAAACAGATAAATCATGGTAGTGATGCCATAAGGATAGCTGATGCAGGCAGTGATCAGTTGCAGTACGCTTAGTGCGATACTGTTGAACATGAAGACGGAAGAACGTCCGCGGCTGACCAGTAATAAAGAGAACAGATTGTTGACCGGGATAAAAGCTCCCCATATACAGAGCAGCTGCATGATCCGGGCGGAAGCGAGCCATTTGTCCGTGATGGTAATCAGAATAAATTCTTTGGCAATAAGGCTGAGCCCGAACATGGCGGGGAAAGAGATAAAGG
>OGOH01001896.1_pt1 | contig 13830 bp, 12 predicted proteins | sample 1552571 | NCBI WGS metagenome assembly OGOH01 (sample SAMEA2580170, study PRJEB22360) | human gut metagenome | biome: human gut; feature: human-associated habitat; material: faeces | place: Denmark | collected 2008/2010
CCGCCAGAGCGCCGTGGGCCTGCCCTTCATCCGCCAGCGCAACTACGGCGGCAAAGATGTCTCCGTGACCGAATACACCATGAGCGAGATCATTGCCAGCATCTACGCCAAGATGGAGGCCACCGGCCTCTCCGAGGGCATTCTGTTCATCGACGAGATCAACTGTGTGTCGGAAACGCTGGCCCCCACCATGCTGCAATTTTTGCAATGCAAAACCTTTGGCAATCAGGCCGTGCCTGCGGGCTGGGTGATCGTGGCGGCAGGCAACCCACCGGAGTACAATAAATCTGTGCGCGACTTTGATATCGTTACGCTGGACCGCGTGCGCCGCATGGACATTGAGCCAGACCTGCCCGTGTGGAAAGACTATGCCCGCGCTGCCCACATCCACAGCGCCATTTTGAGCTATCTGGAGCTGCACCCGCAGAACTTCTACCAGATCAACGCCGATGTGGACGGCACCCAGTTCGTCACCGCCCGCGGCTGGGAGGATCTTTCCAATCTGCTGGATACCTACGAAACACTGGGTCTGCAGGCTGATGAAGACCTGATCCGCGAGTACATCCAGCACCCGAAGATCGCAGAGGACTTCTCCGCCTACCTCGACCTTTACTATAAGTACCGCGACGACTACGGCGTGGAGGAGATCCTTGCCGGGCAGGCAAAGCCCGCCGTGTTCGCACGGCTGCTGCAGGCCCCCTTCGACGAGAAGCTGAGCCTCGTGAGCCTGATCCTGTCCGGCCTCGAGACGCGCTTCTCTGCCTCCCGGCGGGCAGATGCTGCAGCCGACAGCTGCTATGCCTTCCTGCGGGAGACGAAGAAAGCCTTTGCCGAGATGCCCGCAGAGCTGGCGCAGGAGCCGAACTGCTGGGCGCAGCTCTTTGACCAGATGACCGCCGACTACGAGGCCGAGACCCAGAAAAAGCGCACCGCCGGTCTGCTGGATAAGCCCACGCTGGAAGCCCGCTTGCAGACCGCCAAGACCCTGCGCGGCTGGGAGAAAGAGCTTCTGCGCGCCGCCGCGCCGGACGCGGACACCGCCTTCAAGGTGCTGCGGGAGCAGTTCGGCACCCTGTCGGAGGCCCGTGACACGGCCCAGCAGAGAGCCAGCGCCGCGCTGGAGGCGGCCTTCGACTTCATGGAGCAGGCCTTTGCCGAGAGTCAGGAGATGGTGGTCTTCGTCACCGAGCTGACCCTCTCGCCCGCCGCCCATGCGTTCATTGCCGAAAACGGCTGTGAGCGGTATTTCCAGTACAACAAAGACCTCCTGCTGGACCACCGCAAGGCGGCTCTGAATCAGGAGCTGGAAGCCGAGCAGCGTCGGCACGGGATGCTGTAACATAATGCAAAAGAGGGACTGCGCTTACCATGCAGTCCCTCTTCTCGTATACGGAAAACAAAAGAAAAAGCATCTTGATGAAATCAAGATGCTTGGTGGTTGCGGGGGCCGGATTTGAACCAACGACCTTCGGGTTATGAGCCCGACGAGCTACCAGACTGCTCCACCCCGCGATATTTACTTTTCGCTGTCAGCCTCTCGCTGACTGCTCAAGTATAATACCACAGGATGGGGCGGATGTCAAGCGTTTTTTCAAAAAGGTTCCGGATTTTTTTCGGCGGAGATCATTTGCGGGTACGGCGGCGCACCAGATGGACGATGAGAGCGGCTGCGGCCATGAGGGTCAGCAGAGGCCAGACGCCCACGACCCAGACCGTCAGCTGCTGGAGGCCGGAGACGAAGCCCGACCAGCCGTTGCGGAGGGCGCTGGACAGCTGGGAGAGATAGGATTCCTCGGTGGGGGTGTACTCCTTCACCTCAGACAGCGAGAGGTAGACCGTGGAGCACTCCACCTGCTGGCTGTACCAGTTCAGCTGCGACTGCCAGCTTTCCAGCTGATACTGCACATCCGAAAGCTGGCTTTCAATTTCCAGCAGGTCGGCGGTGGTTTCAGCTTTGTCGGCCAGGGCGTTCAGCCGGTCACGCTGGTCGTTCAGGGCTTTCAGGCGGGCTTCCACATCTACATACTCAGCAGTAATGTCCTGCGCGCTCTCGTTCAGCGAGGTCACGTTCCCGGCTTCCCCGGCGGCGGTCAAAAAGCTGCGGTAGTTTTCGGCGGGGATGCGCGCGGTGTAATAAGTATAGCGGCTGCCGGAATCCTTGCTGCCGCCCTGGTCAGTGCTTTCCAGGTAGCCGTTCGCGGCGGTTACGGCCTCCTGCAAGGCGGCGCGGGTGGTATCATAGTCGGTGGTTTCCATCCGCACGCTGGCGTTATACACGATCTTGCGGCTGCTTTCCACCGTGGAAGGATCCAGCATCGAGCTGGTCAGATCGTCTGAAGAAAAACTGCTGCTTTCCCCGGCTGCGGCGCTTTCGGCGCTGTAATATTCATAGTCTCCGGCATCCTGGCTGCTAAAGGCGGCGGTATCGTTAGAACCAGCGGCGGAGTAGGTGCTGCGGCTGGTGGAACCGCAGGCAGCAAGGCTGAGCGCCAGCGCGGCGGATGCGGCAAGGCTGGCAAAGCGGGATAGTGTTGTATGTTTCATAGGGCACGCTCCTTATTGTGTTGTGTGGTAAGGGGTAAGCCAAAAGCAATATCTGCTTCCTTTACCAGTATAACACGGAAGTGGCACCGGAATGTTACAGCTTGATGTCAAAAAAAGCGGGATGCGCCGCAAAACCGGCACACCCCACAAAAATAATTCTAATTATTCAGCTTTTTGACCAAGAACCTTGATGTCGTCATTGTCCGCAAAGGCAACAGCGTTGTAACCAGCGGCTTCCAATGTGCCGAACTGCTTGCCCAGCTTTTTGGCCTGGGGCAGAACCGTCACATCATAGGCTGCACGCAGGGCATCGGCCTTGGCCAGCACGGCGGTGAAGTCGCGTGCTTCGGACGCGGCTGCGGCTTGGGCGCGGGCTCGCTGGATGCGTTCGGCCAGGGGGTGCGCCTCGCGCTCGAAGGCATCAGCGATGGCTACGGCTCGCGACGAGCAGCGCTCGGTCCGGGCGACGGATTCCGCCATGGCCGTTGCCGGCGTAAAAGCGCATTCCGCTGTCAGCTGCGCGAGGGCCGCCTCGGCGAGCTGCCGCAGGGAGGCAGCGGCTTCCTCGGCTTCGGCACAACCTTCGGCCTCGTTCAGAAGCTCGTTCAGGAGCGCCGCGATGCGCCGCCGCGCCCGGGCCCGACTGTGATCCACGTCGGAGCGCAGCGCCTCAAGCTGCGCCCGGATCATCCGCTCGATTTCCAATTGACTCGTCTTCGGCCCGCTCATGGATGTGCCCCTTTGCCCAAATTCTCTCTTCGGGCCATTATAGAGCCATCAGAAAGAATCGCGCGGGAAGATGGGAGACGGTATGAGCGAGGATGAAGCTGTGAAATTGACGACGGCGGGCTATACCGCTGACGACTACGACGGGGATGCCCATGTGCCAGCCGAGGAGGCGCTGCGGCGGCTTGTGGAGGGCAACCGCATCTACGTGGAGGCGCTCGACCATGAGCGCGATCTGTCCCAGGAGCGCATTGCCGACCTGTTCGAGAACGGTCAGCGCCCCTTCGCCTGCGTCATCACGTGCGCCGACTCGCGGGTGGTGCCCGAGCACGTCTTCATGACCGGGTTGGGCGAGCTGTTCGTCATCCGCGTGGCGGGCAATGTGGTGGGGCCCATCGAACTGGCCAGCGCCGTGTATGCCTGCGAACACTTGCACACCCGTCTTCTGCTGGTGCTGGGGCACACCCACTGCGGCGCCATCAAGGCGGCCCTCGATGGGGAAGCGGGGCCGGTGGCCGCCATCACCGAGCGCATCGTCGCGGCCCTGGGCGACGTGCGCGACCCCTACGAGGCCAGCGTGGCGAACGCCCGGGCCGCGGCAGCCGAGCTGGCCGCCTCGCCGGAGCTGGCGCGCCTTGCCGCCGAGCACGACCTGGACATCCGCGTCGCCATCTACCACACCCACTGCGGCGTCGTCGACTTTCTGCAGCGCGGCTCTGAGATCCTGACGTTTGACGGGGAGATTCCGCTCTTGAAATGATTATCGTAATAACTTGCGATAAAGTGATTGAGGGGATACACTTGCACGTGATGATTCGCGAAATGTAGGGGCGGCGTTGGAAGGCAGGGGAGAATGTTGTTCAGCGAACTTGCCGTAGCCTACTTGTTTTTCGGGGGAGCGGGGGCTGGCACCTGTGCTGTTATGGGCGTATTGGAATGCGCCAATTTAGGACGCTACGGTACGAGAGCGACCTATCGCACTACAAAGAAATCGCAGCCCCGTTTGATTCGGTGGGTGCGAAGTAACTTGCGAGTGCCCCATGAGCTGTTATCCCGCGGCTGGGTGCTCTGCCTGGTGCTGCTGGCGGTGGGATCGCTTTGCCTCATGGCCGATGCCGGCCGTCCCGAGCGGGTGCTCTCTCTGTGGCTGGCCCCTCGCTTCACGGTCGTGACGGTGGGTGCGTGGGCGCTTCTGGCCTCGGGCGCTTTGGCGACTTTCTTCGCTCTTGCCTCGAATGGTATTGGCGCGCGATTGCCTCTCTTCGTAGTGCTCGTCGCCTCCGTTGCCGCTGTGATCGCAGGAGTTGTCACAGCGGTCTACACGGGAGTGCTCCTCATGCAGCTGCCCTCGGTTGTCGCCTTTGGGTCGTGGCTTGTGCCGGCACTCTTTTGTCTCTCGTCGCTGTCATGCGGGGTGGCCGTGGCCTTCGGCGTTGCGTCTTTCGTTGATTCTCGCGTGCCGTTCGGTTCAGCGCTGCGATGCTTAAGCCACATGGACCGTGCGATAATCATCGCAGAGGCAGTGGCTCTGGCCCTCTTTGCGACGTTTTTGCTGACTGATATCCGAACAGAGGCGGGGGGCCGCGCCCTTCTGACGGGTGATGAGGCGATTATGTTTTGGGTGGTGCTCGTGCTAGCCGGTTTGGTCGCGCCCTTTATCTTGGAGTGTCGTTACCCTGGAGGAGATCGGCGCACAAAGGGCCTCTGGATTGCCGTCTGTGTGCTCCTTGGCGGGGCGGCCCTGAGGGTCTGCGTGACAGGGCTCGCCTCTTTCGACGTTTCCCAGAACCCCGAGCTCGCGATGCGTATGGCGTTCGCGGTAGCTGGAGGCTGAGCTGTGCCCTCGCAGCGGGAACGCTGGAATACGATGAACAATAAGGCAACTTGCTAAGCAAGATGAGAGGAAGGATCGACCGATGACGAAAAGCGCAAGGGGTCGCAAAGCGCGCCGCACTGAATGGGAAGCTGCGCCGGGCCCGTGGAGCGACAGCGAAGCGGAAATGCTGGCGGCAACCTCCTATGTGCCCAAGAAATCGTCGCGCAACGGCGCTCTCGTATTCAGCGTCGCCGTGTTCGTGGCCGCGGCCGCTGCGGCGCTTGTCTGCGATCTTCTTTTGGAGGGGCGCATCTCGCTCGTGGGCATTCTTGCGGCTCTGCTCGCGGCACTTGCGGCCTCTTCTTCGTTGCATATTGCTCTGGGGTGGGAAAAGGTGGTCGTGCTGCGGCTCGGCAAGTTGAACCGCGTGGTGGGACCTGGTTTCTATGCCACCATTCCCATTTTGGAGCATGGGACCATTCGCGTCGATCAGCGCATTATCGCCACCCCCTTCCGTGCTGAGCGTACGTTGACGGCCGATCTTGTGCCTGTGAACATCGACGCGGTGCTGTTCTGGGTGGTGTGGGATGCGGAAAAGGCCTGCGTGGAAGTGGAGGACTATTACGCGGCCATATCGTATCTTGCTCAGACGTCGCTGCGCGAGGCAGTGGGGCGCTCAACGGTGGGGGAGGTGGCCTTGCGTCGCGATCAGCTGGATGAGGAGATCAAGGCCGATATCGAGAAAGAGGCCTCGGGGTGGGGCGTTGACATCATCTCCGTAAAGGTTCGCGACATCGTGATCCCGGCGGAGCTGCAAAACGTCATGTCCTTGGAGGCTCAGGCCGACCGCGAACGCAATGCTCGCATGACGGTGGCGAGTGTCGAAGCCGATTTGGCGGAGATGCTTTCTGAGGCTGCCCGCATCTACGGGGATGAGGACGCGGCCCTAAAGCTGCGTACCATGCTCATGCAATACGAGACGGTGAAGGGATCCGGTAGCGCTGTTGTCACGGTGCCCACGGCCGTAAGCGATGGTTTTGCTGAAGGCGTCCAACGCGAGGGGCGAGGGCTCTGATAGGATATAAGTACCGTTTCGCGAGAAAGAAGCATCATGGGCGTCCTTGAATCTTTCGCTATAGACCACAACTCCGGCCTTCCGGTGTGGATACAGATTAAGAACCGCATTGCCTATCTTATTGGCTCGGGAGCCTTTGTCCCCGGCGATAGGCTTCCTACGGTGCGCGCCTTGGCGGTGGATCTGGATATCAGCTACAACACGGTGAATCGCGCCTATATGGATTTGGAACGCGAGGGCTACATTTCTACTCGCAAGGGGCGGGGCACTTTCGTGGCCGAGCGTCACGATTTGGGTGCTCATACAGCTTCAGATTCTCCCATCGAGCTAGTAATCGACGACATGATCCGCGTATGTTCGAACGCAGGGCTCGCCGATGACGACATTGTCGCCATGGTACAGGCTCGCCTTGCTCACCGGGAGTTCATGCGATAGGCCCCATTTGCCTTCAGGGGCCAGGGCGCGGAACGGCGCGTCAACGTGCGCAGGAAACATGCCTGGGCAAAGAGGGACAAGTCAAGTCTTTATTGTCGCAAGATATTGTGATAATGTGACACTGTGACGTTAAGACGACTACATCGAGCTTTCGTATCGATGCTATCCAGGGGGAAAGATGGCGGTCGGGAAGGAAACCGAAAAGGGAGCGGGCGACGAGGGGCGCCGTTCGGCCCTCGCTCTGTACGAGGACATCGAGGCCGAGCACATGGCCGCCCTGGAGGCGACTGGCATAGCGTTCGCCCCGTACGATAGCGAACGACTTGAACGCGAGGGACTGCTTCGCCAGTTGCGCGAGCGGGGGGCTCGCATCCGCAATGGAGGAGCGAGTGTGGCCATCGGCCCCATGAGCGTTGCCTGCGAGGCGTGCACCGGCTCCTGCGTGAGCCGCAGTTTTGCCTTGACGAACAACTGCCATCGCGACTGTTTCTTCTGCTTCAATCCCAATCAGGAGGATTTTGCCTACTGGTGCGAGCGACCTTTTCCATGGCGTCGCCAGCTGGACGATTTGGCTGCAGAGCCCGGCTCCCCGGCCTGCATTGCGCTTACTGGCTGTGACCCTCTTTTGATGGCAGACGAGGCTGTGGCTTTCTTCTCCCGTGCCTCCGAGCTGTTTCCCGCGGCTCATCTGCGCCTGTACACGTCCGGGGACCTGCTGAGCCGCGAGCTGATCGATCGTCTCGTGCGGGCGGGCCTTCATGAGATTCGATTCTCTGTCAAGCAGGATGACAAGCCGGAGCTTTTGGAAAAGGTGCTGGAACGTATGGCTTGGGCGCGCGAGCAAGTGCCCACGGTCATGGTGGAGATGCCCGTCATTCCGGGAACCGACTCGTTCATGAAAGAGCTTTTGGCGAAGCTCGATGCCCTAGGCGTTGACGGCGTTAATTTGCTGGAGTTTGCCTATGCCATGTGGAACTGGCCCGTGTTTGAGTCCTTGGGCCTTACGCTGCGCAACCCTCCCCAGCAGGTGGTGTTCGACTACACCTATGCGGGTGCTTTGGCGGTGCAGGACAGCGAGGAGGACTGCTTGCGTCTGATGCTGTGGGCGCGCGAGCAAGGCTTGGGACTAGCGCTGCATTATTGCTCATTGGAGAACAAGCATCGAGCTCAAGTGCGAAACATGAACGAGCCCTTCGCCGACATTCACGCCTGCTATGCCTTCGACTACGACGACTTCTTCCTAAAGACCGCGCTGGCTTTCGACGGCGATCGCGATCTGGTGAGACGAGCCCTGGAGAGGGAGGGCTGCCACCAGGTTCTCGAAGACGCCGAAGGGGGGTCGTTGGCCTTTCATCCTCGCTGGCTCTCCGTTGCTCTTCGTGCTGTGCCGGAACCCGGGCGGCTGTGCGTGTCTTTCAACGTCGCGGTGGACGAGGGGCGTTCCCTGCGGGAGCTGAAAGTGGTACCCGCAGGCGAACTTTCTGTGCAGCTTACCGACAGTACAGGATCTGCCGATGCGTGTGAGCCTTGCCTCCAGGGGTTTGAGAAGAGCTGGAATCGCTAAACAGAGAAAATAGGCTCAAATTTATTGTCACAATGTGTTGCGACAAAGTAACAAAGGGTTTATACTGCGCACTGAGAGCGGGGAGGGGCCGACCCCGCGCGAGGGCGGGCGCTCATGCATGGCGCCCGAATGGAGAGCGGAGAGATTCCGCTGCATTTGGAGATAGGAGGAGAAATGTCGGAACTGAACGTACCGGTCAAAGGCATTTCGCGCCGAAGCTTTCTCAAAACTACAGCTGCTGTAGCCGGAGCCGCTGCAGTGAGCGGAGCCACGATGACGGCTCTTGCTGCAACCGATGAGGAGACTGCGGGCGACGAGGAACATGAGGTCGTTTGCGTCTGCGGTTGCAACTGCCAAGGCAATTGTTCGATGGTTGCCACGGTTCGCGAAGGCAAAATGGTAAACATACGATCTAATGAGGATCTTCCGTATCCCGCTTACGAGCGAATCTGTATGCGTGGTTTTAGCCATGCGAACCGCATGTACGACTTCAACCGCGTGCTGTATCCCATGAAGCGGAAGACGTGGAGCTTGGAAGAGCCCCATGTCGAGAACCGCGGCACCGACGAGTGGGAGCGCCTGTCGTGGGACGAGGCTACCCAGCTTGTCGCCGATACGCTCACCTACAACACAGAGAACTACGGCGTGCGCTCGAACTGCGTGCTTGTGTCTGCCGGCAACTCTTTCGCCGCCTACGGCGGCTTGATCGCCGGTCTTGGTTTCGCGAATGCCTTTGGGTTCCAGGGGCTTGACGTGTGCCTGGACTACGGCGATCTGGTCGGCATCGGAGAGGTGACCGGCAGCGGTTGGGACTTCAACCAGCGTAACATGGCTGGCGACTACCGTTTTGCCAAAACGCTTTTGATCTGGGATACGAACCCGCCCAACTCCCAGCCCCATAGCTGGCACTTCTGCATGGAGGCCAAGGACGCTGGCGCCAATCTGGTCGTCATCGACCCTACCTACACCATCGCGGCCCAACAGGCCACAAAATGGGTGCCCATCAAACCCGGTACCGATCCGGCGCTCGGCATGGCTATGCTCAACGCTATCATCGCCAACGAATGGTACGACCTGGACTTCATGCGCGAGAAGACCTGCGCTCCCCTGCTCGTGCGCGAGGATAACGGCCATTTCCTCCGCGCGACGGATTTCGGCGAGGAGGGCCCGGCACAGCTGCCCGAGTACCCGTTCTTCGGCACACTGCTACTCCAGGGCGTGAAGGCCGGCAAGGTGCCCACGTTGGAGGAGTCGGCCCATTATGTGGTATGGGACGCCGACAAGGACGCCTGGGGCCTCATCAATGACGTGGCCAACCCCGCACTCGAGGGCAGCTTCGAGGTAAACGGCGTGAAAGTTACCACGGCCTGGTCGCTGTTCAAGGAGCATATGGCCGAGTGCACGCCAGAGTGGGCTGAGGGCATCACCGAGGTGTCGGCGGATACCATCGTGGAGCTTGCCCGCATGTACTCCCAGGACACGCCCTCGACCATCTATGCGGGCTACCACCTGTACGATAACTGCGAGGAGATGGGCATGACCTGGGCCTGCCTCGCCGCCCTTACGGGCAATATCGGCAAGCGCGGCGCCTCTATCGGGCATTTGGGGAAGAGCAAGCCGACGATCGACATGGCCGGCCTCGCCTTCCCGGCGGGACTCAAGGGCCTTCACGACGAACTGCCGTGGCTTCATCTGCCCGAGGTCTTGGAAACGGGCAAGCTGAAGGGCGAGGATTTCCCCGTGCGCCTTCTCTACAACATAGGGGCGAACCCGGTCGGCAGCTATGCGGCCCAGCGCAAGACCATCGAGGAGATCTTGCCGAAGATCCCCTGCATCGTGACGAACGACATGGAGTTCTCCGAAACCTGCGAGTACAGCGACATTGTGCTGCCCTGCGCCCACTACTTCGAGTACGACTGGATTCAGGCCAGCTCGCACACTCCCTTCCTGTACATGGCGAACAAGGTGGCCGACCCCATCGGTGAGGCGAAGGAGGACGTGGAGATCTTCCGGGCCATTGCCGAGCGCATGGACAACGAGGCGGCCAAGGCGTTCTACGCCAAGTCCAACGAGGAAATGATGCGCATGGTGGTCGATACCGAGAAGGGCGAGCCGGTGGGCATTACCTTCGACAACCTCAAGGAGAAGGGCGTGCTGGCCGACCGAGACGAGAACTGGATTCACTGGGAAGAACAGCGCTGGCCTACGCTTTCCGGCCGTCTGGAATTCTACGTGGAGAATCCCGGCGCTCGCATCGACATCGGCAAGCCCATCGACAAGGACTTTTACCATATGCCCACCTACCATACGCCCTTCGAGGCCTACGATGAGAGCGAGCAGCACGACAAATATCCCCTGTACCATTATTGCGAGCGCACAAGATGGCACTTGCATACCCAGTACAACCATGCTCCTGTGCTGCGCGAGCTTGATCCGGAGCCCTACTTGCGCATGAACCCCGTTGATGCCGAAGCGCGCGGCATCGCCGAGGGCGACTACGTCGAGGCCTACAACGATCGGGGCCACTGCGTGTGCAAGGCGAAATTCGATATGGGCGTCAGGCCGGGCATGGTCTCCTCGCCCAAGGGATGGCACCGGGGAGCCTATGTGGCGGGCAGCTATCAAGAGCTGACCTGCGACCATTTGAATCTGCTTCATATGAACACGTCGTTCGACGACACGCTCGTCGAAGTGCGCAAGTACGAGGGAGAGGTGAGATAAATGACCCGTTATGGAATGGTGATCGACACTAAGAAGTGCATTGGCTGCCACGTATGTGCCATGGCGTGCAAAACGGAGAACAACTTGCCCAACGATGTATGGTGGAACCGCATCTTTACCGATAACGGTGGCGAGATGGGGTTCGACATGGTGGGCGGCTCGTATCCTGACAATTTGCAGTTCGGCTATATCCCCGTCGCCTGCCAGCATTGCGAGAACCCCGCCTGCGTGAAGGTATGCCCGGTGGGAGCGACCTACAAGGATCCCGAAACGGGAGTGGTGCGCCAGGATTACGACAAGTGCATCGGTTGCCGCATGTGCATGAGTGCTTGCCCTTACAACGGTGTGCGTTCTTTCAACTGGGAAGAGCCCGTATTCCACACGGACTATGCCATGGGCAGCAAGGATGCGCCCGAACATCAGCAGCACGTCGTGGAGAAGTGCACGTTCTGCTACCACCGCACGTCTCAAGGCATTGAGCCGGCTTGCATGCACCTTTGCGTGGGTCGAGCACGTTTTTGGGGCGACTTAGATGACCCGACTTCTGAGGTAAGCCGTCTTCTTGCGGAACGGTCGCACAAGCGGCTCTTGGAAGATCGTGGCACGGAGCCTTCAACTTACTATCTCGTCTAGCAGAGGGGAGTGACATTATGTCCGAGTATATGCAGGGTGGAGCCCTTGCCAGCGATGACCTCGATTTCTCAGCGTCCAGCGATCGAGGGCGTGCTAGTGAGCACGCGTCGACGGCCGTCAAGAGTCCTGCTCTCAATGTTGCCATCGGCGTGAGCGCCGTGGTGATGGTGGTCGGCTTGGTGCTGTGGTTTATGCAGCTGTCGGGCGGCATGGTGCAGACCGCCATGCGCAACCTCGACAGCTGGGGCCTCTACATCACGGGCTTCATGTTTTTCGTGGGCCTGTCGGCCGGCGGTCTTATCATCTCGTCGGTGCCCAAGGCCCTCGGCATCCGCGGCTTCGGCGGTATCTCGAAAGTGGCGGTGTTCTCATCCATCGCCTGCACGGTGGTCGCCATCGGTCTTGTAGTGGTGGATATGGGCCAGCCCTTCCGCGTGTGGGAGCTGTTCGTTTACTCCAATCTGGGCAGCCCGCTTATGTGGGATATCATTGTCCTTTCCACCTACCTCATCCTGTCGTGCGTATACCTGTGGGCCCAGATTCAGGCCGAGCGCGGCAAGGTCAGCGCTGTGGCCTTGCGCGTCATCTCGGTGATCGCTCTCGTTACCGCCGTGCTCGTCCATTCGGTAACTGCCTGGATCTTCAGTCTTCAGCAGGGGCACGAGATGTGGCATACAGCCCTTCTGGCTCCTTGGTTCGTGTCCTCCGCTCTGGTGTGTGGTACGGCGCTCGTGATGGCTGTTGTCATTGGATTGCGCCGTGCCGGTTACCTCAACGTGGAGCAAGACAACATCGTGCGTCTCGCCAAGCTGCTCGGAGCCTTTGTGCTGGTGGATTTGTACTTCTTTGGCTGTGATCTGCTTACCGAAGGGTTCCCGGGTGGCGCAGGGGCAGAGGTAGTGGCCATGCTGACCCAAGGTCCTCTGGCCCCCTACTTCTGGTTCGAGATCATCGGCTGTGTCGCGTGCGCCGTCATCTGCCTGACTCCTGCCCTGCGTCGCAACGGTCTTCTGGTGACGGCTTCGTTGCTGGCCATCGCCGGCATCTTCTGCAAGCGCGTTCAGCTGCTGGTGGGCGGATTCCAAATCACTAACCTGGCCGACATGGCACCTGCAGTGAATTCCATGAGCATCACCTACGCCGATGGCACGCTTGCCGATGCCTATGCGAACCTCGTCTACTGGCCGACGCCGCTGGAGGCGGGCGTGACGCTGGGCGTCGTGGCCCTTGGGTTCCTCGTGTTCTTCTTGGGGCTCAAGTTTCTCCCGTTGCGTCCCTCCGAGAAGTAGTCAGTTGCGCGGACGCGAGCCGAGCCCTCCAATCAGCCCTGCGTCTTTCTGACATGCGGGCCGCCTGCCGCAGGGCGGGCGGCCCTTCTCTTTCGGAGGAGGAAGGAGTCCTATGAAAAAGATCGCCGTGACGGCGGCGGTGTTTCTGCTGGCCGCAGTCTGTTCGGTCGGTGCTGTGATGCTTGTTCAGCCTGAGGCGTTGAGTGTGCGACCCATTACGGAGACTTCGCCCTGTCCTGTGGTGGGATGCGCTTCAGGAAGCTGCCACGGTTTCGACGACGTGCCCGAGCCGGATGGCGTGCACGAGATGACGTGCCCGGAAGCTTCCTGCGCATCGGTGGAGTGCCATGGTTGGGAAACCCTCGGCTCACGCTACCACCAGGCATCGGATGCGAGCTTGAACCTGTGGATACTTATGCCGGTGGCCCTTGTGGTGGCGCTTGTTGGCATCGTGCGGAAGGTGGGACGCTCATGAGAGTGCTCGTTGTTGATGCGCTGGCGCTGGTTTTGTATATCGTGGTGTCGCTGCCTGCGATGACGGGCGTTGGCGCGCACGAGTGGTTGGGACTTGGTATCGGGTTGGTCCTGCTTGTGCACGGGGCCCAGCATGTTGATTTTGCCGGCCGCCTTTTGACGAGTCGGGGCGCCTGGCGAGCAAAGGGACGAATTTTGCTCGATGCTGCGCTGGTGCTTTCCGTTGCAGTTGCTGTCCTGTCGGGTCTCATGGAATCGGGAACAGTTCTGCCTGCCTTTGGCTTTTATGCCGAGGGCTATTACTTTTGGGGGCCGCTGCATGCTGCTTCCGCCAAGGTGCTCCTCGCGCTTCTTGTTGTGCATGGGGCGCTCAATCTCGGCTCGGCGTGGCGTCTGGCCCAACGCGCCCGTGCGAAGGAAGATGAATGAACTTTCGGCAGCTATTTGACGGTTGCCTTTGATCTTGCAAAAAAGAGCGGCCCGGGCGAGTGTCCGGGCCGCTCGGCGTTTCTGGTGCGGATTCGTGCCTACTCCACATCCACGACGTCGTCGG
>OGOH01001899.1_pt1 | contig 13805 bp, 10 predicted proteins | sample 1552571 | NCBI WGS metagenome assembly OGOH01 (sample SAMEA2580170, study PRJEB22360) | human gut metagenome | biome: human gut; feature: human-associated habitat; material: faeces | place: Denmark | collected 2008/2010
CGACAATTTGTCATTCAAAAGGCAAGGCATGACCAGAAGGTCTATGCCTTGCCTTTTTCATGCCAACTTGTTCGCCCTGGGCGTCGCTCGCTGGCGTTGCCAAAACATCGGCGTAATTCCTGTTGCCAAAAATGATCCGTTGCAAGTAGTCATTGGGGACGTTCTTAAATGACTACATAGCATGAGAGTGGATAATCTCCCGGTTTGAGCCTGCATTCAAGCTCTAAGTGGGAGATTATCCACTCTCGTTTCGTTTGTTGATTTCGATGCCTACATTTGTAGGAACAGTTCGTGGAGGCGCGTGTCGTCGTCGAGTTCGGGATGGAAGGTTACGCCGAGCTGATTGTCTTGACGTGCGGCGACGATGCGGCCATCGACTTCGGCCAGGGCCTTGGCGTCTCCGTGGACCTCGACGATGCGGGGCGCGCGGATAAACGTCAGTGGCACTTCACCGTCGATGCCGGCTACCTGCCCCTTGGTTCGAAAGCTGCCGAGCTGCCTGCCGTAGGCATTGCGCTCGACAAGTACATCCATGGTTGCCAAACGCGGCGTGCCCTTATCGTCATGGGCGGCAAGGTCGTGAGCCAGCAGAATCAGGCCGGCGCAGGTGCCCAGGACGGGCATGCCTTCAGCGATACGGGCACGAAGCTCCTCGAGCATGCCCAACTCATCAAGCAGCTTCCCTTGAACGGTAGACTCGCCGCCGGGAAGTACCAGACGGTCAAAGTCCTGCTTCAAATCAGCCGCCTGCCTCAGCTCAATACAGTGTGCGCCCAGCTCGGACAGCCTCGCCTCGTGCTCGGCAAAAGCACCTTGGACCGCCAGCACGGCGACCGTTTGGTCTGCATAATCGCTCATGTGCGATCCTTTCTGCCGGACTAGCGTCCGCGCTCCTCCATGATGATCTCGATCTCGTCGGCGTTGATGCCGACCATGGCCTCGCCCAGGTCCTCCGAAAGCTCGGCAATGAGCTTGGCATCGGTGAAGTTTGCCACGGCCTTGACGATGGCGGCGGCGCGCTTGGCCGGGTCGCCGCTCTTAAAGATGCCCGAGCCGACAAAGACGCCCTCGGCGCCCAGCTGCATCATCAGCGCAGCGTCGGCGGGGGTCGCTACGCCGCCGGCGGCAAAGTTCACGACGGGAAGCTTTCCCGTGGCATGGACCTCGCGCACCAGCTCGACCGGAACCTGCAGTTGCTTGGCTGCCTCAAAGAGCTCGTCATCGCGAAGGGCAATAACGTCGCGGATCTGATTTTGGATCTTGCGCATGTGACGCACAGCCTGAACGACGTCGCCCGTGCCCGGCTCGCCCTTGGTGCGAATCATCGTGGCGCCCTCGGCAACACGGCGCAGCGCCTCGCCCAGGTCGCGGGCACCGCAGACAAACGGGACGTCAAACTGGGTTTTGTCGATGTGGTAGACATCGTCGGCGGGGGAGAGAACCTCGGACTCATCGATGTAGTCGATATCGATGGCCTGAAGGACCTGCGCCTCGACGATGTGACCGATGCGGCACTTGGCCATGACGGGGATGGAGACGGCCTCTTGGATGCCCTTGATCATCTTGGGGTCGCTCATGCGCGAGACGCCGCCTGCGGCACGGATGTCGGCCGGGATGCGCTCGAGTGCCATGACGGCGCAGGCGCCCGCCTCCTCGGCGATGCGTGCCTGCTCGGGCGTGGTGACGTCCATGATGACGCCGCCCTTGAGCATCTGCGCGAGCTCGCGATTGAGTTTGACGCGATCGGCCTTGCTGGTCTGTTCTGCCATGGTTGCTCCCTTGGTTGGCATGTGCATTGCTTGACGGAACATCCTATCGGGGAGCTGGGTATGGCGAAATACTCAGATTTCGAGATAATGACAAGGTCAGACTAATACCAGATTGAATGACTTAATAAGGTCAGGTGATAGGCTCATGCTTGACTACAATTTGGAAAAACGCGGCGGAGCATCGCTCTATGAGTATGTTTACCAGCAAATTCGAGATGATATCGTTGCTGGACGCATTGCGGCGGGGGAGCATCTTCCGTCTAAGCGTGCCTTTGCCAGCCATCTGGGAATCAGTGTCATTACCATCGAGAATGCATATAGCCAGTTACTTGCCGAGGGCTATATTTGCTCAAAGCCGCGTCGTGGCTACTACGCTTGTGAGCTTCCGGATGCACCGGTTTTGCCTTTGGTTGAGACAGAGTTTGATCGAGATTCCGCTCCTGCGGGTCTTAACGCACATGATGTTGATGGACGGGTCGAGCGATTCGATGCGCTCTCTCCTTCCGCTTTGGAGGCGGCGCGGCTTTGGCAAAGCGCACTGCGGGCGACGCTGGCATCCGAAGACGAGCGCGAGATCTTTTCGCCCGCACCGGCACAGGGCACCGCTCGGCTACGACGCGCAATTGCTCACCATCTGCGCGGGACAAGGGGTATGAATGTCGACCCCAACAACATTGTTATCGGCGCGGGCGCCCAGCTGCTCGATACCATGTTGGTTCAGCTGCTTGGAGCCGACAAGGTGTATGCCGTTGAGGATCCGGGCTATTTACGCCTGACGCGCATCTATCAGGCTATGGGCTGCAAAGTTCGACATATCCCGTTGGATGATGAGGGCGTGGACTTGAGCACTCTGCAGAAAAGCGGGACCGATGTCCTTCACCTGATGCCGTCCCATCAGTATCCGACCGGCCTTGTGACGAGCATTGCACGTCGCTATGCGCTGCTGAGCTGGGCCGCCGAGCAGCCGGGCCGGTATCTCATCGAAGACGACTTCGATTGTGAGTTTCGCCTTGCCGGCAAGCCGATTCCCGCGCTCGCGTCGATCGATGCTGCTCAGTCGGTTATCTACACCAACACGTTTTCGAAGAGCCTGTCGTCGGCGTTGCGTCTAGCGTACATGGTGCTGCCCGATGAGCTGATGGAGCGGTTTAGGCACAACCTTGGTTTTTACGCCTCTTCGGTGAGTTCTGTTGACCAGGTCGCTTTGGCTCGTTTGCTGGAATCGGGTGATTACGAGCGGCATGTGAACCGCGTGCGCGTTCGTGCTCGTGAGGCGCGTGATGGCCTGACGTCGCTTGTACGGAAAGCGTTTCCGGCAGGGGAGGTTTCAATCGAGCATGCAGACGCCGGCCTTTACTGCACCGTGGCTGCAGAGCGCGGAGCGGGTGGAAGCTCTTTTGTGCGGGCCCTCACGCGCTCGGGTATCCCGTTCGTCGATGTCAGTGACTGCTATTGGTGTGCCGATGGCGCATCTGTCCCTGAAAACTCAAGTCAAATTCTTGTTCAGTATGACGATTTGAGTCCAAAAGTGCTTAATACCTTGGAATTGCAGCTAATGGGAGCACTCTGCAACCTAAGTGAGTAGACCTTTGGAACTTTGGCGACCAGGCAGTTTTGTAACAAGCTATCTACCTGCGGTTTTGAAAAGCAGGATGACCGGCCTGCTCGGGATGTTCAAAAAAGTCTACTCACTTGCCGCGCAAAGTTTCTGCATAAGAAAAAAATGGGTTTTCAACAGGGCTTCGTCCAGCTTTTGGCAAGCTTTTGGCCAGTTGGGGAGGGCTGTTGAAAACTTAACAGTCCGTTCGGTGCCATTTTTGGTGCGTTCGCGCCAATGCGAGACAAGCTGGGTTGAAAGTCGTGTTTTCCTGTGCCTATGAAGGATTTACTTTGTGACATATCGGCTTTTAGATACTGGCGTTTGCCCCCTCAAGTCCGTGCTTTGTGTCCGCCGCTTCCGCGACCGGAAGAAGACCGGCAGCGATATGACCTCGCCCGTAACCCGACGGCTGCGGTCGTGCTCGGTTTTCCGTTATATACATTGGTTCGGACGAGAAACAAACGGACTTGTCCTGCCAGCATTAGACAGCGGCTGTTTCTTGGTGAGCTCCCCAGGGAATCTGTGCTGGAAACGGAGCATGGATTTTTGATTACGTCTCCTCTACTGACGGCATTCATCATGTCGCGGCATCTGACGGATCTTCAGCTTCTTTTTGTGTTGGCGGAGATGTGCGGCCTGTTTGCGGCGTGTGCTCTGCCGATGGCACTTGAGGCGGAGCTTACGCGTGCGATTGATTCGGGCGCGATTTCGACGACGTTCGGTTGGGTGCGCTGTCCGTCCGAGGGCGGCGTCGCCTCAAATTTATGGCGTCGAGACGCTTTGGTTTTGGGCAGAGACCTTGACCGTTTTTGTTCAGATGTTTGCGGGATGCGTTACGGCAATAGATTTATGGCGGTATCGCAACTTGTTCCATTAGGCGCCGCGTCGCCTTTTGAGGTCGAGGCGTATTTGTTGCTTGGACTGCCGCGAGCCCTGGGAGGCGAAGGGTTTTGCGGTATAGAGCTCAATGTCGAAGTGACGCTAAGCACAAGTGCTCGAGCGATTGTGGGAAAGTCCCGTGTATATATCGACCTACTACTTTCTTCGCCGGACGGCAGGCGACAGGTGGCCATTGAATGTCAGGGAAAGGCCTCGCACGGACGCGTAGGGGATGGCTTGCGTGACGCAGACCGCATGACGGCGCTTCAGGCCATGGGCTACGATGTGCTTCTCCTGACACACAGACAGATATCCGATGAGGATAGATTCCGCGCGATCGTTAAGGCCGTATGCAGGATGCTCGATGCTGAATATCGTGATAAAAGCCCGGATGAGCAAAGGGCCGAGGCATTACTCCGTTCTGAACTGTTCGTTGACTGGACAAAATTGGGAGTAATCGACGGAAAGATGCCCGCTAGGCACAAAAAGACTCGATCGTGGACGGCTGCGGTTCTAAGTGAGTAGACTTTTGGCACTTTGGCGACCAGACCGTTTTGCAACAAGTCATTTACCTGCGGCTTTATAAAGCAATATGGATGGTGTGCTCGGCAAGTTCCAAAAAGTCTACTCACTTAGTTTTTGACGAGAAACCGATGCCGAAGGCGGTCCTATTTCAGGGCGTTAACGAGTCCTCGAGACACAAAAAGGCCCGAACCAATACGGTCCGGGCCTTATCGAGCTAGAGATTGTCTCTCAGGCGGCTGGCTTAGCCAAAGTAGCGCTTGAGCAGGCCGGCGAAAGCCTTGCCGTGGCGAGCCTCGTCGCGAGCCATCTCATGCACGGTATCGTGGATGGCATCGAGGCCAGCGGCCTTGGCGCGCTTGGCAAGATCAGTCTTGCCGGCGGTGGCGCCGTTTTCGGCCTCAACGCGCATCTCGAGGTTCTTCTTGGTGGAGTCGGTCACGACCTCGCCCAGGAGCTCAGCGAACTTGGCGGCGTGCTCGGCCTCCTCGTGGGCAGCCTTCTCCCAGTACAGGCCGATCTCGGGGTAGCCCTCGCGATGAGCGACGCGAGCCATGGCCAGGTACATACCGACCTCGGAGCACTCGCCCTCAAAGTTGGCGCGCAGGTCGGCAACGATGTCCTCGGAGACGCCCTCCATCTTGGCGACGCCCACGACGTGCTCGGCAGCCCACTCGAGCTGGCCCTCCTCCTGCTTCAGGAAACGAGAACCGGGAACGCCGCACTGGGGGCACTTAAAATCCTCGGGCAGCTGGTCGCCGTCGAACTCTTCCACATAACCGCAAACGGGGCAAACAAACTTCATGATTCGATCCTTTCGATCGATGGCGATTGTGCGCTCGTCCGGTCCTGTAAGGGCCCTCTCCGGACGTGCGTCTTGACGAGTTCTATTATCCATAAATGCAACCAAATGTGAAGCCTATTAGGAATAATTTTTAATAAAACAATTTTGAGATATGAAGATGTTGATTTATTAACGATTGGTAGGCCGTCTGCGATCTCCGATGAGTACAATCGGTCGAGCAAATGTTGACCAATCAACAAATGAAGGAGTTTCCTTTATGCATCTAGCCCGTCGTGCCTGGTGCCGAACATATCAGACGGTTTTTCGCATTGCATTGCCGATCCTGCCCTATACCGAGCCGCGCATTTTGGAGCATGCCGAGGATGTGCCCGCGGTGCTTCAAAAGCGCTCGATCCAGAAGGTCCTTATCGTGACGGATCCCGGTATTGCCCGTCTGGGGCTCACGGCATCACTCGAGCGTGCGCTTACGACTCAGGGGATTGCCGTTACGGTCTATGCCGAAGCGCGTGCGAACCCCACGGTCTCGAATGTGGAGGAAGCGGCGGCGCTGTATCGCGAGAACGACTGCCAGGCCATTATTGGCTTTGGCGGCGGTTCGGCCATGGATTGCGCCAAGGGCGTGGGCGCACGCATCGCGCAGCCAAACAAGCCCATCAACAAGATGCGCGGCCTGCTGCGGATTCATCGTCGCCTGCCGCTGCTCATCGCCGTTCCCACCACGGCAGGCACGGGAAGCGAGGTCACGCTTGCGGCGGTTATCACCGATGACGAGACGCACTACAAGTACCCCATTAACGACTTTGTGCTCATCCCGCGTTTTGCGGTCCACGACCCCGAGTTTACGCGCGGGTTGCCTGCCTCCATTACGGGGCAGACGGGTATGGATGCCCTGACGCATGCTGTCGAGGCCTTTATCGGCCGTAGCACCACGCCCTACACGCGCAAGATGGCGCGTCAGGCGGTCCAGCTCATCCGCGACAATTTGCTCGAGGCCTATGAGCATGGCGACGACATGCGTGCGCGCCGCAATATGCTTTCGGCGGCGTATAAGGCGGGCGTTGCGTTTACCCGCTCCTATGTCGGATATGTGCATGCCATCGCGCACAGTCTGGGCGGCCGATACGGAATTCCGCACGGTTTGGCCAACGCGACCATCCTGCCGCACATGCTTCGCGCTTATGGTGACGCCGCCGCCCCCAAGCTTGCCGATCTTGCTCGCATGGCGGGCGTTGCGCCGGCTACCGCGCGGGACAGTCTTGCAGCCGAGGCCTTTATCGATTGGGTCGACCGCATGAACGAGGCCCTGGGAATCCCCAAATATGTCTCGGGTATTCGCCGCTCCGACATTCCCGAGATGGCGGCGCATGCCGATGCCGAGGCCAATCCCTTGTACCCCGTTCCTCTTTTAATGGACCGCCTGGAGCTCGAGCATATGTACGAAGTTGTTGCAGGTGGTATGTTTGAGGACGAGAACTAGGAGGGTCCATGAATACCGAGGAAATCGCGCGCATTGTCGGCGAGCAGCGCGCCTATTTTAAGACGCACGCCACGTTTGATGTCGATGCTCGACGTCGCGCCCTCGTGCGCCTGCGCGATACGGTATGGGCGCACGAGGCCGATATTGCCCATGCGCTCAAGACCGATTTGGGTAAGTCGCATGACGAGGCATATATGTGCGAGATCGGCACCTCGCTTTCCGAGATTCGTCATCAGATCGCTCATGTGGCTCGATGGAGTCGTCCGCGACTACGTCCGTGCGACCTTGCCAATGCCGTGAGCGTGTGCAAGACGCAAGCCGTGCCCTATGGCGTCACGCTCATCATGGCTCCGTGGAACTACCCGTTTTTGCTGACGCTCGAGCCGCTCGCCGGCGCGCTCGCCGCGGGTAACACCGTGGTCATCAAGCCGAGCGCCTATGCTCCGGCTTCGAGCGCGGTGCTCAGGCAGATTTGCGAGGAAGCATTTGATCCGTGCCTGGTGACGGTCGTCGAAGGCGGGCGTGCCGAGAACGAAGCGTTGCTCGACGAGTGCTGGGACAAGATCTTCTTTACCGGTAGCGTTCCGGTCGGCAAACTCGTCATGGAGCGCGCGAGCAAAAACCTCACGCCCGTGACGCTTGAGCTGGGCGGAAAGAGTCCCTGCATCGTGGATGCGACGGCAAACTTGAAGGTCGCGGCACGCCGTATCGCATTTGGTAAATGGCTCAACGTGGGGCAGACCTGCGTGGCGCCCGACTATCTGCTGGTCGACGTGCGCGTGCACGATGAGCTGTTGGGCCTCATCAAGGAAGAGGTCCGGCGCATGTTTGGCGAGCACCCGCTCGACAATGAGAATTACGGTCATATTGTCAACGCCAAGCATTTTGCGCGCGTACGCGGGCTGATCGACCCCGACAAGGTTGTGCTGGGAGGTACGGAGCGCGAGTCATCGCTTAAGATTGAGCCGACGATTCTAGACGGCGTGGCGCCTGAGGACGCCGTGATGCAGGAGGAGATTTTCGGCCCCATCTTGCCGGTGTTGACGTTTGAGAGCCTAGACGAGGCCGAGACGTTTATTACGGATCGTCCGACGCCGCTGGCCCTGTATATCTTTAGTCAGGATCGCGAGGTTCAGCAGCGCTTTGTGCGCTACGTGCCCTTTGGCGGCGGCTGCGTCAACGACACCATCATGCATCTGGCTACGAGCCATATGGGCTTTGGCGGCATGGGAGCGAGCGGTATGGGGCAGTACCATGGACGTGAGAGCTTCGATACGTTTAGCCACAAGAAGAGCATCGTGAACAAGGCAACCTGGCTGGACGTGCCGTTTCGGTATGCGCCCTACGCAAGCTGGAAGCACAAGTTCGTGCGCATGTTTGTGCATTAGGAAATGACAGGTAATACGAACAAGTGTTCCTATTACCTGTCATTTACGTTAGACTACTGCTATGGGGTACGGATGGGCCAATTCCCTTTAGAAGGGAATTGGTATGAACGTAAGCGATGTTATTTCGTTACTGGCGTTGTTAATCGCGGCTATCGAACTCGGCCTGTTTATCGGCCGAATGAAATAGCCGCCCCCGCGTAAGCGAAGACGGCCACTTCTCACGATGAAAACGTGTATCGGAGTTGGCAAGACCCGCTGCCACGGGTGCCATCCGTACCCCTATCTTATCTGCAAGCGCTCTGTCTCGCAAGCGTTGCGGCAACTGGGTGAAAGGCGCGAGCGGGTGAATTCGTGTCCGCACGGGCCCGTAAACATCTCAGTAAGGTTAAGCGCCGGTTTATCCGGCCGTTAGAGGAGTTGCCATGTACGAGCCTTCGCGTGTTCTTCTGTCGTTTCATATCGCGGGATTTCAGTATGCCGACGGCGCTTTGGTCCTAGGCGATCTTAAAGCGGGCGATAAACTGACGCTGTGCGCCGAGCGCGATAATCCCCATGATCCCGAGGCGGTTGCGATCTACTATGGCAAGACCAAACTTGGCTATGTTCCGGGAAACGAGGTCGGCCCGCTGTCCTTGATGATGTATTACGGCCATGAGGACGTATTTGAGGCCCGCGTGCAACAGGTCGCTCCCGAGCGCAGCCCGTGGCATCAGGTGCGCGTTGGCCTCTACGTGGTGGATGCCCGCTAGTCGGCAATGGAGGCGGCCATGTTTGATGACGACGACCAGTTCGATTTGACAGACGATCCGTTTGAGTGGGATCTGCTACTAGACGACGATGAGTTGGAGCAGGATCGTAAGAAACGGCAGGACAAGAAAACTCAGAGTGACGCTTCGAAAAAGCAAGACAAACGCCGCCGCGGACTGTTCGGCGGGCTCTTTGGATAACCGCCGCATCGCTGCGTCTGTATACTTAGCACGAGTTGAACACGTTGCGAAATGAGGACACAGACGATGATGTGGTTTACCGCCGACTTGCACCTGGGCGATACGAATATCTTGCACGACATGGACCGGCCGTTTGGCTCGGTCGAGGAGATGAACCGCAAGGTCATCGATGCCATCAATGAGTGCGTGGCTGCGGATGACCGTCTCTACATCCTGGGAGACTTTACCTATCGTTTGCCCTTGGCGGAGGCGGTGCGCCTGCGCGAGCGTATCGAATGCAAGAATGTGACGCTCATCCGCGGTAACCATGACGGCGACTGGGAAGATCCGGACGCGCCGCAGATTTGGGAAGACGTGCGCGATTACCTGGAGATTGCCCCTGGCTATGCCAAGGGCCATCGTCTGGTGATGAGCCATTACCCCATGCTAAGCTGGAATGGCAAGGCGCGTGGCGCAATTATGCTGCACGGGCATATCCACAGCAGGGGAGACCGCACCAACGCGCGCAACCGCGATCGCGAGCGCCCCATCTTTCGTTACGATGTCGGTCTCGATGCCAACGAGTACAAGCCCGTAAGCCGTGACCAGATTCTCGGCTTTTTTGGACTGTAATTCTCGAACCACCACACAAACCACCACAAAGGGGACAGGCACCTTTGTGGCGGTTCTGGCGCCGTTGCCATTATGGCGGCGGCGCCTTTTTTGTCCGTGCGGCGCGGTAGAGTGTAGGCGGTTGAAATTTGCGTCCATCGAGGAGCTGCTATGAATGAGATCAAGTGCCCGCATTGTGGCGAAGTGTTTAAGGTCGATGCGTTCGGCTATGCGGATATCGTCAAGCAGGTGCGCGATGCTGAGTTTTCGCGCGACCTGGATGAGCGCGTGAAGGCAGTCCAGCGCGAGGGCGAGCAGGCGCTGGAACTTGAGCGCTCTCGTTCGACGGCTGCCTTGCAAAAGGCAGAGTCTCAGCGCAATGCTCAGCTTGTCGAGCAGAAGAATGCTGCAGCTCAGCAGCTGGCACAAGAGGTTGCCAAGCGCGATGCCGAGCTTGCCGAGCTGCGCGCCAAGCTCGAGGGCGCTGCCACGGAGCGCGAGAGCGCAAGCCAGCGCGCGGCGGTTGAGGCCCGTGCGGATGCGCAGAAGGAAAACGCAGAGCTCCAGCGTGAGATTGACAACCTGCGCGCGCAGCTGGGACGCAAGGATGACGAAGCCAAACTTGCCGAGGCGGCGGCGCGCAATGCTGCTCAAAACGATCTGTCCGCCCGCGACGCTCAGATTGCTGAGCTACAGGCAAAGCTCTCCGCTGCGGACAAGGCCCAGGAGATGGCGCTTGCCGCTGCCGCGGCAGAGTCACAGCGTGAGCTCGATGCCGCTCGCAGCGAGGCCGAGCGCGCGCTTGCTGACTATCGCGCGAAGGTACAAGAGAAGTTTTCCGCCGCAAAGGCTCAGTCCGAGCAAGAGGCCGAGGGCCTGCGCGCGCAGCTGCGCGAACAGGAGCTGACGGCCAAAATGAACCTATCGAAGGCGGTCGCCGCGGCGGAGCGAGAGCGCGATGAGGCACGTGCCAAGCTGACGAGCGAGCTGGCGGTGCGCGATTCTCGCGAGGAACAGGTCAAGGCGGCACACGAGCTCGAGCTTGCGCAGGCCAAGCGCGCGAGCGATGACCTGATTCGCTACAAGGATGAAGAGATTGAGCGCCTTAAGGACATGAAGGTCCGCCTGTCCACCAAGATGGTGGGCGAGTCGCTCGAGCAGCACTGCGAGACCGAGTTCAACCGTCTGCGCATGACGGCGTTTCCCAACGCGTACTTCGAGAAAGACAACGATGCGTCCGAGGGTACCAAGGGCGACTTTATCTTCCGCGAGTGCGACGCGAGCGGTAACGAGGTCATTTCAATTATGTTCGAGATGAAAAACGAGAACGACGAGACCGCGACCAAGCATAAAAACGAGGACTTCTTTAAGAAACTCGATCACGATCGTCGCCAGAAAGGCTGTGAGTACGCGGTGCTCTGCACGCTGCTCGAGCCCGAGAGCGAGCTCTATAACGCGGGAATCGTGGATGTGAGCTACCGCTACGAGAAGATGTACGTGATCCGCCCACAATTCTTCATTCCCATGATTACGCTGCTGCGCAACGCTGCCATGGGTTCGCTGCGCTATAAGCAGGAGCTGGCGGAGTACAAACAGCAGAATATCGACGTCACGAACTTCGAAGCCAAGATGGAGAAGTTCAAAGACGGCTTCTCGCGCAACTACAACTTGGCGAGCAAGCAGTTCGAGTCGGCGATCAAGGAGATTGATGCTGCCATTAAGCAGCTCGAGAAGACCAAGGATGATCTGCGTCGCAGTACCGAGAATCTGCGTCTGGCCCACAACAAGGCCGATGAGCTTACCATTCGCAAGCTCACGTGGGGCAACAAGACCATGAAGGCGGCGTTTGACGAGGCGCGCGGGGCTGCGACGGAGACAAACGATGAGCCCGCCGAGGCGGATTCATATGAGGTCGAGGATGCCGAGTAAGGCATAGCATATCGCGCAAAAAGTGGGGCCGCTGGCGATGTTGCCAGCGGCCCCGTTTCGTTCCAGTATGGTCGGCTAGTTCTCGAGCAGGTCCTCGATAAAGCCGACGCGGTAGTTTTTGAAGATGACCTCGCCGCCGTCTTGCGTGGCGTCCAGATCGACATCGCCCATGATGCCAAAGTCGTGGTCGCCATCCTCGTCGGCAAAGATCTGGTGCACGTGCCACACGTGATCGGTCTTCTCGTCGGATTCATCGATGGAAAACATCGCGGCGCTGCGGGCGTCTCCGTCGGTGAGGATTTCCTCGTGCTGCTCGTGATAGGCGTCGAGGGCCTTTTGCCAGCGGACCTCACTCATGCCCCAGTCCTCGTCGAGCTCGCCCAGATCGCGCACGTGTCCACGGGCCGCAAGGGTCACGCGGCGGAAGAGCGCGTTGCGCACCAAAAGCGTGCAGCCGCGACGGTCCGCAACGACCTCGTCGATGCCCTGCGGCGGTGCGGCGTCGAGCGCAGCGGGGTTGCCGGCGTTCTCCCACTCGTCCACCAGGCTCGAGTCGACCGAGCGCACCACAAAGCCGAGCCACGAGATAATGTCACGCAAGCGCTCATCGCGCTTCTCAATGGGCACGGTGCGATCGAGGGAACGGTAGGCCTCGGCTAGGTAACGCAGCAGAATGCCCTCGGAGCGGGCGATGCCGAGCTTTTGGATATAGCCCTTAAAGTCGCTCGCGCTCTCCAGCATGTCGCGCAGGACGCTCTTGGGCGAGAGCTGATAGTCGTTGGCCCAGGGTACTTCCTGACAGTACTTGTCGAAGGCGGCATCGAGTAAATCCTCGAGCGGCTTTTCGTAGGTGACATCCTGGATGCGCTCCAGGCGTTCCTCATATTCGATGCCGTCAGCCTTCATTTCGGCCATCGCGCGGTCGCGCGCGGCGCGCTCCTGTGCGCGCAATACCTGCTTGGGGTCCTCGAGCGTAGCCTCGACCATCGAGATGAGGTCCATGGTATAGGTCTCACTCTCGGGATCGAGTAGCTCCAACGCGGCAAGCAAGAACGGCGAGAGCGGCTGGTCGAGCGCAAAGTCCTCGGGCAGATCGACCGTCAGTGCATAGTCGATGTCTGGCGCGGCGTCAGTCGGGGCGTCGGGCGCGGGCGGCACCTCGGTGCGAACGACGACGCCGGAATCGATGAGCGTGGCGAAGATTTCGTCGGCACGAACCTCGAGCTTGGCCTTTTCCTCGGGCGTTTGCAGGCTTGTCTCGATGAGGTCGTGCACACGGGCTCGGGCATCGCCGCCCTGCTCGACCACGCTAATCACCATGGAGTGCGTGATACGCAGGCGCGGCTTGAGCGTTTCGGGCTGCGTCTCGATCAGGCGCTCAAAGGTCTGCTTGTTCCAGGTGACAAAGCCCTCGGGGGCCTTTTTCTTTTTAATTTTACGGAGCTTCTTGGGGTCGTCGCCCGCCTTGGCCATGAGCTTGGCGTTCTCGATCTCGTGCTCCGGGGCCTCGGCGATGACCATGCCCTCGGTGTCAAAGCCTGAGCGCCCGGCGCGACCAGCGATCTGATGGAACTCGCGGGCGCGCAGGCGACGCATCTTGTAGCCATCGAACTTGGTGAGCGCGGTGAGCACCACGGTGTGGATGGGCACGTTGATGCCGACGCCGAGTGTGTCGGTGCCGCAAATGACGGGCAGTAGGCCCTGCTGCGCCAGGCGCTCGACCAACAGGCGATAGCGCGGCAGCATACCGGCGTGGTGCACACCGACGCCACATCCGAGCAGACGTTTGAGGATCTTGCCAAAGGCCGTCGAGAAGCTCGTGCCTTTGGCGGCTTCCTTAATAGCCTCGCGCTGCTCCTTGCTGGCAATGCCAAAGTTGGCGAGGGATTGCGCCGTCG